>ERZ773359.837-NODE-837-length-44210-cov-7.479176_pt1 | contig 44210 bp, 35 predicted proteins | sample MGYA00374955_ERZ773359 | MGnify/ENA primary metagenome ERZ773359 (study PRJEB29098, sample SAMN04486028) | biogas fermenter metagenome | study: EMG produced TPA metagenomics assembly of the Biogas fermentation microbial communities from Germany - Plant 4 DNA1...
CAGTGAAATAAATGGTTTAGGTCAAAATTCATTCAGAATTTTTGACACTACGTTCATTATTCAGGGGGGTATTTTAATGAATTACAATGTTGCCGCCGCGATAGGGCTTTCTATTTTCGCCGGTCTTGCAACAGGTATCGGCGGGTTGATACTTCTTCTGTTTAAGAAAATCAACACTAAGCTGTTATCTGTCGCTTTGGGATTTTCAGCCGGTGTTATGATCTATGTGTCATTCATTGAAATTCTGCCTGAAGCAAAGATTTTCCTGACAAAAGCATATGGTACCGCAAAAGGAGACTGGATAACATTTATTGCGTTTTTTGCCGGTATGTTTTTAATAGGGATCATAGATAAGCTGGTTCCGGAAGCAGACAATCCCCATGAACTTCAAAGTAAGGAACGGCTTGATGTCTGCGACCTGGGCCCAAATTCACAAAAACTTATCAAGACAGGTAAGATGGCGGCTATTGCCATTACTATACATAATTTCCCTGAAGGCCTTGCCACTTTTGTTTCAGGTATGAATGATTTCTCTTTGGGTATTGCGATAGCAATAGCCGTAGCAATTCATAATATTCCTGAAGGTATATCGGTAGCTTTACCCATTTACTGTGCCACAGGCAATAAAAAGGAAGGGCTCATTAAGTCGCTTATATCCGGATTGACCGAGCCTTTAGGTGCAATAATTGCCTTCTTATTCCTGGGACCCTTCCTGAATGATGTCATTTTCGGCATCATATACGCGTTAATTGCAGGGATCATGGTATTTATATCCTTTGATGAGCTGCTGCCTTCGGCAAGAGAATATGGCGAGAATCACCTGACTATATTAGGGCTGATATGCGGCATGGCAGTAATGGGCATAAGCCTGCTGCTGTTTGTATAAACATTACTGCAGTTACATTCCGATTTTCTTTTCTCTTGCATAATAAAACAGGTACTGCTGGGCGAATCCGGCCAAAGCGCCGAATTTCTCAGCAGCAAAGTTTCTGATCTCTTCATACCCGGCTTCATGACCCAGATACAATTCGGCCATTACTCGTCTTACCCATCTGTCTACAGGGAATATGTCATATCTGATTCCGCTGAATAAAAGTATGCAGTCGGCAACCTTATCGCCCACACCGAAAAGTTTTTTTATTTCAGCTCTGCTTTGGGTTAGGTCACCGTTTATTAAAATATCCATATCTATATCCCCTGAGCAAATTTGTTGTGCTGCTTTTTGTATGTACTTGTCCCTGTATCCTGCCCGTATGACTCTTAATTCCTCACAACTTGCGCCTGCAAGCCTTTCGCATGTGGGAAATGTTTTTATATCAGGATTCTCACTGTCAATAGTTTCCCCGAAATTTTGCGCCAGGCTTTCTATAATTTTTCGTATGCGGGGTATACCATTGTTCTGAGAGATTAAGAAGGATATGACCGTTTCCTGAAAATCCTGCCGAAGAAGCCGGATACCATGCCCGAAACCTATTGCTTCTTTCATAACAGGATCATCTTTTTGAAGCATACTTTTGATCTCCCCATAGTCTCTGTCAAGGTCAAAATAAGGGTACCATACCCTTAAAAAATCATCTCCATTCGTATCATGAAAAATCAGGTTTTTTCCGTCCCATTCCAGCTTGACAGCCAAGTCTTTTACCACACCGAACCAGGTGTTATTGTCGATTTGTTTCCATCTGAAGCATTGTCCGCATTCAAAGGTGTGGACAGGGTCGAAATGCTTAAAATCTTTTACGATAATGTCGTTTTTTATACGTTCCCACTTATTCATTTTGATATTCCTTCCGATATATAAAAATGTTATAGTTATTCTGAGAGACAAATTTGCAGGTCTTATATTCTATTATATATTACCCTGTCGAATTCTGAGTATTAGTAAATACTTGTATCGTTAAAGTGTTTTGCAGCTTTAATGTTATGATTCGTTAAAAGGCGGATTTTGGTGGAAAATATAAATTGATTACAGAGGGGTGTCTTTGAGGTAATGACATTACTTTATAAAAACGACTATATAGCAATACTCAGAGAAGAAAGCAAGTTTTATATCAGTTCATTAAGCAAAGGATACTCAATGGAAATGTTCAATGAGGTATTAAAGTCATTTCCAATGATTAAGGTCACCAGTTTTATGACAATAAGAAATGTCATCCATAATGCGCCAAGGGGACCCGAACCCTTTGGAGAAGAACGCGAGAGGATCAGTCTGAAGGTATCGGATGACAAGCTTAAAGCATATATGACATTATATGTTTATGACGAGGAGCTTAAGGCAGAGAATAGATTGGAACTTGTAAAAGAAATCCTCAGCGCTCTCACCAAAGAAGGCATTGTATACGGTATTAATACCAAGCTTCTGGCAGGTCCTTTGAAATCAGGCGTTGAATATGTGATTGCCGAGGGTATCCCGCCTGTAAACGGAACTGATGCGGAAATAAAGATGTATGAGCTTGCCGAACTTAAACCCCAAGTAGTCGACGAAAACAATGTAAACCATTACGAATTGAACCTGATAAATCACGTCATGGCCGGGGATTGGCTTGGCGAACGAAAAGATCCTACCCCCGGGACACCTGGTAAAAGTGTCACCGGGAAAGTAATTCCTGCTATCCCGGGCCGCAATATCCCATTGTTATATGATCGCAAGTCGGTCAAAGAAATCTATGAAAACGGAGTTACCACTCTTATATCAAGAAAGAACGGCGCGGTTTATTATAAGGGCGATTCTATCGGTGTTTATGATTATCTTGAAATAAAAGGTGATATTGATTTTTCAACAGGAAACATTAATTTTGACGGATATATGTCTGTAAAAGGTACGGTAGAAGATAATTTCAGTGTTGTTGCCAGCAATGATATTGAAATACTCGGAGAATATGGTGTCGGTGCCGCCGATAAAATATCCAGCCGCGAAGGAAATATATACATAAAAGGCGGAATTGCAGGGAAAAACAAGGCGGTTGTCCGCTGCAAGAAGAATCTCTATGTAAAATTTTTATCCGATATTACTGTAGAATGTGAAGGCAATGTATATGTCGGGTTCTATTGCATGAATTCAAATGTACGGGCGAAGCAGTTGATCGTAGAGTCCCCCAGGGGGAGGATAATAGGCGGGAAAATTGATGTGGATGTCAAGGTCTCTGCCGCTGAGATCGGTAACAGATCAGAATCGCGTACTTATATCAGGGTCAGAGGATTTGACCGAAATGAGTTAAAAATGGAGCTGGACAGGACCATGCAGGAACTGGAAGAAAATAAAAAGGAAATTATAAGGATAAGACAGCATCTTCTGGTTTACAGTAATGTCGGTGTTTCTAACCTTTCAAAAGAGCAGATGGACAGTTACGAAGAATTAAGAAACTCATACGCCGAAAGAAAGGAAATGATCAAGGAACTGGAGTTCAAATGCAAAAGCATTAATGAATATCTCAGAACTCCGGGCGAGGGGGCGGTAATAGCCGAAACCCGCATATACCCGAAGGTTAGAATTGAAATAAAAAATCTTTGCGAAGAAGTGTCACAACCTGCGTCTATGGTAACTTATTACTATAAAGACAGAGAAATAAAAACCATGTGACTTGGAGGAAAGTTATGGAATGTAATGATATTTTAAAGAAAATCGAGCAGGATATAAAAAATGAAAACAGAACGGATTTATATAGATATAATGGTATTCTGGAGGCTATCAAATTCTTTTCGAACCGTCTTACGACGGAACAAATCACGGAAGCTGCATTTGATTTTGTAAATGAGCTTCTGACCGTAGAAAAGTCCGCCCTGTACCTTTTAAGAAACAACGGGTATGAACTTAAAAAACAACGCGGGGTCAAAATGGAAAAAAGTTTTATACCTGCGACACCGGAATTGTTGAACTATATTGTTTTTGTCGGGGCAGTGCTAAACGGAAGGGATGCTTTGCTGCGGTATTTTGACGCTTCGCTCATAGATAACATGGGTGCGACGGTAATGCTGCCTCTTGGTTTGGATAATAAATTATATGGTTTTTTCCTCCTGTCAAGAAGAATTACTTCGGAATTCAATGAAAGCGATATACTTGTTTGTGAAACCCTGATGCATCTTTTCACCAACTCTCTTGAAAACAACAACAGTCTTGAGAAGCTAAGAATCAGTAATCAGCAGCTGGACGAAAAAATATTCAATCTGTTTGCCATCAACCAGTCGGCGAAAGCCATGCTTACAGAATATAGCCTTGAAAAATTATATTCGCTCGCCGTGGACGTTTTTTCAGAACTCACACAAAGTGCCCATACAGGGTTCATACTATATGATAATTCCTCTGAAAAATATGTTTTAAGGGCATACAGAAATGTATTCGACAGCAATTTGAAAGAAGTGGAGGCTATCTCTTTAAGCCTCAATGCTGAAACAGCACCCGACCGTCAGATTTTAGATCTTTCGGATGACATTCACAGAAAAATGTTCTGTAAAATGTTTGACAACGGCGAGGAACTTTTATCTTATTTACAGGCCAGATATGTTGTGTTCATTTTTGGCGAGAACGGAAAAATCCTGGGGTTTGTCACTCTTGGGCAAACAGTTACGGGCAACGAATATAAAAAGGGCGCCTTTGAGCTGGTGGACAGCCTGGCTTCATATACATACATAGCTCTTTCAAATGCCATGATGATAGAAAAGGTGAATGACCAGAAAAAACTGCTCCAGGAAAAGCTCCAGCGAATGATAACCCTTAACCGTATTTCCAAGAACATAAACTCGGCTCTTAACTGCGAAATACTGATAGAACTCGCGCTGGATAGCCTTACGATCTCTTTCGGGGTCCAAAATGCCATGATAGCGCTATATGATGAGGATTCCGACAGCCTTAAGATAAATAAGGCCACGGATCCATCAATGGTGGATCTGGCTATACCAATGACTCAGAATTTGAAACCTCTTAGCAGAGGAAGTACAGTATTTGAGCCGGACTCAGAAAAATTGCCTGCTCTTGTAGGAGAAGAAATTGCATCCAAAATGGAAGATAATGCAGGTGCCCTGTTTATTCCCATGACATTGGAGCGGTATGAAACAGTATTTATCGGCGCAATAATAATTTTAAAAACAAGCAGCGGATTCTTAAGCAATGAGGAAAACACCCTGATATTTGAGACTATAGCAAATCATATGGCTCCGTTAATTGCCGGCTTTAAAAATCTTGAAAAACAACAAAATTTATTGAAACCCGATACGGCAAGTATTTTTATAAATGATTTGAAATACCAAATTCAGCAATGTAAGAATTTTGATCTGGAGATGGAAATCATCCGTATTATAGACAACGATGCCACTCCGTACGAAACCAGCGATGTTCCTGGAATATTATCGGATGTTGTGGGGAATATATACCCCGTTTCATTCAACAGGACCGAGATTATTGTAATGAATGATTTTGAAAATAAATATGGCCTTATAAAAGACTCATTGGCCGATAAAAACGTTACTGTCAAAAGACTTCAATATAAGAAAGAGTTTACCGACCTGGAGAGCTTTCTGGCCATTAAATGAACAAGACATCCTGAACGGACCGAAGCGAAATGGAGGATCTTTTGCGTTGACGCATAAGATCCTTCGCCTCCGCTGCGTTCTGCCTGGGATGACATCTTCTTTTTTATTCTGAACGTTATCTGATATCTATTTGTTAACCAGGAAGATTCATTCGATTGACTCGCACGGGCACTTATTTAGCAGTGTCTCCCACGATTTTTTTAACGCTTTTCTCAAACTTTGGCCTGGAAATCATAAGCGAATGCTTGCATCCCTGGCATTCTATCCTGAAGTCAGCTCCTGTTCTTAATATCTTCCAGAGCTTGCTTCCGCACGGATGCTGTTTTTTAAGCTCTACAATATCTCCGACATTAAATGCTCTGACAATCATGCAAACATCACCTACCGCCTGATAATTTTATAAACTGTTTCAATGATCTTTCAGTTTTTAAGACTTTGCAAAGGCGCAGGTATGCGGCCCCCGCGATCTATGAATTTCTCGGAAGAAAAAGGATTGACGCTCATAATGGGGGCTCTCCCAAAAAGTCCGCCATACTCAACCACATCCCCTTCCTTCATACCAGGAACAGGAATTATTCTAACGGCTGTAGTTTTGCTGTTAACCACACCTATAGCAGCCTCATCGGCTATAATAGCCGAAATAGTCGATGCCGGCGTGTCCCCGGGTATGGCTATCATATCCAGACCCACAGAACATACACAAGTCATGGCTTCCAGTTTTTCTATCGTCAGAGCGCCGCTTATTGCAGCTTCAATCATTCCCGCATCCTCACTTACAGGAATAAAAGCTCCGCTTAAGCCTCCTACATATGAACTTGCCATGACACCGCCTTTTTTGACCGCATCATTCAACAGTGCCAGGGCTGCCGTAGTTCCGTGGGCACCGCATTTCTCCAGGCCCATAGCCTCAAGAATGCGGGCAACACTGTCGCCGATGGCAGGAGTCGGAGCCAATGATAAATCAACAATACCAAAGGGTACTTTTAGACGGCTTGATGCTTCCTGTGCCACCAACTGCCCCATTCTGGTGATCTTAAATGCCGTTTTCTTAATAGTCTCGGCTATGGTACCGAAATCGGCTCCATCCAGCTGTTTCAATGCATTGGCAACAACACCCGGGCCGCTTACCCCTACATTAATGACGCATTCGGGTTCCCCTGTCCCGTGGAAAGCACCTGCCATGAATGGATTATCCTCCGGGACATTGGCAAACACAACAAGCTTGGAACAGGCAGAAGCGCCTTTATCCCGGCTTCTTTCGGCACATTCCTTGATAATATGGCCCATCTCTTTTACGGCATCCATATTTATTCCGGCCTTTGTAGTAGCAACATTTACCGATGCGCATACTCTCTCGGTTTCAGAAAGAGCTTCAGGTATTGCTTTGATAAGAAGTCTGTCTCCCCTGGTATAGCCTTTATGCACCAGAGCGGAGAAGCCGCCGATAAAGTTTACTCCGACAGCCTTTGCTGCATCGTCAAGTACTCTGGCAAAAGAAGCATAATTCTCTTCATCACTGCTTTCGGCCACAATTGCAATAGGAGTAACAGATATTCTCTTATTTATTATTGGGATTCCGAAATCTCTCTCGATGTCTTCTCCGGTTTTAACCAAATTATGCGCATAACGGACTATCTTTTCATATATTTTTTGTCTGGCGGTTTTGCCGCTGTCCGAAGCGCAGTCTCTGAGAGATATGCCCATCGTGATGGTGCGTATATCAAGATTTTCTTCTGAAATCATGTTTATGGTTTCAAGTATCTCATTTGCATTAAACATTTTTCTTCTCTCCTAAATGCGATGCATACTGGTAAAGATCTCTTCTCTCTGGAATCTTATATCCACGCCCAGCTCCTGTGCAGTCTGTTTTAACTGATCGCTCAATTCTGAGAACTCACAGTTCATTTTTGAAATATCAACAAGCATGATCATGCTGAAAATATTCTGCATAATGGTCTGGGATATGTCCAGGATATTGACATTCGCTTTTGCCAAAACTCCTGTGACAGATGCAATAATACCGATCTTATCACGGCCTATAACTGTAATGACCGCTTTCATGGAAAGCCCTCCAGTCTTTGTTATCGTTGATTTGTTATTAGATATAATAATAACATCATCGTTACCTAAAGCAAAGATTTATAAACAAAATTAATAACTTATAAATCAATCTTTTTATAAAATTCCGGTAATTTTAGAATTGTCCCTCTGCATATTTTATGATGAAGAATATGTTGTATAGGAGAGGATGAAGCCCATTTTTGTCCTACTTTTTATGAATTAAAGAAACAGCAGGTGCGGTACAAAAATCCTATTTCAAAATACTGGGATAGGTCAGGCGGAGTTGTTAATAAGTGAGAAACACTCCGCCCATTTTTATCCTCAGGGACGGTAATTATGGCTTATAAATTTACCCAGGATCATGATAAACAGACCTGTTTACGGTTTATCCTGTTATTTGAAAGAGTCCTCGTATGCGCACGGATGACAGATAGGGGCAGATCCTTCACCGGCGAACAGGATAAAAGATAGGGTATACTGCTGTTGGTGCTCAGGATGATAGAATAAGCAATATATATATAAGGATGGTCAATTCTTAACCATCCTTGTAAGATCGTATTTGCCTTGGGATCTGATTTAAATTAGTTCAAATTATATTTAATATTATCGCCGAACATGCGGTATGGTATAACAAATACCTGGATGCCGTCAGAATACGGAGCAATTGTGTACAGGGGATAGAAAATCGCCAGCCCTTCTTCTGTCAGGTAGAAATTCTTAGGATCAAAATATTTATTTAAATTTTCCTCCAGGTTATCAAAATAATGCGCCCTTCCGGTTATTTGTCTTCTTTTGGCTTCTGATTCGATATGTTTCAATATGACAGGCTTATAATCATAGTTTCTTGCAAACAGCGAATCCAGTTCAAGAAGCGTGCCCCTTCTCATATCCCAGGTGTTGCCGCGTCTTACAGTATTACCGTGAGCACCGCCTGTAAACTCATAAATATCGTAAAACAAACTAATCAAAGGTTTATTGCAGTAAGTCGGTTCAAAAGTTTCAATCAGTTCAAAGCTATGGAATGGGAAGCCTTGAGAAACAGAACCTCTATATTGTTTAACGGCTGTCTGGTACAACTTGGTTGAAGCATAACGATAATTTCTATTCGCTTTTTGCCTGTAATGCATATTAAAAAGCGTAGAGTTGCCGCTGTAATTTGATGATAAAACGGGGTAATTGATCTTTACGCTAACCATTAATACCTTATTATGATAGAAACGGTCTTCGATTGTCCGAGTTTTAATAAAATCGCACTTCATTCATACCACCTCACAACATCTTACTGATATGAGGCGAATTTTGTGCCAGTCCAGCGGAATAACGGTAATTAAAAGATTTCAAAGGGACATTTGTGCCCGTTGGCGCTGCCAGCCTATACGTCAGCGAAGAATCTTATGTCAACAATTATGCGGGTACGAATATTCTCATTTCGAACGCCTTTAAGCCCCCAGATTCAAAAGACCAATATCGCCGTTTTTTGACATTCCTCCGCTTACGCTCCGTCATGTCCCGGACGAGAGGTCTTCCATTACGGATCGCTCATACATTTTCAATAAAGATACTGCCCGGTGGTCTTTCTTCCGAAGCAGATCGGCTTATCCCAATAAGAACCCTCGTATCCGCTCTGTCTATGTCATCATAAAAGATCTCTTGCTAACACTATGAATGACATAATCGACTACCATTGGCTGAATGGAAAGCGTACAAGATTGGAATTATAATATCTAGGATCTGAAGTTACCTCGGCTCCTACCCATGGTGGCAGCTCAAATTGCTGGGTTTCAGATTTCAGCTCAATTTCGGCAATGACAAGACCTGTATTTTCGCCCAGGAATTCATCCACTTCCCATGTATTCCCCTTATATGGAATGAAATATCGATATTTTTCTATTAATGGCGTTTCACATAACAGGAGTAATTCTTCTGCGTCTTCTTTAGGGATAGAGTATTCAAATTCGGCCCGGGCGACGCCTTTTGAAGCACCTTTTATTGTAAGATAACCCGTATCGCCCACAGTTCTTACGCGTACAGTGCGTTTCGGACTTGCGCATAAATATCCCTGCCTGTAAAGTACCCCGTTGGTGCCTTTCTTGTAATCATCGTTTAAGACCAGAAATTTACGTTCTATTTCCTGGGACATACCTTTGAACCTCGATTCATTAATTTATTTTAAACTAATACAGCAATAACACTTTTTGCGTGTCCGTGAAGTTTCAAATGCCCGGAGGGCTTATGACCAGTCCCTTCTTTGTGCTCTACGCATATAATATACCGGAATCAATTTTTAAAGTGAATATTATGAAAATAAAAAACATTAATTATTTTGCCAATATAATAATTGATAAGAAACCTTCTGCCAGGGCTGAACTATCAGGAGGTCCCCTGGCGCCTTCGATTACCGGTATGGTAAGCTTTTATCCGGCATACAATGGGACCTTGGTAGTTGCAGAGGTTTATAATCTTCCAAAGGCCGTTGCCCCGACAAATGGCATGCCGTCTGTGAATCCCTTTGGATTTCACATTCATGAGGGGAATACATGTGATACGGGCAACCCATCGGATCCTTTCCAGGCAGCAGGAGGCCATTATAATCCGACAAATGCGGCCCATCCATTGCATGCAGGAGACATGCCGGTGCTGTTCGGCAACAACGGATATGCTTTCTTAGCCTTCTATACTGACAGATTCAACCCTGCCCAGGTCATAGGAAGGACTGTAATAATACATCAGAATCCTGACGATTACAGATCCCAGCCGGCGGGAAATGCCGGGAAAAGACTTGCCTGCGGTGTTATCAGGGCAGCATGAAAAAATAAGAGACGGGAGTTCATTCCCGTCCCGGTTATTTTGCTAAACATCCGCTGAACATCAGAGTGCAAGTCTCAAAACATTAAGCACATCGGCTTTGTTAAGCTGCATGACAGCGCCTACCCGTTGTGTGTCGGATGCCGTACACTTATCCGCCATCTCTTCCAGATGTGTGTCGTCGATATTCACATGGCTTAATCGGGTAGGCAGGCCAATTGAATTAAAGAAGCTTTCCAGGGCAGCAATTCCTCTTAATGCCACATCCTCAAGATCAAAAAGATTATCATCAATATTCCACATTCTTTGCGCATACTGGGCGAATCTTCTGATGTCACGTTTGTACACATATTTCATCCAGGCCGGGAATACGATTGCCAGACCTGCGCCATGGGCAATGTCATATATAGCGCTGATTTCATGCTCAATATCATGAGAGCCCCAATCGCCCAGTCTTCCTGTGTTAAGAAGATTATTATGGGCAACGGTTCCTGCCCACATTATTTCAGCCCTGGCATTATAATCATCAGGGGTTTTAAGTGCCAGAGGGATATTGTGGACTATTGTTTTAAAGGTTGCCTCACAGAGCCTGTCGGTTAATTCAACATGCTGGGTATTTGTAAAGTATCGCTCCATAATATGAGCCATAATGTCGGCGGCACCGCATGCCGTCTGGTAATTCGGCAAGGTATAGGAGAGTTCAGGATTCAGAATTGAGAATACAGGATATAACAGATTGTGGGTTAAACCTCGCTTATACCATCCGTCCTCATTGGTAATAACAGAGCTGTTGCTGGATTCACTGCCGGCTGCCGGAATGGTCAGAACTGTTGCAACGGGTAAAGCTTTTTTTGGTTCGCGGATCCCGGCATAAAAGTCCCATACTTTCCCTTCATACGGAACACCAACGGCAATTGCCTTGGCTGAGTCTATGACGCTTCCGCCGCCTACTGCCAATATAAAATTTATATTATTCTTTCTGCAAATATCAATGCCTTTATTGACCAAAGAAAGCCTGGGATTAGGCTGCACCCCGGACAGTTCAAAGATCTCAATACCTGCTTCCTTAAGAGAATTTATTACTCTATCATATAATCCCGTCTTTTTGATGCTTCCACCGCCGTAATGAAGCAGAACCTTATTTGTGTATTTTTTCGTTTCTTTTCCTACTAATGACTCAGTACCTTTTCCAAAGATGATTTTGGTGGGGTTATTAAAAATGAAATTATCCATAACTACCTCCATAATAAATAGTACTTCAATATAACTTACCCAATATAAAGCCGAAAATAACACCAATTGATGTTTCTCACCCTTATATGCAATATCACATAAGATATAGTAAAACATAACGGACAAGGAGGCGGAGAGATGAAAGTCGTTATACTGTGCGGGGGCAAAGGACTGAGAATGTACGAGCTTACTGAGGACATGCCCAAACCAATGGCTTTGGTGTGCGGAAAGCCTATGCTCTGGCATATCATGAAGAATTATAAACACTTTGGTTTTGATGATTTTATCCTCCTTTTGGGTTATAAGGGAGAAAAAATAAAAGAGTATTTTATGGATTATGCCTGGAAGGGGCACAATTTCAGACTTGATACCGGAAAGGGCAGTATTGAGCTTCTGGAAAACCAGGAAGACTGGAAGATAACATTTGTGGACACAGGTCTGGAAACTATGACAGGAAGCCGAATAAAAAGGGCAAAGAATTATATTGGCAACGGAACCTTTATGGCCACATACGGGGACGGGCTTTCTAATGTGGATATTAATAAACTTCTTGCATACCACAGGAAAATGGGGAAAATCGCAACGGTAACAGGAGTGAAGAAAAAAACGCAATACGGGATTTTGACGGTTGAAGACGGTATAGCCACCTCTTTTGCTGAAAAAGAAAACTTTGACGGCCTTATCAACGGAGGCTTTTTTGTTTTTGAACCTGAAATATTTGATTACATAAATGACGATACCAACTGTATCCTGGAACAGGAGCCATTGAGAAATTTGGCTTCAGACCGTCAGCTGGCAGTCTATACCCATGATGGCTACTGGACGGCCTGCGACACATACAACGACATTTTGAAAATAAACAAGGAATGTTGTAAACATCATTCATGGAAGGCGTGGTGAAAGGATGAGCTTCTGGAACAACAGGAATGTCTTTATAACTGGCTGCACAGGTTTTTTAGGAAGTTACCTTGCAAAAGAACTGGTCAATCAGGGGGCAAATGTAACCGGCCTTGTAAGGGACATTGTGCCGCTGTCTAATTTATATACAGGGGAAGAACATAAAAAAATCAATACGGTTTCCGGCAAGATTGAAGATGAACCCCTGTTAGAGCGCATACTGGGAGAATACGAAATCGACACCGTATTCCACGTAGCAGCCCAGGCCATAGTGGGAGTAGCCAACAGAAATCCGCTGGCAACTTTTGAAACCAATATAAGAGGTACATATAATCTTTTGGAGGCTGCAAGACGAAGTCCGCTGGTGAAAAGGATAGTAGTGGCATCAAGCGACAAAGCGTATGGGGAACAGACCCGGCTTCCTTACCATGAGGATATGCCCCTTAAAGGAAGCCATCCTTATGATGTATCCAAAAGCTGCACCGATTTGCTGGCTCAAGCGTATCATAAAACATACAGCCTTCCTGTATGCATTACGCGCTGCGGGAACCTTTACGGAGGCGGCGACCTGAATTTTAACAGGATCATTCCCCATACGATAATGAGCGTACTAAAGGGAGAAAGACCTGTTATCAGAAGCGACGGGAAATTTATAAGGGATTATTTTTATGTAGAAGACGCTGTGAAGGCTTATTTGCTTCTGGCTGAGAAGATGACTGATTTGAAGCTTGAGGGGCAGGCATTTAATTTCAGCAACGAAATTCAACTCACGGTACTGGAACTTGTAAATAAGATACTTGCGCTTATGAAATCAGATTTGACTCCTGTTATTTTAAACCAGGGAAGCAACGAGATAGTCCATCAATATCTTTCGGCTAAAAAGGCCAGGGAGGTTTTAGGATGGAAACCGTCATTTACATTGGAAGAAGGATTGATAAGAACAATAGACTGGTATAGAAAATTCTACGGGAAGGATGCAGAAAAAAGTGAAGGCTAGTATTATCATACCGTCATATAATGCCAGCGAGCGGCTTTATCTGAATCTTAAGGCCTTAAACTGCCAAAGTTATGATGGAGATGACGTTGAGGCCGTGGTTATTGATAACGGCTCTTCTGACAATACAATGGAAATGCTGGAGCATTTCAGGCTTAAATACCCCATGAAAGTCATTCGGATCGATAAAAACAGGGGTATCGCTTACGGAAGAAATAAGGGGATACTGAATTCGGAGGGCGAAATCCTTATTTTCCACGACAGTGATATGATAGCATCAAAGGATTTTATCAAACAACATCTTGATGCTCATAAAAAGCCTGGTAAGGTAGTATGCGGACTGTTTTGGAAAAGAATCTTTACATATTATTATAAAAATTTTACAGCTTACCAACTCAGCAATTTTGAAAAAGTCCGGCATAAACTGGGTATTCAACGGTTGTCCCTGTATTGGGACGGGTATCCTCTCATAAAAGATGAATGGATAGAGAACGAAGCGCTGTTGCCCTACAGTTTTGATCTTGACTTCGGCTTTATTAATGATTTGAAGGAAATAATCAATAAATTCGGGAGAGAATTTAATGAATATTATTTGCCATGGAGGTTCTGCATTACGAATAATCTTTCGGTGGAACGGCAAAAGGTTATTGATGTGGGTATGTTCGACAGCAATATAGTCCGCTATGGCTATGAGGACTATGATTTGGGGGTCAGACTGTATAAATCCGGGTGCAAATTCAAAATGGCAGATCACATACTGAGTCTTCATCAGGAACATCCGGCCAATTACCGGCCGGACGACCTTATCGTAAATATCAATTTTATGTGCGAGAAGTACAACAATATATATTTTATTGACGTTCCCCTGGTGTGTATCAGCGATAACCTTCGCCTTAACAGCATTGAGATTAACGGAATCGTCAAGGATATATACCAGTTAATCATAAATACCGATTATCACGACATATTGCAACTGTTCCTGGATGTATTGCAGGTAATCAGAAAAAAACTTTTTTCTCCTTTGGAGGACAACGGGGAAGAAGTTTTTTTGCGAATTGCCGATAAATTGGATCATTACGTAAGAAAGATCATTAAGATCGAAAAAAAAGAAGGTGTGCATTACTTTATCAAGGGATTATCCGAATTGTTCAAACATGCTTTTAATGTAGATTTCGAGAGTTTGTTGAAGGTAAACCGATCGGAAAGGGGAGGTATTCTTGAGTAAGTATCATTTTACCACAGTGGTTTCCCAGGATCATTTATTTAAATATCTTGCGATGGTATCTTCACTCAGAGCCAATTATGACGATTTTAGAATATATACTCTTTGCGCTAACGATATAGTATGGCATATTTTAAATAAAATAAATATCGAGGAAATCATACCGATAATGCTCAAAGATGTAGAGAGCGACATGTTGGCAAGAGCAAAAAACGAAAGACCTTTCCAGGCGTTTTGCTGGACATTGAAGCCGGTATTTTTGCATCATGTCATGGAGAAATACCCTGACTGCAAATATTTCGCGCATCTTGACGCGGACCTTTTCTTTTTCTCAAGCCCGGACGATATATTTCTTGAGAACCCTTCCGCTTCACTGTTTTTGACCCATCATAGAAATTCAAGGGACTTTCTTAAATACTATGGTTCCACCGGCGTATTCAACACCGGCTTTGTAGGGTGCAAGAACGATTATAACGCAATGGATGCCGTGGCTAAATGGAAGACCCAATGCTTATTATACTGCCCGGTTAAAGAAGATAAAACGAGAAAAATATTTGGGGATCAAAGATACGTAGAAAGCTGGCCTGAGGAATTCCGGGGGGTACATGTGGTGAGAAGCAAGGGAGCCAATACCGCGCTTTGGAATATTCAGAATTACAGTGTTTCCGAAAAAGAAGGGAAAATATTTGTTGACGATGATCCTATTATTTTCTATCATTTTTCGGGCCTGACAATAATAAGCCGGAATGAGTTCAACCTAAACTGGTATTACCATATTGATGACGAAGCGGTATTGGAATACATATATAAACCTTACATAAATACATTAGTGCATGTAATGAACGAGATGCACCGTTATTTCCCCTGGTTCATTGCCGGCTTTCTTCCCAAAGAATGTACACCGGACACTCATTATTACACCGTATAAGGGAAAGGACGATGATACCCTTATCATTCATTTAATGCCCCTGCTGGGTTCAATTATTTGCAAGAAACATGCTGCATATAATAACCCTTTTTATCCGGGGTTATCACTACATTATTATTGTTAGAAAACAGATCAATGCGGGTAATACTATATTATAAACTTTGGAGTTGATTTTATGGATATCGCGGCAGCATCAATAATAATGAAGCAGCAACAGCTTAAACAGCAAGTTGGCATATCTGTTATGAAAAAGGCTATGTCAAGTGCCGAAACCAGTACGGAAGCTTTGCTTAAAATGATGGAGCAAAGCGTTCAACCGAATTTGGGACAGAATATCGACATCAGACTTTGATTTTAAACCGTGTTTAACCGTGGAATGCATAATACCGGAGAATTACTCCGGTATTTTTTATATGCATATGTTACTTTGTTACTGAAAAGAGAACGGCAATAATATATAATTATTTTTAATAACTCTCTCAGATAGGATATGTCAGTTTAGAATTATACAGGGGAAAATCTTATTTAATAAAAAAACGATAAGGAGCCGGTTATGAATTATCTTATAACCTTTCTGGAAGGAATCATTGCATTTATTTCGCCCTGCATGCTTCCTTTATTGCCTGTTTATATTTCCTATTTCGCGGGAGGGAAAGAGGACAGTAAAAAGACTATAAAAAACGCGGCGGCTTTTGTTCTTGGCTTTACGGTGGTATTCGTATTGATGGGAGCGTTCGCCGGCACCCTTGGTGGCATGCTTGTGAGGTATTCTAAATGGATAAATATCGTGGCCGGGGGCATTGTCGTCATATTCGGACTTAATTATATGGGAGTAATCAGATTTTCTTTTTTAACAAAAAGCAATAGTATTGAGTATCGGCAAAAGGAGCCGGGACTCTTTTCATCAATCCTGTTTGGAATAATTTTTTCAATAGGATGGACTCCATGTGTAGGAGCCTTCCTGGGTTCTGCCCTTATGCTGGCGGCCACTTCTCATGAAAGCTATAAGGGAGTTCTTATGCTGCTTTGTTTTTCAATGGGGCTGGGTATACCCTTTATTATTTCCGCATTGATTTTGGACAAGCTGAAGGGCGTTTTTGATTTTATTAAGAGAAACTATAAAGTGATAAATTTAATTTCAGGGTTTTTACTTATAATATTAGGTATTGCCATGATGACCGGCTTACTTAGAAAACTGCTTACTGTTTTCGGTTATTAGGAAATATTTATTAAGTTGCTTTATGGCTAAGGAGAGATATCATGAATAATAAAATAAAAGCATTAATATATATTGCGGGATTTGCAATACTGATTCTGATAGCTGTTTTCGGCTATAATTATCTGACCGGGAGGTATAAGGTTCCGAATCCGCCCGGATTGCCGCCTGCAGTAAATTATCAAACACCTGTGGCTGGTACTCAAAGCCCGGCTCCATCTAAGTCCGGAGATGGGCGGGAATCTAAAGACCAGCAGGAAGAACAGGACCCACAGGAGAAAGAACGAATCAAGGCTTTTGACTTTACTGCTGAAGACTACAACGGAAATGAAGTAAAACTCTCTGATTATATAGGGACACCGATAGTTCTTAATTTCTGGGCCTCCTGGTGTCCGCCTTGCAGGGATGAAATGCCGCATTTTAACAAGGTATCGGAGGAATACTCAGATGATGAGCTGATTTTTCTGATGGTGGATCTGGTGGACGGCAGGGGAGAAACAGTTGAATCAGGGAAGAAGCATGTAGAGGAAGCGGGTTATACATTTACCGTACTCTTTGACACAAAGCAGGAAGCCGCGATAACATATGGCCTTACATCCATTCCGTTAACGGTATTTATTGATAAAGACGGATATATTGAAGGCGTTGCCAGGGGAGGAATAGACGAGGAAACGCTGAGATATGGCATATCATTGATTTTAGATGAATAAAAAGAGTCTCCGAAGACCGGAGACTCTTTTTGCATGTTAAAAATAATCCGCGCCGGAGTCGGTTTTTTTCTTTTTACGATGTTTAACACATTCTGTAAGAAGATATTCAATCTGTCCATTGATAGAACGGAAATCATCCTCAGCCCAAGCCGCCAGCTCTTTCCACAAAGACGGCGCCAAACGTAACACTATTTGTTTTTTTTCATTATCATTTTTCTTTACCATGATACTTAATATATGGTCCCGCTGTTTACTATGGGCTGAGCTTCTTTATTTCCGCAAAGCACAACGAGCAAATTGCTGACCATGGCAGCCTTTCTTTCTTCATCCAATTGTACCACATCATTTTCGCTTAATTTTGCCAGAGCCATTTCCACCATTCCCACAGCGCCGTCTACGATCATCTTCCTGGCATCAATAATAGCGGATGCCTGTTGCCTTTGCAGCATTGCTGCAGCAATTTCAGGAGCATAAGCCAAATGTGTGATTCGCGCTTCCAATACTTCAAGGCCTGCAATTTCAACTCTGCGTTGGATTTCTTCTCTAAGTTTATTGGCAACCTCCTGGCTGCTGCCGCGTAATGTCATTTCGCCATCCTCCGCCTTATCATAAGGATAAAGTCTGGCAATATCACGAAGGGCAGAATCACTTTGGATTGATAAAAAGGCTTTATAATTGTCCACGTTAAATACAGCCTTTGCGGTATTCACTACGCGCCATATTACTACGATCCCTATTTCAATAGGATTTCCAAGCGCGTCATTGACCTTCTGTTTATTATTATTAAGTGTCATTACTTTCAGTGAGATCTTTTTACTTGGAATGCTAACGTTAATATTGCTTGTTGCAGTATTAAGGAGCGGGTTTGGATTCTGATCATCTGTTGCGGTCGCCATGCCTCTTCCCGCGGCAGGATTGACTGCAGATACAAAGGGATTTACAAAGAAAAAGCCTTCTCCCTTTAAAGTGCCTATGTATTTGCCGAATAATGTGAGAACCAGTGCTTCCTGAGGCTTAAGTATTTTTAATCCCTTAAATGGTATCCAGCATATACATGTATATAGGGTGCCAATTACAAGAATTACAGCGCCGATAATTGCCGGTTTTCTGGTTTCTAAAAGTATTGCGCCTGCAATAATGGCGGCTATTCCGGCAATTGCTAGGATAATACTTAGTATCAGCATGGGCATTCCGTTTTTGGCTTTAAGCTCAATTTCTTCAGAATATATTTTTTCCATATACAGGCCTCCAATTGAATATGATATGATTATGATATCAAAATGATATCATTATGTATTTCCGATTGTCAATAATTTCAATTTCAAACAAAAAGGGTTGTCTATTCAAGACAACCTTTCTAATCTGATATGATCATTTTACAGTTATCAGCTCGTATTCCTGGCTTCCCAATCCGACCTTTTCAAGGGCTTCCAGTTGGATATACGGATCTTTTCCGTGAAGCTGCTGGAAAAGATGTCCTTCGCCGGTAAGCTCCCAACCTTCAGGCACTCCTACCGGGATAAGGTTCTCAATTTTTATGGCATCAAGACTTGCGCGTTCAACGGCCACTATATCATCACTCGCCATTATACCTATATCCGGAACCAACGCGGGAGTGGTAAGTCCCCAACAATCGCAGATAGCTGTGATTGAAATCAGGAAATTAATATAATATACATTACCGGGTTCAAAGGTATCTAAAACAGTTTTCGTACAAATAGCCATACCCATCTGGAAATCGGTGTAATTATGAGAATCCAGCGTTATTGCCTGAACTGGACAAACCTTTACACAATGCTGGCAGAGGGTACAGTTGTGATAATCGACTGTATAGTCGCCGTTTCTGCCTTCTTCACTGAAGCTGTTGGCATGATGGTTGCAAGATTCAAGACATTTTTTACAGTATGTACATTTTTCCTTGGACCATACAAGCCCACCTTCTAAACCGTGCAGTTCGCGGCGGGTCCTGTCAGTAACACACCCCATTGCGATATTCTTGCAGGCGCCGCCGTAGCCACAGGAACCATGGCCTTTTACATGTGATAAATCAATCATCATATCAGCATCGTGGATAAGCCCTGCAATATCAACATGCCGGAAAGTTTTAAACTCAACTTCTTTAGTGTAGTAATACTTTCCGAAATAACCGCAGTTGTCCAAAACAGGACACCCCAGGTTGCTTTCGGTATAACCCCGCATTTCCGGGTTCCGTTTATAAACATAATGGTCTGTTATAAAACAGTCTCCGTTATTGTTTTTAATAAAATCCACCAGCTTGCGCACAAAAACCGGCGGGATGGTGGAATAATTTACTCCGTCTCCCACATGCATTTTTATGGCTACAGTCTTGCCTTTCACTTTTTCTGCAAGATCGGTGCTATTAAGCAGCCGTACGAATTTTTCAGGCAGGGTTTGGGACGCTTCATAGCGAGAATAAGCCATTGGAGCGAATAATACTTTTGATGCCATAATATCCTCCTTAATCAAGTAAATAAGACATAAACAATTAAATTATATCATAATAGTAAACCTGAGAATCTGCCGTCAACAGGCGGCGAAAGCCATATAAAAAAATAGGCTGTTTCAAAATATGCACACTTCTTTCCAAAAAAAGCGGAGAAATCTCCTTTTTTGAAACAGCCTGTTAGTTACGATAACCGTATTTCTCTTTATTATTTTTGTCAAGCGTTTTCCGGTTGCTGAGTTTTATCTTTTATAACATATTGGAATACCACAACAATTAATATTAATAGTATACCGATAAGATCAGTTACTATGTCGGGATCAATCATTCCAAGACCTCCGATGATGGCAATAATTCTCTGCCACCACGGCATTTTTTTCTTCATAAAGCCTTCAAGTCCTCCGGCAATGGCAAACATGCCTATTGTTGAAGTAATAACTATTTGTATTACACTTAAAACTGAAGTGTTTATAAGGAGCATAGCAGGATTTAGGACAAAGATATAAGGAATTATAAATGCTGCTATGGCCAGCCTGGTCGCTATAACACCAGCACGTATCGGATTTCCTCCCGATATTGCCGAGCCTGCATAGGCAGCCAGGGCAACAGGGGGTGTAATATCTGCCACAATACCAAAATAGAAAACAAACATATGAGCTGCCAGGACAGGAGTACCAGGGATAAGCTTCAGAATAATAGGTGCTGTAATAGTAGCCATAATTACGTAGTTGGCTGTTGTCGGAACACCCATTCCCAGAATAATACAAGAAATCATGGTAAGGAAAAGCGCGATTATATCGATGCCGCCCGAGAGTACCAAAAGGCCTTCGGCGAGCTTAAGTCCGATACCGGTAAGGGACACGATACCAACAATTATTCCTGCTATGGCACAGGCAGCAGCAACACCGATAGTGTTTTTTGCACCGTTCTCCAAAGCTTCGACAAATGTCTTCGGGGTAAGCCGGGTGTCTTTTCGGAACATGCTGACTATAATGGAAGCAAGGATAGCCAGACATGCGGCTCGGGAAGCAGTATATCCAATCGACATGGTTGTAATGAGAACGATGATGGGAATAAACAGGTAACCTTTCTTGAAAAACAGCTTTGAAAAACGAGGGATCTGTTCCTTGGGCAATCCTTTTAATCCCAGCTTTTTCGCCTCGAAATGAACCATCAGAAAGATTCCTGCAAAATAAAGCACGGCAGGCAATATAGCTGAAGCTGCTATGGTTGAATAAGGCATATCGGTCATTTCAGCCATCAGGAATGCTGCCGCTCCCATGATAGGGGGCATTATTTGACCGCCGGTGGATGCAGCCGCCTCTACTGCTGCGGCAAAGTCTTTATCATATCCGGTCTTTTTCATTACGGGGATGGTAACACTTCCGGAACCAACCGTGTTGGCAACGGAACTACCGGAATACATCCCTTCCAGCGCGCTGGAGATAACTGCGACTTTTGCAGGTCCGCCACTTGAAAAACCGGCTATGGAATTTGCAATATCAATAAAGAACGTACCAATATTGGTTTTTTCGAGGAAAGAACCAAGAATAATAAACAAAACGATAAATGTTGAGCAAACTCCGATGGGAGTTCCTATCACGCCGTCGAGAGTATAAAACAGGGTATAAACAATCCTGCTTATTGAATACCCGGAAGCAAATGCATAAATAACAAATGCCGAAGCAACCACAAGTATTGGCAATCCGACTACTCTTCTGCAAACTTCAGCAATTATTAATATACCAATAATTCCTATTATCACATCCTGAGAAGTGATTCTGGTAGCCTTTTGAGCCATGCTCGAAAAATTAATAACATAATAGAAGAAGGAAGCTGTACCTATTACTCCGAGCACAATATCATACCAAGGCACATAATTCTGTATCTTGGCAGACTTTTTCCTGGCAGGATAGAGCATAAAAGCCATGAATATAATCAAACCTACGAAAGATGCCCTGCGAATCTGCTCAGGCCAGGCGCTGATGAGATTCATGTAAAAGACATACAGGGAAAAACCAGCCAGGATATAGCGCACGATTTCTCTTGGCACGCCTTTATAGTGCCTGGTATTAGATTCACGATCAAACTCAGCCATTACCTCATCAACATTAATATGCTCAATTTCCCCCATTGATGTTGAATTTGTCGATTCTGACATGCTGAATCCTCCTTAAAAAGATAGTCAGTTTAAAAACATCCTGCGACCGATTGAAAAGCGCACAGTAGTATTGCGACCGCAAAGTTCGCGAAGACTGACAGTTTCTTCGTTTATTCCAAGAATATGATCCGACACTGTACCTACAATATAGGAAAGCTTGTCCATCGGCCGGTTAATACCGCTTACAATCATGGATCCGTCCTGTCCATATTCCAGGGTTTGGCCTTCTTCAATCTCAGTCTGCACACCGGCACCGAATGAATAATAAATAGTTCTTACCACATAAATTTTACCGTTGCTAATTTCATATACATCGGTTACAGGACTTTTATTAACAGAATGAACAAAAGTAACCGAAAACTCAATCCCTTCTTCAATACGAAAGACAGCCAGTATTTTGCCTGTGTCCCCATTCTTCAGAATAAGACACGGCGAGGATAGGACGTTATAAATAAAAACAGAGGCTGCGACCATGACCACAATCGCGGCCCCCGTTAATAATCGCTTCATTTAAGTTCCTCAACGAACTCCGATTTCCTGGTAATATTTTAATGCACCTGGATGAATAGGTATTGAAATACCTGAAACAGCGTATTTGGGATCAAGTTCTGCTCCTTTTGGATGGGCTTTTGCTATTTCATCCTTATTTTCAAACAAGGCCTTTGTCATTTCATATACAAGTTTTTCATCTAAATCGTTTGAAACTATATAAGTAGCAACTACTGCAACTGTTTGAACATCTTTGTCAACACCTTTATATGCTCCTCCGGGAACATTAAATTTGGTGTAGAAAGGATAGTCGGCAATCAGTTTGGCTGCATGCACATCATCTACTTCCAGAATGTTAATGGGATTAGATGTTGCAAGTTCAACAATAGCTGTAGTAGGAGCTCCTGCCACACAGAAGAAAGCATCTATTTTATCGTCTTTCAAAGCGGAGGCGCTGTCTGCGAAGCTGAGGTTGTTAACCTGGATATCATCAAAGGTCATCCCATATGCCTCAAGTATCTGACGGGCATTGAATTCACAGCCGGAACCGATATCACCAACTGAGACGCGCTTTCCTCTGAGTTCTTCAATAGAAGTTATATTGCTTTTGCTTACTATTTGGCAAACTTCAGCATAGCAGCCGGCCATAGCAGAAAAGCCCTCAACTGCGCCCTCATCCGCAAAGAGGTCTATACCTTTATACGCATAATACATAACGTCGTTTTGAACAATTGCAATATCCGCTTCCTTATCAGCAACCAGGAAGATATTTGCTTTGGATGCGCCGGTGGATTGCACATCAAAACTAAGATTTTGGATTTTTGAAGATAATACTTGGGAAACCGCTCCGCTGTATGCATAATATGTACCTGTTGTTCCGCCGGTTGCCATCTTCAGAGTAACCTTGCCTCCGCCGCAACCTGCTAAAACCATGACAACAGTCAGCATCATGGCCAGAATGATAGATGTTTTCTTCTTCAAGAGTATCACCTCATAAAAAATATTTTATTTCTAATAAAATAAGCTATTAGGTTAAGTTTATAACAATGACGTCCATTTTTCAACACTTTCGTTAATTAACGAGGCAAAGACGCGAGGATATATAAATCAAATTATAAATATCGTTTTATGGAAATAAATATGCGTCCTTTTCTTGATTTGTTTCCGATTTCAAGAAGCTCTATTTTACCAAAACCGCGGACAGAGATTATATCGCCTTCGGCAACGGTTTTATCGGCTTTGGTGCATTCCTGGTGCTGTAATGATACAATTCCGGCTTTTATTGCTGAAACCGCCTTTTCCCGGCTTAAAGAAAAACTAGATGCGACAATGCTATCCAATCTTAACGATGCTACAGTATCCTTTATCAGCTTATATTTTAAATCAGGGATAATAATTTCATCGTATGGAATAACTGAGACAGAAAGTTTGACCCGGCCGGCAGATTCAAAGTTCGTAAGCAGAAAAGGGAGTATTTCCTTCATAATTACAATATCGCAGCTATTTTTTCCAACAAGGATATCACCGATTGTTTCACGCTTGATTCCCAAACCCATGAGACTTCCGAGAAAATCCCTGTGGCCCGGCTGCTTTGCAGTTGTGGAATAAGTCGCACGTATAACCGATATAGGGGATATTTCTTCCTGGTATAGCCGGGAGGGTTCCATATAATCCGGCAGGAAGACCAATACAGTCCTTACGGCGCTTTCGTATGCGGGGATAAAAGCATGCCTTGGATGACCGCACCCGGCGATCAGTTTTTCCACAGTACTTCTTTGCTGCTCGTTTAAAAACTTTGTATAAGAGAGGATATTTCTCTCCTCCATAATCTTAAGCTTATCGAGGACCTGCGCCAGCAATAGCTTGCCTTCGCTATCCGAGGCATATCTTTTTATCAGTTCATTCTTATCCATAAAAAATATATCCTGAAATCTATCTTAAAAACTATTGTTTATTATATCCGCCAAAGAAGGATCAGACAATAACATAGGGTTAAACCGGGATACAAAAAGCAAGCACTTTTAAATGCTTGCTTTTTATACCAATTAATTTTTATTCTTCTGTTAGCTGATATTAACTGAAGAAGTTGATATAACCCTGAATCAAAACTACCAGGATAATTATAGGAAGTACCCAGGTTAAATATCCTCTTAACCAGCGGGGCATTTTTACGCCCTCTCCGGTGTTGGTCTCCTCCAAATAATTTTCAAATCCCCATCCGTAGCGGCTTACACAGAACAGCAGGTAAATTAAAGATCCCAAAGGAAGCAGATTATAGCTGATTATAAAATCCTCAAGATCCAGTACATTGGTGCCTGCTCCTAAAGGTTGGAAACCGCTTAGTACATTGAAACCTAAAACACAAGGCATGGACAGAACGATGAGTAAAAACATATTAACATATGCAGCTTTCTTTCTGCTCCAACCCCACAGATCCATAGCAAAGGCGATAATGTTTTCAAACACTGCGATTACGGTAGAATATGCTGCAAAGCACATAAATATGAAGAATAAGGAACCCCAGATTCTGCCTCCTACCATGGAATTAAAAATATTAGGCAGGGTTACAAAAACAAGACCAGGACCCTGTCCGGGATCAACATTAAAAGAAAAACAGGCAGGGAAAATAATAAGTCCGGCAATTATTGAAACCAATGTATCGATTACAGATATTTCGATAGATTCGCCCAGAAGGCCACGATCTTTGTTAAGATAGCTGCCGAATATTGCAATGGAACCGATGCCGAGACTCAATGAAAAGAATGCCTGACTCATACAAGCGTATATCATCTCCCAGAGGCCATGTTTCTTGATGCTGTCTATATCAGGCAACAAATAGAATTTCAATCCCTGGCCTGCATTTGGAAGTGTCAGGGATCTTACGGTGAGGATCAAAATCAGAATAAACAACATGACCATCATAACCTTGGTAATTTTTTCGACACCTTCCTGCAGACCAAATGAACAAATTCCAAAACAGACTATTGTGGTTATAGCCATCCATAAAGCCATCTCCCATGGATTGGCAATCATGTCCTCAAATATTCTGCCAATCTGTTGGGTATCCGCTCCTTCAAACTTACCTGATACGAACTTGACGAAATAGCCCAGTATCCAGCCTGCAACGGTGGTATAAAACATCATGAGGATGTAATTACCTGCAATTCCGGCGTAACCCATCCAATGCCATTTTTGGCCTTTTTTCTCCAAAACATTAAATGAGGTGGCTATACTCTTCTGACTTGCTCGTCCCACTGCCAGTTCCATTGTCATAATGGGCACTCCGAGGATAACAATAAATATCAGATAAGTAAGTACAAACAATCCGCCGCCATACTGCCCTGTGATATAAGGGAAACGCCAGACATCACCCAATCCTATTGAACAGCCTACGGAAATAAGAATAAAGCCTAATCTTGAGGCAAATTTTTCTCGCTTTTCCACCGTCCCATCCTCCTATATACAAATTTTGTAATTAATATATAAACTCTGAAAAATTATATTATATTTTTTTACAGATATCAACAATACATTGCTTTTGTTATATTTGCTGTCTGCCCAGGTTTTTTAATCGAAATATATAAGAACTTATGTCGATATTTATTTGCTTGATTTTGATTTATAATAATTATGGTAAGCCACCATTGCCATAGAATTATTTGTCAAGCTTTATGTCCGGACAAATCATTTTGTGAGGGTGATTTTGTGGTCAAAATAGAATGCTTTGTACCTGAGGAATATGTAGAAAAGATTCGGGATGCGTTAAATGAAACAGGGGCTCTTACGGTGGACGGAAACTACGATTATTGTATGGCTGTTTCCAAAGTTAAAGGAAGTTGGCGGCCTTTGCCCGGAGCAAATCCATATATGGGGGATATGGGCGAAATATGTGAGGCGGAGGAAGCAAAAATTGAATTTACCTGCAAAAAAGAGCTATACAAGGCTGCGATTGAAACAATAAAACGGCTTCACCCGTATGAAAAGCCTGTGATCAACGTAATACCTCTTATAGAAGATTAATTGAATAAAATGAAAGGTCAGGATTTATGAGAAAAACAAAAATTATTTGTACTCTCGGTCCCGCAGTGGACGATGAGCAGATATTGAGAAGCGTAATAGAGGAAGGCATGGACGTAGCCAGGCTGAATTTTTCCCATGGCAGCCATGAAGAACATTTAAGGCGTGTTAATACGTTCAAAAAAGTAAGGGCGGAAGTGGGGAAGCCTGTTGCTTTGCTTTTGGATACCAAAGGCCCGGAAATCAGGCTGGGCTTATTTGAAAGCGGTGAGGCAGAACTTTATGCAAATGGAACTTTTATTCTGACTACTCAGGAAATATTGGGAAATAAGGAGAAGGTTTCTGTTTCATATGACAAACTGCCCCAATATGTCAACAAAGGCGACAGGATACTTCTGGATGACGGCCTTATTGAATTGACGGTAATGGAAACGACAGACACCGATATCATATGCCGTATTATTAACGGTGGAATAATAAAGGACAAAAAAGGCGTTAATGTGCCGGGAGTAAAACTGGACATGCCTTATCTCAGCGAAAAGGATATCGAAGACATAAAATTTGCCGTTAAACATGATTTTGATTACATAGCCGCCTCATTTACCCGCAGCGCTGCAGATATTATTGATATAAAGAACATACTTGAGGAAAACGGCGGTCAGGATATCCAGATCATAGCTAAAATTGAGAATGGCGAAGGTGTGGAGAATATTGATGAGATTCTGATGGTCAGCGACGGGTTAATGGTAGCCCGTGGTGATATGGGAGTTGAAATTGATTATAATGAGCTTCCGAGACTTCAGAAAATGCTGATTAAAAAGGCTATGGCTCATGGGAAAAAGTCCATTACCGCAACCCAGATGCTTGACTCCATGATATTTAAGCCAAGGCCGACCAGAGCCGAGATCAGTGACGTAGCCAATGCCATTTATGATGGAACCAGCGCAATTATGCTTTCAGGGGAGACATCTGTAGGCAAATATCCTGTTGAGAGTGTCAGGACCATGGCTAAGATCGCCGAAAGCACCGAAGCATGTATTCATTATAAGAAGCGCTTTCATCAAATGGAGCTTACTGAATCAATATCAAATGTTACGAATGCCATCAGTCATGCCACCTGTACTACGGCTCATGATTTAGATGCGGCGGCAATTATTACTCTTACCGTATCCGGGACAACAGCCAGAATGATTTCCAAATTCCGGCCTGCCTGTCCTATTATAGGCTGCACTACCAATGAAAAGGTATGCAGGCAGTTGTCCATGTCATGGGGTGTAATTCCGGTTTTATTTCAGGAAAAAGAAAACAGTGATGAGCTTTTTGAACATGCTGTCGAAAAAGCTGTGGAAACCGGTTTGGTCAAAAGCGGAGATCTGGTTGTGCTGACAGCAGGGCTTCCATTGGGGATTCCCGGTATGACAAATATATTAAAGGTCCACATAGTGGGCAATGTCCTGCTAAAAGGAACAGGTGTGACCAATAAAACCGTTATCGGTACTCTGTGTGTGTGCAAAAATGAAGAAGAAGCGCTGGAAAACTTTAACGGAGGAGAAATTCTTGTTATACCCGAAACCACCAATAATCTTATGGGTATACTGAGAAGAGCCAAGGGCATTATCACCGAAAAAGGCGGTCTTACATCCCATGCGGCAATAGTCGGACTTAGCCTGGATATTCCGGTCATCTGCGGAGCCGAACACGCAACACAGATTTTAAGAAGCGGAATAACCGTTACCATTGACGCTTCCACCGGTACGGTATACTCAGGCGCGCATAATGGGAAAGAATAGAGAACAGCTGCTTTTGTTTTTTTGTATTAGCCGTTTTTTCTTTCCTGGTTTTATATGGCATTTTTCACTGCTTTATGTTTCGCCATAAAACAAGGAAATTTTGCAATAAAAATCAATAATTTAGTCGAAAAATGAAATCTTGGCAAGCATTCGTGAAAATAGTATTATATAAATAAGTTAGTTCAGTAGCAAAAGGCGTTAACTTAGAATCAGCAACATGTAACTATGACAGGCAATAATTAATCCGAGGAGAAACCATGTCGACCAGAATTGCAATTTGTGATGACACAGCTTATGATATTGCTCAATTGAAGGAAGCCTTGTATAGCTATAACCCTGCCTTTGAAATAACTTCTTATGCAGACGGACAAACGCTGATAGACGATTTAGCAAATAATAGGCGTGCTATAGATATTCTGTTCCTGGACATCTGTATGCCTGGGACTGACGGTATAAAAACAGCTGAAAGAATACGCAGCATAAAAAAAGATATAATGATCATATTTGTTACGTCAAGCAGGGATTTTTATTCACAGGCCTATGAAGTTTTTGCCTTCAACTACATAGTAAAACCTCTGGACAGGGAAAAATTATACCGTATTCTGGACCAGGCGACTGACGTGCTGAAAAGAGAAAATCATCAGAAAATCCAATTCAAGTACAAATCAACTATATATAACCTTGACTGCCGCGATATTCTCTATATAGAAAGCAGGGATAAGCTCATCCTTTTCTATAAGACTGATGGGCAAGTCCTTCAATGCTACGGCAAGCTGGATACGATTGAAAATGAATTGCCGCCGCGGTCTTTCATCCGTTGCCACCAAAGCTTTCTTGTAAATGCATCCTGCATTACCGAAATGGGGGATAACTATTTCCGTGTCGGACAGGTGGTCATAAGCATTTCCAAAAAATTTTTTAAGTCTGCCAAAGAGCAATATTACTCATACTTATTTTCTCATATGAGCAAAGGACGGTTAAGATGAACGGATTCAAAAATGCGAGAACACATCTTATATCGGGACTGGTTTTTGTAATTTTGTTCGCTCATCTGCCGGTCATTTATACATTGTTTTATCATAATCTCACCAATGCTCCAAAAGCGATTGACGGCGAAATAAATTTAAGAAACAATTCTCCGGCCCGGACAATAGTTTTGGACGGGGAGTGGGAATTCTATTGGAAAAGTTTTATTTCAAATGACAGATATTCTTCCTGCCGCTGATTATCCCAGCGGGAGATATGAACTTAAACTTCATCTTATAGCCGCTGCCAGCGGTACAGATTATACGTTTGGATTCGACAATGATGTACAAAGTGACAAGGGCATCTTTGTAGACGGTACTAAAGAATCCGAGAAATTCGGGTTTGCCGGATATTCTTATTCGTTCCAGAATAGCAGCTATGGACTTAATGTAAATGAATCCAAATATTACGGGCCGGTATATGGGATACAGGATGAGGCCGGGAATCCGATAACGGAGTACTCTGAATCCAACAATCCTGTTTATATCCCTGTCAACAGCGGTGAAGATAAATATTTAAGCAGTATGAGGCTTTACTTCACTGTGGACGACATGCCGGAATATAGCGGTGAAACAACCTATGAGATTATCGGTGCAAGAGCCATAAAAGCATGGAATGTGACAGAAGGTGTGGATGCTGACCAGTCAAGAGCCAAGGCTGAATAGTATTACGCTTTCGATGCTTCAAATGCTGATAACAGCCAGCACAGCTTTTATATTCCCGTATTTGTGGAGGACGCAGATGATGTGTTGGGTGCATATAAAAATGATGGTACATACGGTTATCTGCCCCTTATAAAAAATAGACTTAATACGGTGGCAATACAGGTCATTAATGCCAACGGGCTTGTTTCACAAGTCAAGTATATCTATATAGAACCTATCGACGCTACAGTTTCGGGATCATTGACTATAACCGATACCAATAAACCTGTAAAGGAAGGCAAGCTTACCTTTACGCCTGCCCAGAATCAACCGATGGATGCGGTCGAATCAATATATGTATATGAATATCCTACAGAAAAACTTGTGGGCGATATAATAAACAACTACGACTATGACGACAATTCATATTCGCTGGCTCTTACCGAACCCGGCTATCATAAATATAGTGTATATGCCGTGGACAGCTACGGAAACTATTCACTTCTGGGCGAGAAGGTATGGACATATACGGATGCAGGCAAACCCGTCCTCGTATCTTCTGAAATTACCAATGATGCCAACGGATATTTTAAAGCCACGTATCATTTTACTGAAACTTCGTGGGCCTATGGCATGGACCAGACTTTAAGGCTGTATTTTGACGATCCTTATATGGACAGGCTGGGTGATGACAGAGATCCTGCCAATGCAGGCTTTACACTGACCTTGCATGCTTCTGGCGGATATGCGGGAACCAACGTGGAATATGAAGCTGATAAGCCCAACAAATACGGAATATATAAAGTGGAAACTACCCGTAACATGAATGATAATCAAAATATCTACATTACTGTTTATGGAGTGATCAAGTATGACAGTTCCCTGGCTGTGGACGAAAATGTTTCTCATACCATCTATGCCACATTGATCGATCCTTTCGGTTATGAATCGGATCCCGGAACAGGCCTTGACATTGAGGTTACCAATACCAAGCCCAAATATGTTTCCGGATATTTGGAAAAAGAATCTACCTATGGATATTCTACGATATACCGGTTCGTGGCCGAGTTCAATACGCCTGTCATGCTGGATGTATCCCTTGGGACCAATGATCCTTCGTCCTACTGTGAAATCAAAAATGGCGAGCTTCCCATTTTCAATGACGGATATCATACCATTTCCTTCTATGATATATTCGGTACGAAATGGACTCAGGAAATTGAGGTAAAGGATCAGTTCAATGAACACGGCATACTGATATACCTTTCAGAAACAGGTTATACTTCTGAATCTGTTGAAGTTACCATCAAACCTGTAGACCAGGATAACACCTACTGCATGGTGTATGACACGGCCAGCAATAATATCGGCGACAGCTGGGCTCCGTTTACCGTTGACAATAATATGACACTGGTGGTTATGATCAAAAACTACAACTCAGACCTTTATGCGCAGGAAAGCATATACATCACAAACATCCTCAAAGGAGCGCCCCAGGCAGAGCTTCACTGGTATTATAACGAATTTAAGTCGGATTCGGTACCCGAAGGTGTGTCTGAGACCACGCAGCCTGTCACGGTATGGTACACATCGGATCGTATTGTTACTCCGACTGGAGGAACGACATCAAGCTATACCTTCTATCCGGGTGCCACAGAAAATTCCTATACCTTTGAATTCGTTGATTTAGCCGGCAATACCGGCCATATTACCGCAACCCTGCCGATTTCTATAACAGGATCTTTGCAGCCGGACGAGAAAGCGCCTGAATACGAAATATTCATCTATGCAAGGAAGAACGGAAAGGATGAGTTCAGGGCCGATACCACCAGTACCTCATTGGAAGATGCAATCGTTGCGGCAGGCTATGTGCAGGGTTACAACTTTGATATAGCAGTTACCGAGGATTCACCTTATAAGATCGTGATCCTGTCAGGCAAAGACGCCAATATCAGTGGTGTTACATATAACAGCAGCTCAGCCCAGTTAGATGGAGTTACCCAGAACAAAAACAGGATCACGGTAACAAAAGCAGCTCCTTTCACAGTGGTCATTGTAGACAAATTCAATAACAAGAGTTCCTTTACGATAGAAGTCGGAGATTATCTGGACAATACTCCGCCTGAAGCGACTGTGGAAAAAAATTACGATAAGTTCGTCGCGATGGATGCTTATGTGACGTTGAGCGATGAAAGCGATAACGGGACAGATACCCAAAATGTGAAATTGCTGTCGCCTGTAGGCATGGAATTAATGAATGATGGCCGCTACTATTACAGGTTCACTGACAGCGGAACCTTTATGGTTACTTTCATGGACATGGCAGGCAACATGGGCAGTGCAAGCATCACTGTTGATTCACTGGACAATAATGCGCCAAGTGCCTCAGTTAAATGGTCTCCATGCTATGAATATGAAGATGGATACATGGATGAGAGTTCGCCGCCGACTAAGCTTACCAACAGTAATGTCATGGCTACAGTGAATTATGATAAACCGGTAGTTATTACGGCTTTCTATTCCTTCAATGATGGGGAAACATGGACGCAGGTCACTGAAAGTACTGCTTCAAATGAATCCTTTACCCTGAAGACATCTCCGGATACTGCTGTAGTTACTTTCTACCGGGGAGGGTTAATTGTCAGACTGGACGCTAATGCGCTTAACGAAAAAACAACAAGCACAGAGTTGAAGTTGGATAACGTGATAATTAAGGATATACCGAACATATCAAGGAACGTTGTCTACAATTACAGAGAAGGGTATGAGTCCGGCGCGCCGGTTTCAGCTACCATTACCTTTACACCGGAAAGTATCGATGTATTCTGCTCTGAAAATCCGAAAACCGGATCAGTTATAAAAGTGGAAGACAGCATAAGCTTTACAGTTTTCCGGAAAGGAGAATACACTTATCATTTTACCGATATCGTAGGAAATCAATGTACCTTAACTGTTGATATCGGCAGAGATATGGACAGAACTGCGCCGGAAATCACTATCGACACCGGAGACGGATCGGTAACGGGCGGAAATGTGACCATAACGGTATCTGTGAATGAAGATGTGATGATGACTGTGACCGGTGCAGGCAATACCCCGATTTTCAGCGGAAATGTATCGAAGGGGGACAAACAGGTCAATATACCGACCAATGGTTCGTATGAGGTCACAGCCGTTGACGGGTCAGGAAACAAGACAACCTCTATTTTCACAGTGGGGAACATAGATAAAACCGCTCCTGTTATAGCCTTCGACCCTATTACCATCAACATTCGTCAGGACAGCAGAGAAGATGATTTGCAGGCTATACTCGGCGAAGGCGTTATAGTAACGGACAACAAGAGTGAAAGTAAAAATATAAATGTCAGCTGGGATATAAAACATGTGAAGCTTAACAAAACAGGTGTTTACAATGTCGTCTATACTGCGGTGGATGAAGCCGGAAATTCTGCCGAAGCGACACGTTTTGTAAGAGTGTACTCCAAGGATGAACTTGATGTGCTGTTAAATGGTAAGAAAACCTTCAATGACGGAACGATAACCGTAAATTCAAAGAACATAAAGATTACGGTGAACAACCCGCTTGGAGCTGAGCCTTATACCATTTATCTCAGAAAGAATATACGGTACGAAGGACAGATGAAGTATGACTACACCATTATCCGTCCTGATGCCAACGGCAGTTTTTCAGTACCGTCTGATAACTGCTACTATACCTTGTACATCGTAACTCAGAGCAGACAAACGTATATTACAAGAATCTATGTCGCCAGGGAGGCAGAGGTAAAATGAGAAAAGCAATAAAAAGCATTATCGCAATAGTGCTTACACTGTCAATTATATTCGGGATCCTGCCGGTCAATGAACTACAGGCATTGGCAGCATCAGACGGTACTGTTTCGGTATCCAACGAATACATATCCGTTACCGTATCCGAAAAGAATGGCGGTTTCTTCATAAAAACCAGGGAAGGTGACAAGCTCAACAAGTCAGACGACAATAAAGCTCTTCTGTACCACAGGGATGAGTATGACACTTCCTTCACCTCTTTCGAGGTGACATATGCAGATGAGAGTACAAAAGAATTCCTGTTTGGAGGAAGTTACGGCTTTCTCGGAATGGCAAGCTCGGATGTAAGAGTAACAAAAATAAATGAAAATGAAATATATGCCGAATGGCAACTGGATGATCTGGTTTTCATACAGAAAATCAGCCTTGTGAGTTCCGGAGCCAACGAGCATGGTATGGTAAGCATTTCTTACGATGTGGAAAACAAAGGCAACAGCGCCGTGGATGTCAAGGCCAGGATCCTTCTTGACACGGCTTTTGATGATCAGGACTTTGCCAGATATCAGGTCATTGATGAATTCAACAAGTATCGCTCTGTATGGAAAGAAACGCTCCTTACCGCATCGGATTCCATACCGCAGAATTTCTTTGCGTGTGATGACCCGTACAGCCCTTCCGTTACCGCGTATACTGTGAGCAGGCAGGGACAGCTGCCGTATCAGGTAGCTTTTGGCCATTGGAACAATCTTGCGGCATCGCTCTTTTCATTCGTGCCGGATACTCAATTGGATTTCACCAGTCCCAGCAACAAATTCAAGACTGCTGACAGTGCCTATGCTTTGTACTATAATTTGGGCAGCATCGCAGGGTCGGGAGGTAAAAACAGTTTAATAACTTATTACGGAGTATACTCACATCATGAGGTAGTTTCCGAAAGTACCATGACTCTGGATATAACCGCGCCGACATCCCTTGTACTCAATTCTGACAAAACGGCATATGAGCGGCTGGCCAGCACGGGGATCGCAGACTTCTCCGTTCAGATGGTCCTGAAAAACCTGAATAATATAAACTACAACACTCTGACCCTGGCAATATATACTTCTGCGGGGCTCATGCCGCTGAATGCAATGGGAGAGACGATAGAAGACGTTGATTTTGACAGCTATGAACCCTATATTAAAGCTTATGCAGATGTGAGAGCCGGAGACACGATATCCGATATGCTGTATTTTTCAGCAAAACCGAATGTCAGTGCCGAATACAGGAAGGTGAAGCTCCAGGTATTCGATGCAGTTGGGAATGACCCGCTTACCCAGGATAAATTACTGGCTGAAAATGTATTCTACATACTGTGTCCCGGTACCGACGGAGAACTTCCAAAGTTCACCTTTACTTCAATGACACCTGACATCATTTATTACAGCGGTACGAGGCATTTGTTCGTAACGGGTACCAACATCGATATCCTATATACATCTATTCAGACCGGTAAATGTACGCTTAAGGCTTATGGCAACGGCGCAGAGCTTACCATACCGAAAGAAAATGTGCTGCAGCCTGCGCCTGATAAGCTGGACATCATCCTGTCCGAAAAAATGGCGACAGGCAACTGGTACCTGCAGTTGGAATGGTCGGAGGATGCGGTTGGCGATATCGTGGAGGCTGAATACCAGAAGCAAACAGCGCCCGCTCTAAAATTTGTAGTAAGTGACGATAAACAGTATAAAAATGATACATACGGCGTAATAGCGATTGTACAGACGATAGCTGCCGAGCCGACTTACATGATAATGTCCTTCAAAAATGAAGATGAGTTCAAAGCGTACAAGGAAGGAACGACCAAGTCTGACGGTTCAAAGGAAAAGGATTATGAAGAGATACTTCTTGAGATGCGCGGAGAATTTGAAATAGTGGATTCGTTTTATGACGTCAAATACAACAGTTATATGCCCACAAAGGTCAAGGCAACTTCCCTGAAATCTTCAGTGGACAGTGAGGCGACAAACTGTATAAACATCAATAACTGTATAGATTTTGAAGGTGGGACCATAAATATCTTCTATGTCACTGCCCCCACCCCTACGGGGCATTATGGAGACATTGAGGTATTGTTTGACGGTTCTCTTTATACGACCGGCGCCAGAACATCTATCTGGAAGGGTGAGGCCGGGTTTACTAAGATCGAGCAGGGAAAAGAATTCAGCCTGATTCCATACTCTACAGATGGAGAAAAGGATGAAAAATTCGACGATCAGCCTATTACCCTTGTATAGCCCAGCATTTGGGGCACCGCTCAGTCAATCATGGGCATGGCTTTCAAACTTGCCTATGGCCGTCTTGGAGTTATGAAGGATGATAAAGGCAATGAAGTAGGCAGGCTGATCTCCTTCGGAGCAAAGCTGGATCTGGGATTCCTTATGCCCAAAGGGAAAGATGATGAAGATGAGAAAGAAGATACATACTGGACAAGGATGCAGCAGTTCTGGAAATATTATAAAGAAGGCGAGAGAGGAGAGTATGCCGACTGGCTGTACTGCAACTATGATAAATTCCCGATCCCGTTTGGTGTAGAAAAGAAGGGCGATGACCCATATAAAGATGATGATGATAAAGAAAAGGCGGCTTCGGTAATGGTGGAAGATATCCTTTACGGTTGCGGCAAAGGATTTATCGGAGTGCATTTCAAGGCAGAGATCGCTATCCCGAATTATATCTCCGGTATGCCCAAACTCAAAGGTGAACTGGAGGTCAATACCATAGGGAACTGGATGGTAGATTTCGAGGGTGAGATGGAACTTGCCAGCATGACCATGGAGGTCGCACTCAGACTAAAGAGTTATAACAACATTCCTATCCCGGATAAAATATACTTTGCCATTACCGATTTCGAACCGGGGTTCAATGTGGATGGTCATGCAATTCTCTGGATAACCGGCGGTGGAGGAGGTATCGATAATTTATATGATACCATCTTCCTTACTGATGCAGTCCCGCCATTGAAGCTGATGCTGACGGTATCCTTCGATCTGCTTAAGGTTCTGTCGGCAAGGTGCGATCTGTCCATTGGTCCGAGGGGATTTGCATTATCAGCTAAAGATATCAAGATAAAGAAAACCAGTGTAGTTGCCCTTAAAAAAGCAGCCGTAGAACTTAGATGGTATCCCGATATGTATATTATGGGAAGCCTCAGTATGGATCTCATTGGTCTGATCAAGGGCGGAGGCTATATCGTACTTGAGGGTAAAGCGTACAAAGACTGGTTCTTTGAGGCATTTGTCCGGGCTGCCGTGAAAGTGCCGGATTCCATACCCATCATCGGCGGTGTAACGGTTACCCAGGTGGATCTGGGCCTCAATGCCCAAAAGATATGGGGCCAGTTGAAGGCGCTGGGTATAAACGTGGGTATAAGCTACTTCTGGGATGACGGCTTGCGTATCGGAACAGGGGATTTATTCAAGCCAACATATCCTGAGCTTCTTGGCTTCGACAATGTGCCGGTGTACTATGATGAAGAGACCGGAGCGACATTGTATATAAGAGCCGGGACAAATCTAAGCGTTGCTGCAGTAGCAGAAATCACGGATGACTTTGATAATTCATTCGTCCTTATGGGTTCTCCCTATGTCAAGTCATCAGGCGACAAGCGGACCCACAGGGTCAATCTTGGCAGTCGTACCGATACCGACGCAGTGATCGTTATCAGCTACTCCGCAGCCAGCATGGAAGATGCCAGAGATATAGCAAAGGAAATCGTGATAAAGGACAACAGCGGTACCAAATATGTACTCAAATTATATGAAGAAGGTATGGATCCCAATGAGGCAAATGCCAATGTGTCATTTGATGGCACTAAAGGTACGCTTTCCATCACTATGACCGATGACGATTGCTATATGAAAGACTGGAATATCGAAACGCCGAATGTCTCTGATGTCATCCTGTACAATGTCGAGGCTGTGCCGGAAATTACCGGGGTACGGGGAAGTGCCAATGATCCAACCATTGATATTAGCTGGGAAGGCACTGAACTTGGTGAACTGGACAACGTTAAATTCTATCTCGTTACAGATAAGGATAATGCGGAAGACGGCGGATATCCCATAGATGTACTTGATACCAGCGCTGACATAGTCAAAGGGAATGCATCATTCCCGATTCCGGCAGATATTCCGGAAGGTTATTACTATATCCGTGCAGTATATGCGAAGGACGATGTTGTTAACGGTACCGTGAACAGCGATAACGCAGTCTTTATCAGGAATGACAATATGCCGGATCCTGTTTCCGGTTTCCAGGTACGGGAAGCAGGTGACCTCAAGGTTGACATAACCATTGATAACCCGACTGCCGATGCTTATGTAGTGAATTTCTACCAGTATGACAATGAGAGCCAAAGTTGGATACCTTCCGATGTAAGCGGATATATAGTTGAAAAATCCAGCCTTGTAAATAATAGTTTTACTGTAGGCGGCAGCTATAATTATTCTGAACTTACCCAGAATGCTTCAGCATTCAATGTTCAGAGCGCGCCTGTCAAAAAAGGACTTTCTGCAGGTACCGCATACCGGGTCGGCATTACTGCGATAAACTATATTGACGGCGATCGCGACGGAGAGGTTGATACCAGCGTATCAAGCCAGGAAAGTTTCTATTCGAATAACGGAACTGTTGCGGATATAAACAGTGCAGCTTCTGTAATACTGTCTGAGCCCAATCCTCCTGTTGTTACAATAACAGCCAACAAGACGCATGTTAAAGTACCAAGGACTATAGGAGGCGAAACTGATAGTATCGATACATATGCATCATCTGAAATTACCTTCACGGTTACGGCTGACAAGAATATGACAGGTACATGGACACTGGATGGTGATGAAGGCTATTCAGGTCCTGTTACAGGTACCCTTGTATCTTTACCGTTCACAAACCTCACTGAAGGTGATCACACCCTTACTGTAAAGGGTACCGGCCCCAATGGAGACGGTTTCAGGTACGATTACGCCTTTACCGTGGATACACTGGCGCCGACACTCATTTTAAGCTCTCCTACCAACGGAAGTTTCTTTGAAGAAAACGGGGAATTAACGGTAACAGGAATAACCGATGCGGATACACGTTTTACCGTGCTCTGTGATGGTTTGACTGCCTGTACCAACAAGACTGTAAGGGAACTTGGCGGATCTATTGGCAACGATGGCGTATTCTCCTTCAAAGTCCTTCTTCCCAATGCTCATAATGCTTCAAGCCACGAGATCATCATTACGGCATCTGATGCGGTCGGGAATTCGACTCAAACTACAGCAGAGGTTGTACATGGCGGCCTTTCCAATATACAGTCTCTTGAAATCTATGCCGACGGTGTGAAATGGTCAAATAAAAATATTGTGACAAATTCAGTAGCCACCAGGAGTTACCAACTTTCATTGGCTGCAACGACCAAATCCGGTGTAAGCTTCTTCCTTACAGATGATAAACTTGTATCCTGGACATGCAATACAGTTGAAGGAACTGCCGCGATTGACGATGACGGTACACTAACTGTCGGACCAGACAGCATCGGTTTTGTGACCGGCGCGCTGCGCGTGGCCGATACCGGTTCTGTTACTGCAAGCATCACCTTCGGCGCCGAGCGCTACAGTCCCAGTTATTCCGTCGTAACAAGCGCTACTATCGGCGGAACTGTAACCGGAGACGGAACATATAACCCCGGGGATACGGTAACACTCACTGCAATCCCGAATTACGGCTACTACTTTACCGGATGGACCTTTGAAGGCGTAAGCGTAAATAACACTTCAGCCTCTACTGTTACGTTCACAATGCCGGATAATAATGTTGTTGCCACAGCGACATTCGCGCCAATATCAACATCGACATCTTCCGGCAGTTCAGGAAGCGGCGCTTCTAACTCGGTACATGCAAATGCCGGCAGCAGGATGAGCATGAAGGTTCCTGTGAAATCCGGTACCAGCTATTTCGTAGCGTATTATCTGGTAGACGGTAAGAAGGTATATGTCCCGATGAGTATAAGCAAAGATGGAGAGCTCAAGTTTATGGCTCCCGTATCGGGGCAGTATTATGTGGAAGAACGCAATATTTCCTTTAAAGACACTGAAGGCCACTGGGCGGAGGATTATATCAAAGCGGCTACGGCACAAGGTCTCTTCTATGGTGTCGGAAACGATAATTTCGATCCTTACGGCTCAATGACAAGGTCAATGTTTGTGACTGTTTTGTGGAGACTTGCCGGATGTCCTTCCGGAGGAGAAAGCAAATTTGCCGATGCTGTTCCGAATGCTTATTATAACGAAGCTCTGGCATGGGCAGCAAATAACGGTATTGTAGCAGGATACGGGAACGGGCTGTTCGGCGTGGAAGATAACGTTACAAGAGAGCAGATGTGCGTATTCCTGGTCAGGTTCCTGAGGTATTTAGGTCTGGATGTATCCGGTATGGCCGAAGGACAAAATTTCGCCGACAGCAACAATATCAGCTCATGGGCCAAAGATGCTGTTGACATTTGCAGCAATCTTGGAATAATCGTCGGAAAGAACGGCAACTTGTTCGATCCTGCTGCAAACAGTACCCGTGCGGAATGTTGCATAGTATTCATAAAAGCTATTGAAAAGATCCTGGAAAATATAAAATAAACAAAAATAGTGATTGTCTCAAAACATGCCTGGGCGGCCACGGTCGCCCGGACATCTGTAGGGACATTTCGAACCTAAGGATCTTTATAATAAGTTTTTTTAAATATAATACCGGTTTAAACGGTCGGTTTTGAGGACACTTATGAAAGGTCAGGGATTATGACATACAAACGCACCAGGATAATTGCTTTTCTTCTTATTTTAATATGCCTCTTTAATCAGCCTGTTCTGACAAGGGCAAGTGAGGATGTTCTTCCGCTCTCTTACTGCGGCATATCGGAATATGACGGAAGCGGAGTACGCATCGGGCTCATAGACACAGGAGTTTCATTCAAATATATTGATTCCTCAAATATTGTTGCCGGGAAAAACTATGTACTGCCCGATACCGATGTTAATGACCGTGTCGGTCATGGTACCGCAATAGCCGGAATAATTCTTGGTTCCAAGGCACTTGGGATAGAAGGTGTCGCACCCGGCGCGGAAATCGTGCCTTTGGTCTACTACAGCCGATATATCTCGGGTGTGCCTATAAACGGGGGTATTGAAGCCACCTGCAAGGCGATATATGATGCGGTGGATCTTTACGATTGCCGGATAATCAACATCAGTTCAGGTATAATAGCGGATAATGAAAAACTTAGAAAAGCAATTGCCTATGCAGAGAAGAAAAATGTTCTCGTTGTATCTGCCGTCGGTAACTCCAACCTAAGTTCACCTGATGTGATATATTATCCCGCGGCTTACGAGACGGTAATTGGGGTTGGCGCCGCCAACAATAAAAATGAAGCGGCGGACTTTTCCCAGCGCAATACCTCGGTCAAACTGCTGGCTCCCGGTACCAATATCCCCACAGTACCCATTGGCAACAGTTCCAAACCGGTAAAAGTAAGCGGGAGTTCATATGCTGCAGCATATGTTTCAGGAGCGGCTGCTCTTCTTCTTGAAGCAAATCCTAAACTTAGTGCTGCACAGCTTAGGGATATTCTCATTAATTCCGCAAGGGATATTGGCCCTGAAGGTTATGATACAGAAACCGGCTGGGGTTTGCTTGACATATCAAAAGCTCTTTCTGAACTAAGAATTTATGACAAATATATTAGTAAAAGTGTATTACAGTAAACGTTGATTTTATAGTACAAGGAAGATAAATACGTATATAACCCGTGCAAAGGAATCTGCAGTAAACAGATTCCTTTACTTATTTTTGACCTTAGGCATCTTATAAAAATGACATAACTTTTCTTTTTTTCATAGCAATACATTATCGAAGTATGGTACAGCCATAATGAAGATGTTTGGAAAGACATACAAACAAAGATTCATACCATATATCTCAAGACTATATCACAGAACTCAAAGACGAATTTGCTAACTATTTAAGAAATCAAGGAAGAATCGAGGACCGTATTAAGAAAGATTGTAGTTGGGCTTTTTTTCATCCATAATTTCATCTAACATAGAATCATTCATAGTTTTATGTATGCCAATATTGTATAGAAAGTCATTAAAAACACCATTCCTCCTACCACCATTCCTCCTGCAACCATTTCTTCTGACGCTATGGTTAGGTATTTCTCAAATATGGCATTCTGGATTTTGCTTCTTTTCCTTATATTTGATCATAAGAGGGAGAGGGCTATTATTTATTTGTCAATAGACTCTACCTTCCGCCATTCAGAAAATAAAGTTTCAATAAGTTGCTTTTATGTTTTTAAAATATTTTGAAAATGGACTTGACTTTATTGCCAATAATGCTAAAAGATAAAAAGGTCGGCTTTGTGTCTTTAAAAGAGCCTTTCTATTCAAAATCAAAAAAAGGATTGAACCGCTCTGGATGAAACAATAAATACATTATTGGCAGAAAATAATGCTTTAGTTTTGGACAAGATTTGGACAATAACAATGGTAAAGGGTTTCAGAAATATCTCTGAAACCCTTTAGATTGGCGGAGAGAGAGGGATTCGAACCCTCGGACGGGTATTAGCCGTCACACGATTTCCAGTCGTGCGCCTTAGACCAGCTCAGCCATCTCTCCATATCTGCTCTAATTCTTATATTTGTTATTTTGTTGTATGCGTTTTGCCGATTATTCTCCAGCACGCTTGAATATTGTAACACAGGCGATTAGTCCAGTCAAGCGATTTTACGCAGGTATAAAACGGCTTTTGGTATCGGGTAAACACAGTTGCTTGAGGTGAAGTGCTTATTATATAGTTATTCATTTTTGAAAGGCATTAAAAAAGAAACAACTTGTGTATAGCTTGTATGAGGTCTAAAAACAAAACATCAATGCGGTAAATGTTGCTGCTATATACAAGTTGTCTCTCATTATATATAAAAGGAGCATTGATCTGTAGGAGGAGCTATAAAACAATGATTATAACTCATCGTCTCCTTCGGTATCGTAAGGCCAATCTATGATACCCCCCAGATCAAATACCCTGGTATATCCCATTTCGATAAGCGTCTTCGCTGCATTCCGGCTTCTGTTTCCGCTCCTGCAGTAAACTATTATTGTCGTATCTTTATCGGGTACAACACCGGCAATTTTGTCTTTTATTTCATAATCGGGTATAAGTATACTTCCCGGAATACGTAGTATCCGGAATTCCTCAGGTGTACGTACATCTATGAGGACTGCCTTGCTGTCTCCCTTTATAACGTCCAATGCATCCTTAGGAGAAATATTTGTATAGCTTATGGTCTTTCCGCAGGCTGAAAAGGAAAACAACGGTATACAGAGCAATCCAACTAATAATTTTCTCATTTTATGCAAATAACCACTCCTTTCTTTTTCTTCATCTGTAATGTGAGCAGTTTGCATATCAAAATCTTATTTTTATAATATAATTTGCCCAATTTTTTAAAAGTGATTATGTTACCAATAAATTTATATAATTTACATAGCAAATTTTACCAAATATGGTTTCAGAAATATGTAGATGTCATTGCAAACTATTGATAACACACATTAGTTTCAAAAAAAACTGGAAAATTAATTTTTCAAGATTTCTTGCTATAAAGTCTGAAATATGCATAATAAAAGGATTACAGGCCTATGGGGTAGTTGTAAACTGCTCAAGGAGTGGTTTTCTTTAAAAAAAGTTTAAATTTTTGTGAAAAAATGATGGCTTTTTATGTTGCTTTATGAAATAATATGGGTATAAACTACTTGGCACATAGTGCCAGAAATATCCGAAAGGAGAGTTGACATGAATAAGGCAGATCTTATTGATGCAATTGCGAAAAAAGCGGAGATGACCAAAAAGGATGCAGGAATTGCACTGGACGCAATCATCGAAAGCATCAGCGCATCATTGGTTAAGGGCGAGAAAGTTACATTAGTCGGCTTCGGCACATTCGATGTCAGAGACCGCAAAGCCCGTACCGGTGTAAATCCCCGCACGAAGGAAAAGATTAATATTCCTGCTTCAAAAGCTCCTGTTTTCAAAGCAGGCAAAGAGTTGAAGGAAAAAGTAGCGGCAACTAAGGGCAAGAAGAAATAAGAACATAAAATAAAAAAGCAGCCCATTAGGAGCGGTCAGATAGGGATTTATAATTCCTGAAAAATTCGGCATAGTCGTT
>ERZ773359.838-NODE-838-length-44203-cov-10.865294_pt1 | contig 44203 bp, 45 predicted proteins | sample MGYA00374955_ERZ773359 | MGnify/ENA primary metagenome ERZ773359 (study PRJEB29098, sample SAMN04486028) | biogas fermenter metagenome | study: EMG produced TPA metagenomics assembly of the Biogas fermentation microbial communities from Germany - Plant 4 DNA1...
ATATTGTTTATCCCTCGTATTCTTCTTTTAATATCCCGTGTTGATTCAGCCAATTATTACACCCCCAATTATTAAGGGAATACTAAAAACTTTTTTTGAATTCTTCAATAGCTTCTTGAATCTTCTTCTCAGTTCCTTCCGTTAAATCCTTGGTTTCCTTTATGGAATTGATTATCTCAGGATAGTTGTTGTTTACAAAATTCAAGAACTCCTTCTCGAATTGTGAAATCCTTCCAATGGGAACATCGGATAAATACCCATTTACTACCGTATATAAAATTACAACCTGGTCCTCAACCTTCATAGGACTGTATTGAGGCTGCTTTAATATCTCCATCATCCGCTCCCCTTGCTCTAGCCTACGCTGTGTATCCTTGTCTAGGTCTGATCCGAATTGGGCAAAGGCAGCTAAATCCCTATATTGGGCTAACTCTAGCTTCAAGCTTCCTGCAACCTTTTTCATAGCCTTTATCTGAGCCGCTCCTCCAACCCTGGATACGGATAGCCCTGTATTTATAGCAGGCCTTTGTCCTGCAAAGAATAGGTCGGTTTCAAGGAATATCTGACCATCGGTTATGGAAATAACATTGGTTGGAATGTAGGCAGAAATATCTCCCGCCAAGGTCTCAATAATTGGTAAGGCTGTAATAGAACCTCCACCATGTTCAGCATTTAATTTTGCCGACCTCTCCAATAGCCTTGAGTGTAGGTAGAAAACATCCCCTGGATAAGCTTCCCTTCCTGGTGGACGTCTTAAAAGCAAGGACATAGCCCTATAAGCTGTAGCATGCTTAGATAGGTCGTCGTAGACTATCAGCACATCCTTGCCTTCTTCCATAAACTCTTCACCCATGGCTACTCCAGCATAGGGTGCTATATATTGCAATGGCGCCAACTCACTAGCTGTTGCAGAAACTACTATAGTATAGTCCATAGCACCTTTCTTTTCCAATACGTCTACTATCTGGGCTACTGTAGACCTTTTTTGTCCTATAGCTACATAGATGCAGATTACATCCTGATCCTTTTGATTTATTATAGTATCAACGGCTAAGGCGGTTTTGCCCGTTTGCCTATCTCCAATTATAAGCTCCCTTTGGCCTCTTCCTATTGGGAACATGGAGTCAATTGCCTTGATTCCCGTCTGCAAGGGTTCATTTACCGATTCCCTAGTAATTACACCAGGAGCAACCCTTTCTATAGGCCTAAATTTGGTTGCATTTATGGGCCCTTTACCATCGATAGGCTGCCCTAGGGCATTTACTACCCTACCGATCATAACTTCTCCAACGGGAACTTCCACTATCCTTCCCGTTTTCTTAACCGTATCTCCCTCTTTAATATTCTTATCGGAACCTAAAAGCACACAACCAACATTGTCTTCTTCTAGGTTAAGAGCCATTCCGTAAACTTCTCCTGGAAACTCTATCAGCTCTCCAGCCATACAGGCTTCAAGGCCGTGAATTCTAGCAATACCGTCCCCAACCTGGATGACGGTACCTACATCTACCATATCAAGCCTTTTTTCATATTTTTTAATCTGTTCCTTAATAACAGAACTAATCTCTTCCGGTCTTAATTCCATTTTTTCACCCCAGCTTTCCTATATTGTTGCGCCTTTTATAGCTCTTTCTATATTTTGTAATTGGCCTTTTATAGTTCCATCTATGATTTTGTTTTCTACTTTTAAAAGGACTCCGCCTATTATGTTCTTATCTATGGCATTATTCAATATGATCTTCTTCTTTGTCTTATTGCTAAGGACTGTAATCAATTTGTCCTTCATTTTATTGTCCATTTCTACGGCGGTTACAGCCGTTACCTCTAAGATATTATTGTGTTCGTTAAATAACTTTACAAATTCCTTGGATATGTCTAATATAAATCCTTCTCTTCTTTTATCTATGATTACATATAAGAAATTCAGTATCTCTTGGGATACCTGCTCTTTAAAAATAGAAGTCAATAGTTCTTTCTTTTCATCCTTAGAAATCTTTGGATGTTTAAGTACTTTTTGAAGCAGCTCTTCTTTCTCTATCACTTCTGTAATCGACTTTATGTCCTCTTTAAACTTTTCTAAATTATTCAATTCTAAGCCTGCTTCAAATAAAGCTAAAGCATATCTTTTACCTACTAATTTTGCCATTCTCTCGTACCTACCTCATCTAAAAATTTTTCTATTAACTCCTGTTGGGAAGCCATATCCACATTCTTTTCTATTATCTTGGATGCAATTAAAATGGCCATCTCTCCAGCCTGCATCTTAACATCCAATAGGGCCTTTTCCCTTTCAGCTTGGATTTCCCTTTTAGCTCTCTCGACTATGTTTTCAGCTTCCTTTCTAGCTTCAGCTATTATGTCCTCTTTTATTTCTTCTCCTCTTCTTCTTCCAGCTTCTATTATTTCTTGACTTTCCTTCTTAGCTTGGTTGATTCTTAGTTCATATTCTTCCTTTAATTTTTCTGCCTCTTCTTTTAACACCTTAGCTTCATCCATTTGAGAGCGTATTTTTTCTTTTCTGGCTTCCAAAAAGTTTGAAACGGGGTTGTATAAAAATTTTCTAAGAATGAGATATAGTATAAGAAAAGAAATCCAGGTTATTACCATAGATTGAAGTTCTGGCAATGCCCTTACTATTACATTCATTATTAAACCTCCTTACTTGAGGGGGTCTTAGGATGGGATAGTCCCATCCTCCCTCAATCTTTCAATTATAAGCCAGCTAAAAGTGGTTGAACAAATAATAGGATTATGGCAATAACCAAACTATAAATACCAGTTGTCTCAGCAACTGCCTGACCTAAAAGCATGGTTCTAGTAATGTCTCCTTGAGCTTCTGGCTGTCTTCCTACTGCCTCAGCCCCTTTAGCTGCTGCAATCCCCTGACCAATTCCAGGTCCTAAACCTGCTATCATTGCTAAACCAGCACCTATTGCTGAACATCCTAATACAAAAGCTTCATTTGATATACCTTGTAACATTTTATTTCCTCCTTCCAATAATTAAAAAGATAAAAATATTATTCTTCTGCACCACCTATGAATATCATGGTTAACATAGTAAATATAAAGGCTTGTAGCAAGCCCGAAAATATATCAAAATATATATGTAACGGCGCCGCTACAACTGGTGCAAAGTAACCTAAGGCATTATAGATTAGTGCCATTATTATTCCTCCACCCATTATATTACCAAAGAGACGGAAGGATAATGACACTGGATTTGCCAAATCTCCAATGACGTTTAAGGGTGTAAGAATTACCAAGGGTTCTGTATACCCTTTTAAATATCCTTTTAGCCCTCCAGAATTTTTATAATTCCAGTACTGGGATAGGACAAAGGTTATCAACGCTAAGGATATAGTCACAGAATAATCTGATGTAGGAGGGGTTAGCCCAGTCAATCCAAATAAATTGGATGCTGCCAAAAAAATTAGTAGTGTAAAGATATATGGGGTAAAACCTAAATTGTGCTCACCCATGGTGGATTTTACAAGTCCTTGTATGCCTTCTACCAATAATTCTACAATGATTAGAAAGGTTGAGGGTTCATCATCTATGCTTGCCTCTTTGATTTTTTTGTTAACTATAATGGCGAATATGATTAGCAAAATCGTTACCACTACTACATTGAAAATTGAATCATGAATGGCAATTTCCCTTCCTCCTAACTGTATGAGTAAATCCAAATACATCCCTCCTTCATTCCAGTTTTTTGTTAAAGATTGTGAATAGTACTATTGTGTTTTTTACCATGGTTAAACCAACTGCTGTAGCAAAAAAGTTTAGATAGTCTGCTTTAGCTGCTATTATAAGGACTACGGCATATATAATAAATCTTAGCATATAATGGAATACTGCATAGGATGTCGCTTGTCTTGGAGGTCTTTTTACGGCTTCATGGATAGTATTGCCTATTAACTTAAGGGATATTATAGAAATTAAGGTACCAAAGATATATCCCAATATAATAGGCTTTGGATTTTTAAAAAATATGAGTATAGCCCCTATTATTATTAGGCTTAAGATTCCCGTTCTTTTAGCCACGCCTATGATCAAATTATCGTTCATCAATTCACTTCCTCTTTTTTCTATCCATTGTTACCATCTTGAATAGATTTAGAAATCCTGCTATAATACCTAAGGCTAAAAAAATCAAACTAAAAATCCAATTAGTCCCTAGCCTATTGTCTATAAATTTACCGATAAAAAACCCCAAGAAGATGGAAGTTATCATAGAGATTCCTATTTGAGTAATGTAGATTAAATTATTATACATGCCTTTTTTCTTATTATCATTCATGGGCTGCACTCCAAAACATAATGGTTTAAAAATTGACAATCTTTTCAATCTTTACCAATTCAAATATACTAGACTGTAACCTTTTTTGCAAGTCTTTTCCTAATTTAATGCCATTCATTTTAAAAAACCTCTCTTAAAACTTACGTCATAAGAAAGGTAAAAGGTTCTATCGATAAATTTTATCACATTTGTATATAAATTAAAAGTGCTAAATGGTGAAAGATGTATGAATTTATATCCCACTCCTCTTTTGTCATATTCATCCTGCTAATTCAAAACATATACACTAAAAGAATCTCTTTTCAGAGATTCTCTTAGTGTGTAATTTCATTAAAGGAGTAAAAATCCTAATGAAATTATTATACCAGTATATACGAGTACCATTAAGCAATACCCCATTATACCTTGTCCCGTCGTAATGAAGCTAAGTACAAAGGTAAGTATGGTCAATATAACCGCGAATATAAAGGCATCTGGTAGATACTTTTGCACCAAAGCTACAGAAGCGTTGGTGAGTCTTTTAAACATTTGTCATTCTCCCTTTAAACCAAATATGATTAGGTTGTAAAAAGTTCGTTAAATACTTTGCAATTTCCAGAATATTCTGAATAGCAATTCTGTAGATAGCATCTACTTAAAGGCCAGATGCTATCTACTTTTAAATTTACCTAACTATACTTCCATTTCCTTTAAATCATCGGCAATTATAAGCTTTGCCTCTGTAGCCTCTTGGACCTCTTCTACTGTAAATTCAGGATTTATCTCCTTCAATACTATTCCTTCATCGGTAACCTCCATTACTCCCATTTCTGTAACTATCATATCCACCTGTTTTGCAGCAGTTAGAGGTAGGGTGCATTTTTTAAGTATCTTATGGTTTCCTTTTACCGTATGTTCCATAGCAATAATTACCTTCTTAGCTCCTACTACTAAGTCCATGGCACCGCCCATTCCCGGTACCAACTTTCCTGGTATCATCCAGTTAGCTAAATTGCCTTCCTCATCTACCTGCAAAGCCCCTAATACTGTAACGTCTACATGCCCACCGCGGATGATTCCAAAAGATGTAGCCGAATCGAAGAAAGCTCCCCCTGGTAATATGGTAACCGGTTGACCTCCTGCATTGACTATATAGGGATCCTCTTCTCCTTCCTTAGGAGCAGGACCTAAGCCGACAAAACCATTTTCCGACTGGAATAATATATTTACATCTTCAGAAACGTAATTGGCTACCATAGTGGGTAAACCAATACCTAGGTTTACTATATCTCCATCCTTTAATTCCTTAGCTACCCTTTTAGCTATTATCTCCTTTATCTTATCCCTATCCATTACTTGTCACCTCCAACAGCTATATAATCAATGAATAAACCGGGAGTAACTACATGGTTTGGATCGATTTCTCCTACTTCTACTAGATTTTCAGCTTCAACTATCACCGTATCGGCAGCAGTTGCCATTAGGGTGTTAAAGTTTCTAGTAGCCCCATAGTAAACAACGTTTCCTGCCTTATCTACGGTATGCCCTAATATAAGTGCTACATCTGCTTTTAATGGCAATTCCAATAGGTATTCCTTGCCATCTATTTCTATCTTCTGTTTCCCCTCTTCGATTACTGTACCTATGCCTATTGGAGTTAAAATTCCACCAAGTCCAGCTCCAGCTGCCCTAATCTGCTCAGCTAGAGTTCCTTGAGGTACTAATACAACCTCTAATTCCCCCGCATTCATCTGGTTTCCAGTTTCCCTATTAGTTCCTATGTGGGAAGCTATTAATTTTTTAACCTGCTTATTTACTATTAGTTTACCTACTCCTGAGTCTACGAAGCCTGAGTCATTGCAAATCAGAGTTAAATCCTTTACCCCTTTCTCTACTAATGCGTCTACTAGCTTATGAGGAGTACCACAGCTTAAAAAACCACCAACCATGATGGTCATTCCATCTTTGATATGGCTAATGGCTTCCTCAATACTTACTACCTTTGCCATCAAAACACCCCCATTTTCATTGGACAATTGATTTTATAATTGTCACTTTTTATGAATTGATACATTTTTTGCTTGTTATTATTTTATCAAATTTTGGATAATTTTTCAATATTTATTCCTTGGAATACTCTAAACTCCCCATCAATCTAAATTTATGTTAGATAGTTAAGCGTATTAACGCTTAACTATCATAGCTATCCCTTGTCCGCCGCCTATACATAAGGTCGCCAGCCCGTTTATAGCATCTCTTTTCTCCATTTCATGTAATAGGGTTACTAAAATTCTAGCTCCCGAGGCACCAATTGGATGTCCTAGGGCTATTGCTCCACCGTTAACATTGGTCTTTTCTGGGTCCAAGCCTAAATCCTTTACAACCGCTAGTGACTGAGCTGCAAAGGCTTCGTTGGCCTCTACTAAATCTAAATCTTCTACCTTTAGACCTGCCTTTTCCAATGCCTTCCTAGTTGCTGGTATTGGTCCTGCTCCCATTATCTTAGGATCCACTCCTGCTGAAGCATAGGAAAGGATAGTTGCTAAAGGTTTAAGCCCTAGTTCTTCTGCCTTTTCCTTAGACATAACCACCAAGGCTGCTGCCCCATCATTTATTCCTGATGCATTTCCTGCCGTTACCGTACCATCTTTTTTGAAAGCTGGTCTTAGTTTTGCTAATCCTTCAATGGTTGAGCCAAACCTTGGATGCTCATCGGTATCCACTATTACTGGGTCTCCTTTTCTTTGAGGAACTTCCACTGGAACTATTTCATCCTTAAATCGACCTTCCTTAATAGCCTTTTCAGCTCTTAGCTGGCTGTTAAGGGCAAATTCATCCTGCTCTTCCCTGGTTAAATTCCATTGTTCCACTATATTTTCTGCTGTAATACCCATGTGGTAGCCGTTAAATACATCGGTTAGACCATCGTTAACCATATAGTCTTCTAAAACTCCGTCTCCCATCCTGTGCCCCCATCTAGCCTTCTTCAATAGGTAAGGTGCCTGGGACATGTTCTCAGTTCCACCTGCTAAAATTATATCTGCTTCCCCTGCTCTTATAGCTTGGGCTGCTAAGGCCACAGTCTTTAATCCAGAACCGCATACCTTGTTTACAGTATAGGATGGTACCTCTATGGGAATTCCTGCATGGACTGATATCTGTCTTGCCACATTTTGACCTTGCCCTGCCTGTAATACGTTTCCAAATATGACCTCATCCACCATATCTGGTGTAATATTGGCCCTCTTCATGGCTTCCTTTGCCACTACAGTACCTAAAGTTACAGCTGATACATCCTTAAAACTACCGCCATAAGCCCCTATGGCCGTCCTAACTGCAGAAACAATAACTACTTCTTTCACTTAAATAACCCCCTTCTTTAGTATTAGATTGCTATTATAATAAGATTGTTACAAAATTAACATGATTGTTATTATTTTATCAAACACTTCATAATATTTCAACCATTTTTGCTGCTATCTGTTTAATGTAGTACTATTCCCAATAACCCTTTTATCCCCCCTATCCAATAATCTTTTCAACATATATTAATAGCAAATATCGTGCCAACATCCTTTTATAGAAAGATAAATTGTTTCTAAATAAAAGGGCTATTTTTAAGGCTTTTAGTGGCAGAATTTTTTTAATAATTTTATTTTGTAGAAAAAGACGACAGGAACTGTAGCTAATTTGCTACAGTTCCTGCTGCTTTCCCCTTATAAACAGATTCTTTTTATCCATTTTGTAAGTTGAAAATAAAAAAACTGTAGCAATCCATCTACAAAATCCTCTCTTTTGTAGGCAAACTGCTACAGTTAATAGTCTATATTATATTTTTCCATCTTCCTATAGAGGGCTGTTCTATGGATTCCTAAACTTTCTGCTGCCAGGGTTTTATTCCCTTTGGCTTGGTTTAGGGCAGCAATTATAGCCTCCTTTTCAGCTTCAGCTACTACCTCCTTTAAAGGGTAGACCCTTTCACCATCCTTTATTTCCATCTTATTCTTTACAAGTCTTTCCGGTAGATGGTTGGGTAGTATAAGCTTTTGGCTGGATAGGGTTATGGCTCTTTCCAATACATTCCTAAGCTCCCGTACATTGCCAGGCCAATGGTATTCCATTAAAATCTCCATGGTCCTTTCATCTATCTTCTTTTTATCCGTATTAAGCTCCTTGGATAGATATTCTATTAGGTGGTCACAGAGTAAGGGTATGTCCTCCTTCCTATCCCTTAGGGGTGGAATGTCTATATTTATTACATTTAGCCTGTAGTAAAGATCTTCTCTGAATTTACCCTTTTCTACTGCCTCTTCTATCTTCTCATTGGTAGCAGCAATAATTCTAGCGTCTAGTGTAATCTTCTTATTGCCTCCAACCCTTTCAAATTCCTTTTCCTCCAATACTCTTAAAAGCTTTACCTGCATTTCAAGGGGCATATCTCCAATTTCATCTAGGAATATGGTGCCTCCATTGGCTAATTCGAATTTTCCTGGTTTGCCTTCCTTCCTTGCTCCTGTGAAGGCTCCAGCTTCGTACCCAAACAATTCCGATTCCAATAACTCTTTTGGTATGGCAGCACAGTTTATGGGAATGAAGGGACCAAATTTCCTATAGCTGGCCTTGTGGATGGCTTGAGCAAATAGTTCCTTGCCCGTACCCGATTCCCCTAATATTAGGACTGTAGAATTGGACCGAGCTGCAGTTCTTCCCAACTTTTTTAAGTATTCCATCTTTGGGTTCTGGGTAATGATGCTATTAAAGGTGTATCTGCTATCTTGTAACCTTTCGATTTCACCCTTATATTCATTTATCTTATTTTCCAATTCTATCAGCTCTTTGGCCATCTCCCTTACATCGCTGGCATCCTTAAATAGGACTGCCCCTACTGCTCCTATTATCTCCCCTCCCCTTATAATTGGAACCCTGTTGGCTACCATGTCATGGCCTTGAATCCTTTGGATATCCCTAATTTCCTTCTTACCCGTTTTAACCACTAGATGCAAGCGGGTATTTTCAATAACTTCCGTTACGTGTTTTCCTATTGCATCCTCCTCTTTTATGCCTAAAAGCTTATGATAATTCCACTTCACTATCCTTCCTTCCTTATCGACTAGGGCAAAGCCTTCATAGGCATGGGCCAATAAATCCTCTATCATGTCTAAACTCATCTTTTCCTCTAGTAATTGGCTTTGGGAATCCTTAATCTCTGTAATATCCCTTAGGGTGAATATATGATTATATATCCCATCCCTTCCTTGGTAGGGGAAGTATTTGAGGAGTAGGTGCCTTCCATTGGCGGTATATTCCTCTTCCTTCTTTTCTCCATCCAGGGTGAAGAAGGCTTTTAACCTTTTATCCTGGATGAAGTCTGGAAATGGGGTGTTAGTTATACTTTCCTTATCCCTCTCTAAAAGCTTTAAAATTGCTCTATTTCCGTAGATTAGCTTTCCATTCCCATCTACTATCATAATTCCATCTTGAAGGGAATCCAAAAGAAAAGTTATAAATTCCCGGCTATGGATTGAAAAATTCATTCTATCCCTCCAATTGATCCATCCCATGTTTAAGCAGAATATCCACAATCCTTTCTGAGGCCTTTCCATCCCCATAGGGGTTTACAGCATTGGCCATCTTCTTATACTCCCCTTCATCCTTTATCAGGATATCTATCTCCCTATAGATATTTTCATAATCAGTACCAACTAATTTAGCCGTTCCTGCTTCAATTCCTTCTGGCCTTTCCGTTTCCCTTCTTACCACTAGTACTGGCTTTCCTAGGCTTGGGGCCTCTTCTTGTAGCCCTCCTGAGTCGGTAACTACCAGGTAGGATTTAGCCATTAAGTTGGTAAAGGGTTCGTAGTCTAAGGGTTCTATCAGGTGGACTCGGCTATTGCCATGGAAAACTTTATTGGCTATCTCCCTTACCTTTGGGTTTAAATGGATTGGAAATACTACCTCTACATCCTCATTTTTTAAGGCTATTTCATTTACTGCCTTAAATATATTTTCCATGGGTTTTCCTATATTCTCCCTCCTATGGGAGGTTAGTAGTATTACCTTTTTGTTTTGGTAGTCTATGTCATTTAATAGCTGTAGGTCAAAAGTATAGTCTTCCCTTACCGCATATTGGAGGGCATCTATTACGGTGTTTCCGGTAATAAATATCTTTTCCTCTGGATAGCCTTCCTTTAATAGATTGTCCCTATTGGTTTTGGTAGGTGCAAAGTGAAAATCTGTCAAGATCCCAGTCAGTTTCCTATTGGCTTCTTCGGGATAGGGGGAATATAGATTCCCAGACCTTAGCCCCGCTTCCACATGGCCTATCTTTACCTTTTGGTAAAAGGCAGCTAAGGCTCCAGCAAAAACGGTGCTGGTATCTCCTTGAACTAGTAACACATGGGGCTTTTCCTTTTCAATTACCCTTTCTAGGCCTTCTAGGGCTTTTACAGTAATTTCCGTTAAGCTTTGCCCTGGTTTAAAGATGTTTAAGTCGTAATGAGGTTGTATTTCAAATAAGTTTAGTACCTGGTCTAACATCTCCCTATGTTGGGCAGTTATACATATTATATTTTCAATTTCACAAGTCTTTTCCATTACCTTTATGATGGGAGCCATCTTGATTCCTTCTGGCCTTGTCCCAAATACGGTCATAACTTTTAATTTACTCATCTTTATCTCCCTTCTTACCCGTTATCAGTCCCAATTTATTGGCTAAAAATATGGTGATAAGAAATATGGCTACTGCCAGGTAAACTGCCCTTTTACTATTGGTCTTGGCGACAAATATTGCACACAGTCCAAATATGGCAGATATGGCATACAGGATTAACACAGTCTTCCTTTGAGAAAAACCTAACTTTAAGAGCCTGTGGTGTAGGTGTCCCTTATCCGCCTCTGCAATGGATTTCCCATTTAAAAGCCTTCTGAATATGGCAAAGGTGGTATCGAATATGGGCACTCCCAATATTATTATTGGGACTACAACGGCAATAGTTGCAACGGATTTCATAACCCCTTCTATGGATAGGGAAGCCAATACAAAGCCTAGGAAGAGGGCTCCCGTATCACCCATGAATATCTTAGCTGGGTTAAAGTTGTAGGGTAAAAATCCCAAACATGCTCCTGCCACTATAGCCGATATTATAACAACGGGAATGTAGTTAAATTTATTGGCCACAAATAAAAAGGATAGGCTAGCAATCATGGCCACTCCTGCTGCCAAACCGTCTAATCCATCTATTAGATTCAAGGTATTGGTAATTCCTACTACCCAGAATATGGTTATGGGGATGGAAAACATCCCTAGCGATAATACGGTTCCAGGTGCTCCAAAGGGATTGGTTATGGCATCTATTTTGACATCTCCAAGGATCAATACTATGGAAGCTAATATTTGGAATATTAGTTTTCCCTTTGGGCTTAATCCCCTTATATCGTCTATTACTCCAGAAATGAATATAATACTGCTTCCAATGATTATGGAGATTAAGGTTTTATCTATTGGAAGAAATATTAAAGAGCTTACTAAAACAGAAATAAATATGGCCAAGCCTCCCATTAAGGGCATGGGCTTTTTATGTACTCTTCTTTCATCTTTGGGAATATCTACAGCTCCTACCCTTACTGCAACCTTTCTTGCTACAGGAGTCATAGATAAAGATATAATAGCCGATATTAAAAATGCTACCAATGTATTTTCCATAGTTTCTCGCTCCTTATACTAAGTTCTTATAAAATTTTATATCATAAGGTTGAATAAGTCAATTGAGATTAAGCCCTGCCAGAGGACAAAAGCATAAAAATAAAAGGAGCAGTTTTCCTGCCCCATTATTACATATATTACTTAGTACCAAACAGCCTATCTCCAGCATCTCCAAATCCCGGAACTATATAAGCATCGTCATTTAAGCCTTCGTCGATGCTGGTTACATATATGTCCACATCAGGGTGTTCCTTATGGACTGCCTCTATTCCTTCTGGGGCAGCAATTAAACATACCAATTTAATGGAAGTTGCCCCCCTATCCTTTAAGAATTTTATAGCAGCCAGTGCAGAACCTCCCGTAGCCAACATAGGGTCTAATACTATCAAATCCCTTTCCTCAATATCTTGTGGTAATTTGCAGTAATATTCTACCGGTTTAAGGGTATCAGGATCCCTATATAGTCCAATATGGCCTACCTTTGCAGCTGGAAGTAAATCCAACATTCCCTCAACCATTCCAAGGCCTGCCCTTAAGATTGGAATTAAACCTAATTTCTTACCAGAAATGATTTGAGCTTTAGTTTTTGCCAAAGGAGTTTCAATTTCTATTTCCTCTAAAGACAAATCTCTAGTTACTTCATAAGCCATAAGGGTGGATATTTCCTTGACCAACTCCCTGAACTCTTTCGGACCGGTATTCTTATCCCTGATGAATGTCAGTTTGTGCTTAATCAATGGATGATCTAATATAATAACCTTTCCCATAAAAAAACTCCTTTCCTACTAGTCTAAAAAAACCTTTATAATTATATCATAAATTAGACTCTATATCAGAAATTTTGTTTATCCTTCTTTCATGCCTTCCACCTTGAAATTCAGCCTTCAACCAAGTAGCCACTATTTCAAGGGCTAAATCCTTTCCTAGAACCCTTCCACCTAAGGCAAGTACATTGGCATTATTATGCTCAATACTCATCCTAGCAGAATAGGTATCACTACAAAGGGCACATCTAATACCCCTTACCTTATTGCAGGCAATGGATATGCCTATTCCAGTACCACATATAGCAATGCCCCTATCCACTTCCTTTGACACAACAGCCTCAGCTAATTTTTTCCCATAATCGGGATAGTCAACGGAATCCTGAGAATAGGTACCATAATCTATATACTCAATATTCTCCTTTTCCAGATACTCTTTTATATATTCCTTCAACTCAAACCCACCATGATCAGAACCTATACCAATTTTCATCTAATCAACTCCCCTCTTTTTTCAATTCACAATTCACAACTATTTAGGACATACTCTAGGAGCTCCAAGACAAGCTACGGTCGGCATCAAGACCCAAGAGCTGACTTAAGATAATCGTGCATTGTGAATTGATTAAAATTGTCCATTGTCAATTGTCAATTGACGTAATGCTTCTTTTATCTCCTCTTTGGTTCTTTTATAGCTTTCAAGGTCGCCACCGAAGGGGTCGGCTATGTCTTCTTCTTTGCCGTAGGCGTATTCCTTCAGCGTAAAGACCTTACCTTCTAAAAAGTGGTATTTAGAAAGTATTGCATCCTTATGGGATTTTGACATGGTTAGGATTAAATCTGCTTCCTCCACCAAGTCCCTATGAAGAAGCCTTGCTCTGTGATTGCTTAAATCTATTCCTTCAGCTTTTAATACCTCTATAGCATTGTGGGAAGCCTCTTCCCCGTCTAGGGCAAATATCCCTGCCGATGTTACCCTTATATCCAAGCCCTTTTCCTCAGCCATTTTCTCTAAAAGGGCTTGAGCCATAGGACTTCTACAGGTATTGCCTGTACAGATAAAAAGTATATTCACCTTTCTCTCCCCTTATACCTTTATTATTTTTCCACCTGACGCCTTTTTCAATCTATTCATTATGGCTGTGCCGATATGATGGGCTTCAACCCCTTCTGCTAAGATTACATCAACCTTTTTTTCATCGAATAGTCGGATGGTGTTGAACAGATTATGGCCGATGGTGGCCATGTCTTTTCTGCTTCCGACAGATATTACAACCCCCTCTTCATACCTATTCTTAGTCTCCTCCGTCGCCATTATGCCTACAGTTTTTCCCTCCTTAATTAGTTCTCCTGCCTTTTCTTTTATGACCTTTACAATCCCCTCCAACTCTCCAACGAAAACAAACATATCGGCTATGGGTGCGTAGTGCCTGTATTTTTGTCCAGGGGACTTAGGAGTTAAGTTTTTATCCTCTTTCAATATGGTTAAGTCTAGTTTTACATCTGGAATTATCTCCTTTAAATCCTCTAAGCTTATACCACCTGGCCTTAGTATCATGGGAGGTTTGCAGCTTAAATCCAATACAGTAGACTCTAGGCCTACTCCTGTTTTGCCTCCATCTATTACCATATGGATTCTTCCATATAAATCCTCTATGACATGCTTAGCAGAAGTAGGGCTAGGTTTTCCAGAAGTGTTGGCCGACGGTGCTGCAATTGGTACGCCACTTGAGCTTATGAGTTCTAAGGCAATAGGATGGTCAGGCATCCTAATGGCTACGGTGTCAAGGCCAGCAGTTATTATGGATGGAACTAAACTACTCCTTTTGAACAATAGGGTTAAAGGCCCTGGCCAAAATCTATCCATCAGAAGTTTAGCCTCTTTTGGGATTTCCTCTACTAAAGGCTTTATTTGTTCTACAGAAGAGATATGGAGTATTAGCGGATTATCCTGGGGCCTGTTTTTAGCAATGAATATCTTTTTTACCGCCTCTTCATCTAGGCCATTAGCTCCTAGGCCATAGACGGTTTCGGTGGGAAAGGCCACCAGTTTTCCATCCTTTATGAGTTTTGCTCCCTCTTCTATTAGCTCTTTTTCTGGATTATTTTCATTAACTTTTACAATTTTTGTATGAATTCTTTCCATAATGTCCCTTCTTTTCATCCTTTTCTTATTTTCTATTATACATTATTATATCCATAATTAAATGCTTTTTCCTGAAATTCATATTTCTAATCTATGTCTAGTCTGTTTTGGCAACCTTTAACAAAGATATAACTATAAACAGTATTTATTGAAAGCGGTTATCAATAAATATATCCTATTGGAAGCCTCTTATTTTTAATGTTAAACTAAAATAGGAATTTTATAAAATCGATTAAAGGAGAGATGGATATGAGACCCAAGGTCATGGAAGAAGTGGAAGCCTTAAGGGGCGTTAATTCTGTTAAGATCAAGGAAGCCCATGAAGCCGGTAAAAAAGTAGTGGGAATGTACTGTGTCTTTTCACCTTCTGAAATAGCTTTAGCAGCTGACGCCATTTCGGTTACCCTGTGTGGGACTACCCAGGAGCCCATAGAAGAAGCTGAAAAACACCTGCCAAGAAACCTTTGTCCTTTAATTAAATCCAGCTATGGATTTGCAATTACCGATAAATGTCCCTATTTCTATTTCTCAGATGTCTTATTAGCAGAAACCACCTGCGATGGTAAAAAGAAGATGTATGAATTGATGGGTAAAATTAAACCCATGCACATTATGAACCTACCCCAAACAGCAGAGGGAGAAGAAGCATTGGAAATGTGGAAAAAGGAAATGATTAAGTTTAAAAACTTCCTAGAAGAACAATTCCATGTAGAGATTACAGATGAAAAACTTAGAGAAGCTATTAAGCTTATGAACAGAGAAAGAGATGCTATGAAGAGGTTACATAAGCTAAACGCCCATAAACCTGCCCCCTTAACTGGTATGGATATGATGTTGGCCCAATGGTTAAAGGGATTCAATGTGGACAAGGAAGCAGGAATAGAGCTAATTGAAAGATTGATAGAAGAGGTTGAAGAAAGAATTAAGGAAGGAAAATTTGCCTTCGATGAAAGCGCTCCTAGAATCCTATTAACCGGCTGCCCTGTAGGAAGCGGTTCAGAAAAGGTAATAAAGATATTAGAGGAAGCTGGAGCATCCGTTGTGGCTTTAGAAAACTGTACTGGGTACAAGGGATTAGATGTAATGGTAGACGAAGACAAGGACCCAATTACTGCCCTAGCTGAGAAATACCTCCAAACTCCTTGTTCATGTATGACTCCTAACAATAAGAGATTGGACCTAATCAAGAGATTAGCAGAAGAATACTCAGTAGATGGGGTAGTAGATTTAACCTGGCAAGCCTGCCATACCTATAATATCGAATCCTATTTCGTTAAGAACTTCGTCAAAGATGAATTAAATCTACCCTTCTTACAAATTGAAACGGATTACTCCGATTCAGACATAGGTCAAATAAAGGTTAGAGTAGAGGCCTTCTTAGAAACTATAAATCCAACAGTTACAGCTTAAAAATAATAAGGGAAGTGGTATTTTGATTAGTATTGGTATAGATGTTGGTTCTGTGGCAGCAAAAATTGCTGCCTTCGATGGAGAAAAAATTATAGCTACAGCTATTCTACCTACTGGTTGGAGCCCAAGAGAAGTAGGAGAACAATTATTGAAAGATATTTTAGAAAAAAACCAAATTCCAAGGGATAAGGTGAAATCCATTGTAGGAACTGGCTACGGTAGGGTTTCCCTTCCCTTTATAGATAAGAAGATAACAGAGATTACCTGCCATGGAAGGGGAGCCTTCTTTATCAACCCAGAAATCAGAACGGTGATAGATATTGGAGGCCAGGATAGCAAGGTAATCAAGCTGGACGATACGGGAATGGTAGTAGATTTCTTAATGAACGACAAGTGTGCTGCAGGAACGGGCAGGTTCCTACAGGTAATGGCCAATGCCCTACAGGTGGATATTAGCGAGTTATCCGAGCTGGCAGAAAAGGCTGAACCAGTTAATATCAGTTCCATGTGTACCGTCTTTGCTGAATCTGAGGTAGTTAGCCTTATAGCTGAAGGAAGCTCCAAGGAGAAAATTGCTGCAGGCCTTTTACAATCGGTATGCAATAAGACCTACTCTTTGGTCAGCAAGATGGATGTGGAAGATAAAGTGTTTTTCTCCGGTGGAGTCTCAAGGAGTAAGGTTTTAAAGGAGATGTTGGAGGAGAAATTAGGAGTAGATATCATATCCACAGAGGAATCCCAGTTCCTAGGGGCTATAGGAGCGGCCATTTTGGGATTTTAATCAATTGATAATTGACAATCTTTATCCAATGCAAAATTGTTTGAGTCTAGCTCTTAGGTCATAAAATTCCTAGACAGGCTCTTAAATGACGGCTTGGTCGGTTTATATCAGATAAAAAACCAACTATACAGCTAAAACTGTGTAGTTGGTTTTTTTGCTATTATAACTAATATAAGCTAAAACCGTAACGCCCTACGCCTACTAGCTTATCATCCTTAGAGTGGGCTACCTTAGCATGTATTTTTACTAGCATTGGCTCTTCGTCTTCTTCATAATAGTATGTATATCTGTCTGCTAAAACTGGGCTTTTTACTGCCTCTTCCCCTCTTAAAACTTCCTTAATAGTAAGTTCTAATGCATAATTGCTTCCAAATGTATCAACTACATATCTTTGAGTAACTCCGATGGGGGCTGGATTAGTTCTGCTATATTCCTGGCTTTCCGTTTACAGCTATATTTACTGAATTGAATATTACCTCAATTCTTTTAAATGTTTCGACTATAATTTCTATAATAACACAAAATTCTACTTTTTGGTATGCCGGAAATCGTTTTTTTAAGCGTAAGATTAGCTTTCGCGCACCAATCATGGTGGTAATTCCCGGCATATTTATAAAAAACGGCATCTTAGGCGAAAGATTTGGCCAATATCACAAATCTTGAAACGGAGGTGGCCTTCTTCCCAAATAATTGTGCATTGATTAAAATTGTCCATTGTCAATTGACTAAAATCTTGTTCTATTCTCTCCCCTTCAGAATATTATATATGGAAAGGGTGAGATTATGGTGGATTTATGGTATATAACTCTTTATGGATTTATTGTGGGGGTTGTTGGAACGGGTCTTGGTGGGTTGCTTTCTCTCTTTGTTAGGAATACGGATAGGGTTTTGGCCTTTCTTTTAGGGGTAACTGGTGGGTTTATGCTCTTTATAGTCACCTTTCATCTATTACCAGAGGCCTTCATATTAGGAGGTTTACATACCTCCATAGTGGGTATTTTTTTGGGAATTCTCTTGGTTATCTTCGTGGAAAGCAATTTAAGCCATGTGGTAGTAAATCCCCTTGTAAAGAGTAGCTTGCTATTAGGAATCAGCATAGCGGTACATAACTTTCCTGAGGGCTTGGCCTTAGGGTCCAGCTTCTTAGTCCAGTCGGATTTAGGGCCAATTCTTTCCCTGGCCATGTTACTACATAATATTCCAGAGGGCTTAGCCATGGCCCTGCCTTTGAAGGTCAGCAGAAAATCCCCTTTTAAGATTGTCTTTTACACCCTTTTGACTGGAATTCCTACTGGAATTGGCGCCTTTATAGGAGCTTATATTGGAATGATTTCAAACATATTTATCTCCCTATGCTTGGCCTTTGCAGGAGGAACCATGCTGTATATAATATCCGATGAGATAATCCCCAATGCAAAAACCCTCCACAAAGGGAGGGCTTCATCTATAGGCCTGATAATAGGATTTGTAGTTGGGATAATATTGTATTTCTAATTACCATACGGCTACATAGCCATCGGTTCTAGGCTCACAAGCACCGCAAAGAATTCCATTATCGTCTCTCCAGATAATCTCTCCTCTACCAAAGCCGGTGCTGTCCGCCTTAACCACAATATCATGGCCTGACCTTTTCAGCTGTAAGGCTAGGTTGTGATATAAAGTCATACCTTTTATCCCAGCTTTTTTGGTAGACAATCTTGATTCAATCGACAATTGATAAGGGACAATTGACAATCACTGAGGCCTAGCTTTAAGGTTTAAGAGTCCTCCTCGTCTACGCCTCGTAATACAAGAAACCATTCCCCGCTATAAATATTAACTTATTATTTCTTTTAAGCTATAATATCTTTCCCAGTTATATTTTTCTTTTTTAAATACTTGTTGATTATAAGTTCTGGTTAGGCTCCTGCTACCTCTTATCTTATTTTTGATGATTTGGTCGTTATCCAATAATTCCAATTCTGAAAATAGATTCCATCTTTCTAGGTATTGCCTATACTCATCCGATTGTCTATTAGATTTATCGTTAATGAAATTATAAATATCTAAAAAATCAGTAGTTGCAATCGTATTTATTATATCTATTATTTGCTCCATTGTATTGCTCGTTCCGGATAACAGATCCCACAATTCATCTCCAAGTAATATTTCTTCTTCATCAAAGTATTTCCTACAGTTGATAATCGAATCCATAAATCTGCCCTTATCCTTTTCAAAAGGCTCTTCAGCAGTTGGATCAAAGGGAAAACCCATGTAGAAGCTAATCCTCTTACCTGGAAAATTTTCGAATAAAGCAGTCTTTCCTTCAAGTATTTTTCGCTTTTCTCCTGACATTTCTCCAGAATTGGGCTTTACCGTTTTTAATTCTATGGCAGTTATGCTATCCTCATCTTCAATAAATACATCACAAGAAAAATCGATAGCATTTTCCCTTTCTGAAGAATCTTTAACCATAAGAATTCCATTTTCCACTGACACATTGGGCTCTCTATTGGAATTGCTTAATTCAGTCATAATATTATTAATATTATTCTTTTGGGTTGTTGAAATTTGTAAATTACCTAACTTCTTAGAGGTATATTCCCTTTTTTCTCCGTCTGATAGTATATGGGCAGCCCCTTCAAAAAAGGTTTGTCCCAATGTGGTATTCAGTCCGTGTAGCCAACTACTAAGGCTTATGAAGAATGGTATATCAACTACTTTACCGCGAAGTTTGTCAGTAAAAGCCTGTAAAAAGGCTTCGTGAAAAGGTGCGTTTCTATTATTGATTGAATCATCGGGAAAATTTTCAAATCGTTTAAATAACACATTTATCACTAAATGTGACAGTTTTTCTAATTTATCCTTTGAAACCCCCAATTGTCCTACCCCCTCTTCATATGAAATATTATCTCTGAATAAGCCCTTTTATCTCTCTCTGTGCGATTTAATACCGGTCTTTTAAATTGATTTACTATTTTTAAGCCCGCTTTTTTAGCAATTTCAGGATAAAGATTGTACTTATCATTAGCCACTAAAAATATGTTAAAATCATCTACTAAATACTTCTTACAATTTATTAAAACTTTCGAAATTCCCTCTATATATTCTTTCCTCGCTTCCAATCCCCGTCCTTTGAAAAGTGGACCTATTTCCAAGTCATCACGCCTGTTAAAACCAAATAGTTCATAAGCATAAGCATGTTGTTCATGATAATCGATTAATCCTACATAGGGGGGACTAGTAAAAATCCCATTTATTTTGTTCCTTTTTAAGTTTTCATAAAACTTTTTATCCCTTTTCTCTATTTCAGCAAAAATATCGATATTCCTAGAATCTCCAGTTAAACATATTTGATAGGAATTAGTTCTTAATTTATCAAACTCTTCCAATCTTTCCACGGTATCTTGGCTATATCTAGAAAACCAGTTGGTTATGGTAAATAAAGGTTTGCAGATCTTTCCGTGTTTATTGCAATAATAAGGAGTTAATACGGGTTCCTTCAATGTTGCCAAATCGGAATGAGTAGTTGCTCGACAAGATCGCATAGTCCTACTAAGTATAAGCCCTAATATCTTCTTAGTCCGTACATCTTCAATCCTTTTAATCAAGCTAAAGGCTAAATCTATTTCTTCCCTTATATTCTTTATATACCATCTATCTAAAAATGTTTCATCTTTGTCCTGTTTTAATTCAATGTCATATTTGTGGATTAAATCATTGTATATATGAGAAAACTCTTCTTCCTTTTCCCTTCCGTATTTTTTTGCATCTATTTCCTTATTTCTAACTTTACGCTTGAATTCAGGAGATGGGAAGTATTTACTATTAAACTCCGATAATATAGTAGATAGTTCATCTTCGAACTTCAATATATTTAAGGTCTTAGCCCTTTCAAACAATACTTTTAATATTCTATTTGACTCTCTTCTTACCCTTTGTAAATCATATTTTCCTATTTTAGCATTGCTTATAAAAGTATTAAATTCTGAAACATCTACTCCTATAGCGTGGATCCCCAATTCATTAGCTTGAACCAAAGTAGTTCCACTGCCGCAAAATGGATCTAGTACAATATCACCCTTGCTAAAATAAACTTCCTTCTTATATTCATCGATATGATCATCTAAAAAATACTCTACTAATTGGGGTATAAATTTCCCCTTATAGGGATGTAATCTATGGACATGCTTTGTTGTATCTGATTCCCTTAAATTATCAAAGGATAGCTCCCAATTTAAATCATGTCCTAACTGTTTTTTCCAATTTATTTCCCTTTTCCCTAGGTAAGAATTATAATATTTAATTAAATCCCCCTTTAAAACGTAAATATTTCCATTATTATCTATCTTCCTTATCCTTCCATATTGTATCAAATAGGATATATTGGAAGTTGTAACTTCCCTATTTAAATAAGAGCTAGCCCATTGACTAGCTTCCTGTATTGTCATCAATTCATCTTGATTAACGCTCATTAATATATCCTCCTTTCATATTTAAATATGTAATCATCATACAGCTTAACACATTTTATGTCAATAATCAATACGTATGTTCTTATATAAAATCCTACTCTATTATCTCGCCTTTAGAATATCATATAGGGTTTTGGCCTTTCTTTTAGGGGTAACTGGTGGGTTTATGCTCTTTATAGTCACCTTTCATCTATTACCAGAGGCCTTCATATTAGGAGGTTTACATACCTCCATAGTGGGTATTTTTTTGGGAATTCTCTTGGTTATCTTCGTGGAAAGCAATTTAAGCCATGTGGTAGTAAATCCCCTTGTAAAGAGTAGCTTGCTATTAGGAATCAGCATAGCGGTACATAACTTTCCTGAGGGCTTGGCCTTAGGGTCCAGCTTCTTAGTCCAGTCGGATTTAGGGCCAATTCTTTCCCTGGCCATGTTACTACATAATATTCCAGAGGGCTTAGCCATGGCCCTGCCTTTGAAGGTCAGCAGAAAATCCCCTTTTAAGATTGTCTTTTACACCCTTTTGACTGGAATTCCTACTGGAATTGGCGCCTTTATAGGAGCTTATATTGGAATGATTTCAAACATATTTATCTCCCTATGCTTGGCCTTTGCAGGAGGAACCATGCTGTATATAATATCCGATGAGATAATCCCCAATGCAAAAACCCTCCACAAAGGGAGGGCTTCATCTATAGGCCTGATAATAGGATTTGTAGTTGGGATAATATTGTATTTCTAATTACCATACGGCTACATAGCCATCGGTTCTAGGCTCACAAGCACCGCAAAGAATTCCATTATCGTCTCTCCAGATAATCTCTCCTCTACCAAAGCCGGTGCTGTCCGCCTTAACCACAATATCATGGCCTGACCTTTTCAGCTGTAAAGCCAAGTTATTGTCGAAGAACTGTTCAATCTCTATGGTCTTATCTCCAGTCCACTGCCAACGAGGCCTATCTAGGGCATCCTGTGGGTTTAGCTTGTATTCTATGGTATTTATCAAAACCTGTAGATGGCCTTGAGGCTGCATAAAGCCTCCCATTACTCCAAAGGGGCCTACAGGCTTTCCATCCTTCATTAAGAAGCCTGGAATAATGGTATGGTAGGATTTTTTGCCACCTGCCAGACAGTTTTCCGATTCTGGATCTAGGTTGAAATTACAAGCCCTATTGTGCATAGCAATTCCCGTTCCTGGAATGACTACCCCTGAACCAAATCCCATGTAATTGCTCTGGATAAAGGAGACCATATTTCCATATTGGTCGGCTGTAGCAAGATATACCGTACCGCTTTGAGTCGGCTTTCCTGCTTCTGGCATGATGGCTTCATCCTTAATAAGTTTTGCCCTTTCCTTGGCGTAATCCATGGATAATAGCTCTTCTACACTAATCCTCATGGTTTTTGGATCGGATACATATCTTTTAACATCTGTAAAGGCTAGTTTTAGGGCCTCTATCTGATAGTGGGTGCTATTAAAGGAATTCATATCTCCTAAATCTAATTCCTTTAATATATTTAATGCCATAAGAACGGTAATACCATGGCCATTAGGTGGTAACTCGTAAACATCATAGCCCTTGTAGTCGGTGGATATTGGCTCTACCCATTCTGGCTGGTATTCTTCTAAATCGGATAGCTCTAGAAATCCATCATGTTCTTTGAAGTAATTAGCAATTTTCTCAGCCAAATCTCCCCTATAAAAGCTTTCAGCTTGAGTTTCTCCAATTTCCTCTAGCGTATTTCCATGGTCCCCTAGGCGGAGTAAATCCCCTGCCTTCATACACCTTCCCTCGGGTGCAAAGGTGTCGAACCAACCCTGGATGGACTTATCCTTTTCTAAGGCTTTGGAATATTTACGGAAAGAGCTTGCCCATACGCTTCCTACACCAGGCTGAATTATGAAACCTTCCTTTGCATAGGCAATGGCAGGCTCTAATAACTCCTTAAAATCCAAAGAGGAACCGAATTTCTTCCATAATTCAGCCCAAGCTGCAGGAGCTCCCGGAACATTTACAGGTATTACTCCCGTTGTAGGGATTTCATCTAATCCCCGGTCTTTTAGGGCTTGGATGCTTATCTTCTTAGGAGAAGGTCCGCTTGCATTTAATCCATGCAGTTTCCCATTAGCCCAAACTATGGCAAAGGCATCTCCTCCTATTCCATTAGCCGTCGGCTCTACTACCGTTAAGGCTGCCGCAGTAGCTATGGCTGCATCTATGGCATTGCCACCTTTCTTTAGTATCTCTAAGCCAGCATTGGCTGCCAGTGGATTTCCTGTAACCACCATACCCTTTTTACCATAGATTACATTCCTTCTGGAAGGGTAGTGATAGCTTAAGGGATCGAATTGAAATTTCATTTATTGCTTCCCCCTTTAGTCCTATTTCTTTTCATATATTATAGCATAGAAAACTCGGATAGAGTTTTCTATCCGAGTCTATTAACCAACTTCTTTTAATTTTTCTGCCTGGTATGAAGTTATAAGGCTATCAATCATCTCATCTATATCCCCATCTAAGAAATCTTCTAACTTATAGATGGTCATATTTATCCTATGGTCAGTAATCCTTCCTTGAGGGAAATTATAGGTTCTAATCCTTTCAGACCTATCTCCAGTGCCAACCTGGGAACGTCTTTCTTCCGCTATTTCAGCGTGTTGTTCCCTCATCATCTTGTCGTATAATCTGGATTTTAATATCTTCATGGCCTTTTCCCTATTCTTATGTTGGGATTTTTCATCCTGGCAGGATACTACCATGCCCGTTGGAAGATGGGTAATCCTAACAGCTGAGTCGGTAGTATTAACACTTTGGCCACCATTTCCAGAGGAACGGAACACATCTATCCTAATATCGTTTGGATTTATCTCGATATCTATATCCTCCGCTTCTGGCAGTACTGCAACGGTGGCAGTTGAGGTGTGGATTCTACCACTAGATTCAGTAGTAGGCACCCTTTGCACCCTATGAACTCCCGATTCATATTTTAATCTACTATAAGCACCCTTACCCTTGATCATGAATATTACTTCTTTAAAGCCTCCAACACCCTGTTCATTGGCGCTCATAAGTTCCGTCTTCCATCCTTTTCTTTCGGCGTACATGCTATACATCCTAAATAAGTCACCTGCAAATAATCCTGCTTCATCTCCACCAGCGCCAGCTCTTATTTCAACTATTACATTCTTATGATCGTTAGGATCCTTTGGAATAAGGAGTAATCTTAATTCCTCTTCCAGTTTAGCAATCTTTTCCTCATATTCTGCAATCTCTTCCTTTAGCAGTTCTCTCATCTCGTCATCTAGTTTTTCTTCCAGAAGCTCCTTATCCTCTTCCAAGGTCTCTTGGGCTTTTGTATATTCCCTATATTTATTTACAATAGGCTCTATTTCCGCATGTTCCTTCACCAACTTCTGCCACTCTTCCATATTGCTCATAACTTCGGGATCTATTATCTTCTTACTCAACTCTTCATACTTTTTATCTATAAAGGATAATTTCTCTAGCATACTTTACCTCCTTTCCAAACATGCTGTTTAGACAAATTGCTACAATTCTCTATAAATATAATAGGGTATAAATTCTTTCATATATATTATACCATGACCTATAGTTAAAAATCCAATCTTATAGTGGACTCAGTCTACTAATCTAATCCTTACTGCTTTTATCCTTTCCCTTATAATACAGTATTGAGCCTATTCCTCCTATCAAAATCAAATAGATAGGACTAATATTAAAAAACACCAAAATTAAAAGGGCCGCTATGGATATAATGTATTTATTATAGTCGAATTTAGATTTCTTAGCCAATTGGTATACAGCAGAGGCAATTAAGGCCACTACTGCCGGCCTTATTCCTATGAAGACCCTTTCTACAATAGGATTGTTCCTAAACTGAAAAAATACCGTTGCAATTAGAAGTATTATTAAAAAGGATGGCAAAATAGTTCCCAAGCAGCAGGTTAATGCCCCCTTTAAACCCTTCAGCCTATATCCAACCAGTATGCTTAGATTAACTGCAACTGGCCCTGGTGAACCTTGGGACACAGCAATGGCATCTAAAAACTCATCCTCTTCTATCCATTTTTTCTTTTCCACTATTTCCCTTTGGATTATGGGTATCATAGCGTAGCCTCCCCCAATGGTAAAGGCCCCTACCTTAAAAAAGGTAATGAACATATTAAAAAGCATATATTCCACCTACCTTAATAGAAAATTACTCCCATTATTCCTGCTATAATGATAGCGATTATTAGGTTGAGTCTTTTGAAGGTTACTATATAGAATATGCCTAGGGTTATTAATACCGACTTTATATCTACGAAGGCATCCATAGCTACGGAAACAGCTGCAGAAGCTATAAGGCCTAACACTATGGGTCTAATACCCCTAAAAAACCAGTCGGAATAGGGGGAGTCTTTAAACTTGTTTACAAAATGAAATATCAGACTCATTATTATGAAGGAAGGCAAAACTACTGCAATGGTAGATACTACAGAACCTAAGATACCCGATATCCTATATCCTAAGAAGGTTGCCGAATTTATGGCAATGGGCCCGGGAGTCATCTCCGATATGGCTATAATATCTATAAATTCAGCATTGGTAAGCCAGCCATGAACCTCTATTATCTCCTTCTTTATGAGGGGCAGCATGGCATAGCCTCCCCCGAAACTAAATAAACCTATTTTAAAAAAGGAAAGGAATAATTTAATCAAAGAACTCATTCTTTCAGCTCCTTTTCATATACCCCTAAAACTACCCTATCTAGTCCCTGCAGGTCCTTTAATATTTCTATATTCTTAAAACCTTCTTCTAATAGCATATCCCTTAGCTCTTGTCCTTGGTCATAACCAATTTCAAATATCAATAATCCCTCATGGGTCAAATATTTCTTGCTTTGGGGGATTATCCTCCTATAGAATTCTAAACCATCCTCTCCTCCATCTAAAGCTTCCCTAGGTTCATAGTCTTTTACTTCTTCCTGAAGCTTATCTATATCCTCTTTGGGTATATAGGGAGGATTGGAGGCTATTATATGGAATTCTTCCTCTATTCCCTCTATCCCGTCAAATAGGTCACCTTTAAATAGATGGACATTATCCAATTTGAATCTTTCTTTATTTATGTTAGCCACCTTAAGGGGGGTGTCGTATATATCCACCCCATAGACGGTAACATTTTTTCTATAATAAGCAACACTTAAGGCTATGGCTCCACTTCCAATGCCTAAATCTAAAAGCTTTATGGCCGTATCTTTATACTTTTTATCTATATAATCTAAAAGGTATTCCACCAGTATTTCCGTATCAGATCTGGGGATTAAAACCCCTTCTTCCACATAGAATTCTAAACCCATGAATTCCTTCTTCTTTATGATGTATTGGAGGGGATAGCCTTCTTTTCTCATCTCCATAAGTTCTAGGAACTTTTCCACAATGGCCCCTTCAACCTTTTCCCTGCCATGGGTATAAATATAGATTCTATCCACATTTAATAATTGGCTCAATAAAAGGGTAGCCTCTAATACTGGATTGGTATAGGGCCTATCCTTAATTAGATCTACCCCTTTTTTTAATAATTGGTTTATCTCCATAAATCCTCTTCCTTTTTACCTGTAAGGACTGCTTTTAAAGCCTCTATAGCCACTTCTATTTGCTCTTCATCTGGTTCCTTAACCGTTGCTATTTTTTGAATGAACAGTCCAGGATAGGATATTATATAGGCTAGTCTTGAATTGCTTTTACCGATTATCCTATTTATCTCATAGGATATGCCTGCTATTAATGGCAGCATGATTAGCCTTATCAAAACCCTTTTTATAGGATTAGGCCATCCAAAAAAGGATAGCACTAAAATACTGACTATCATGACCATAAATAGGAAACTGGTTCCGCATCTTGGGTGTAATATTGGATACTTCTTTATATTCTCCACAGTCAGTTCTTCCCCATGTTCATAACAGTGGATGGCCTTATGTTCTGCACCATGGTATTTAAATACCCTACCTACATCTTCCATTTTGGATACCGCTACTATATAGACTAGAAATACAAGGATTCGGACAAAGCCTTCTATTAAGTTTAATAGGAAGGGATTAGCCTCTCCACTATTAAAAAAGTTGGTTATAAGGCTGGGAAGTAGTATAAAGAGCAGAACTGCAACGGCTAGGGAAATGAATAGGGTAAATACTATTTCTACATCCTCTTTTTTATCCTTAAATATTCTATCGAAGAAGGTTTCCTTATTTTTGTCTTCCTCATCTTCAAGGCCCTCTTCAAAAAATTCAGCAGAATACATCAAAGCCCTTATTCCAAAGGCCATAGATTCTATTAGTCCCACTACTCCTCTTATGAGAGGAAGTCTAAAAAATTTATGCCTCATACCCAGAGTATTTAACTTTTCCTCTTTTAATATTATTTCTCCATCTGACTTTCTTATAGCAATGGCTAAATCCTTTGGACCTCGCATCAAAATCCCCTCTATCAGGGCCTGACCACCGATGGTGGTTATATGCTTGGGCGCTCTATTTAAATCTTTTATTCTCATAATGAAAACCACCCTTTTTCAATTCACAATTCACAATTTTTAAGCAATGGACAATTGACAAAGAACAATTGACAATTGTTAGGGCCATTCTATAGGGTCTATTGTTTATAGTTAATTGTAGGCTAAAAAGTCAGTCAATTGACTCTTTGTCTACATACCCAAAAACTTAACCACAGTAATTGTCAATTGTACACTGTCCTTTGCCAATTGAATAAATGCTGTGAATTGTCGAAGGTTTTTTAAATAAAAATAAAGGTTAGATGCTAGGTAGGCAACTAACCTATTTGGTTTTAAATTTAAATTAATCCAAACCATATTTTTTCTTGAATTTTTCTACACGGCCGCCACGTTCTGTGAATTTTTGACGTCCTGTAAAGAATGGATGGCAATCTGAACAGATTTCCACTCTTAATTCTTCCTTAGTTGATCCCGTTTTAAAAGTATTTCCACAAGCACATCTTACTGTAGCTTCATAATATTCTGGATGTATTCCTTTTTTCATTATTTTCACCTCTCTTTGTTACCAGTATATAAAATACATTTTTCTCATAAATTGACCTATTAATTATAGCATAATCTTATGAAATTTTCAACTAAAACCATATTTTCTTTCTCATCAATTCTATAAACTCTTCATTGGACTTAGTAGACATTAAATTTTCAATCAAGCTTTCCGTTACCTCTTGGGTCGATGCATTTCCTAAAGCCTTCCTAATAGACCAGATGGTCTCCAATTCCTTCTGGCTTAATAATAAGTCTTCTCTCCTAGTTCCGGATTTATTTATATCCAAGGCTGGGAATATCCTCTTTTCTGAAAGCCTTCTGTCTAAATGGATCTCCATATTACCTGTACCCTTAAATTCTTCAAATATAACATCATCCATCCTACTTCCTGTCTCCACCAAAGCGGTGGCTAAAATGGTTAAACTGCCGCCTTCCTCTAAATTTCTAGCAGCTCCAAAGAATCTCTTAGGTTTATGTAAAGCACCGGGATCTAGTCCACCTGATAGGGTTCTACCGGTAGCAGGTATGGTAAGGTTATAGGCTCTTGCTAGCCTGGTTATACTGTCTAATAAAATGACTACATCCTTTCCATGTTCAACTAATCTTTTAGCCCTTTCAAGGACTATTTCTGCTACCTTAGTATGGTTATTGGGGAGTTCATCGAAGGTCGAATAAACTACATCCCCTTTTACAGACCTTTTCATGTCGGTAACCTCTTCAGGCCTTTCATCTATTAAAAGAACTATAATTTCTATTTCTGGATGATTTTCGGAAATGGCATTGGCAATGGCTTTTAATAGAGTGGTTTTTCCAGCTTTCGGTGGAGAAACAATCATCCCTCTCTGCCCTTTGCCAATAGGAGCAATAAGATCGATAATTCGCGTAGAAAGATTGTTTGGAGTAGTCTCCATGGTAATCTTTTCTCTTGGATAAATTGGGGTTAAGCTATCAAAATCTGGCCTTTCAAGGCAAGTTTCCGGCTCCATACCATTTACACTCTTAACATATAAAAGTGCTTTATACTTTTCCCCTGATTTAGCAGGCCTAGTTATTCCAAATACCTTATCTCCCGTTTTTAATTTAAATCTCCTTATTTGTGAAGGGGATACATAGATATCGTTATCTCCCGATAAGTAGTTGTCAGATCTTAAAAATCCGTATCCATCTTGATGGATTTCAAGTATCCCTTCAGCTCCATCGATAATTTCCATCTGTTCTAGCTCTTCCGTTACCCTTTCAGGTAACTCCTCCATATCGATATCCTTGATATCGATTTCCTCAGATACCGTTATTTCCGGAACTTCTTCTTTTTCTTCCCTAATTTCTTCTTTTTTATCCTCTTCAATGTTTTCTAAAATGAGATCTATTAGTTCTTGTTTTCTGTATTTAGTAATGCTTTTAATCCCTAGGGTTTTTGCAATAACCCGGAGATCTTCCAATTTTTTTTCCTGCAATATACTAGAATCCAAAACTACACCTCCAAAATATTAAAAAGTACCACTAGGAATCCCTATAGGGATTCCTAAAACGGTTTATAATCTGACTGTATTTATCAAAAAGTCAAATAACTTGGAATGACTTTAAGAAATGCTCGGAAGATAGGTATTTATAGAATATATAATATCATCATAATTTTTAGAAGTCAAATTTATTTACTTTGCATACTCCGGCTTTTTATCTAACCTATGTATAGCCTCTATAAACCTTATGGTGCCAGTTTCTCCTCTCATTACAACAGAATAGGTTTTTGCCCTATTGTTTTCGTAATAGACCACTCCTTTTAGCAGTTCTCCATTGGATACCCCTGTAGCAGCAAATATGATTTCATTTCCCTTTACCATATGGTCCATAGTCAATATGCTATCTAGTTGGTTTAATCCCATAGCCCTGCATCTTTCCTTTTCCTCTTCCTTGGTGGGATAAAGCCTTCCTTGTATCTCACCGCCTAAGCATTTTAAAGCAGCGGCAGCTAAAACCCCTTCGGGGGCTCCTCCTATTCCAATTAGGATATCCACCCCTGAATCCTCAAAACAGGTAGCAATGGCTTGAGCCACATCGCCATCTTGAAATAGTTTAATCCTTGCTCCTGCCTCCCTAACCCTTTGGATTAGCCCCTTATGCCTAGGCCTATCCAACATAGTAACGGTTATATCGGAAATATCCTTATTTAAAGCCTCGGACAGATTTTTTAAGTTGGTTTCCACCGGATAATCCAGGCTAACCCTACCTACCCCTTTAGGTCCTACTGCTATTTTCTCCATATACATATCGGGAGCATTTAGCAAACACCCCCTTGGAGCAATTGCCACTACCGATATAGCACCAGCCAGCCCCTTTGCAACTGCAGTAGTTCCATCTAATGGGTCTACTGCAATATCCACCTTTAAACAGCCCTCTCCAGCCTTTCCAATCTGCTCCCCTATATACAGCATAGGAGCTTCATCCATTTCTCCCTCACCAATGACTACCACACCATCAATAGTTAATGTATCAAACATCCTTCTCATGCCCCGGACTGCTGCTTCATCTGCCTTGGTCTTATCGCCCCTTCCAAGGTAACGGGCCGATTGCAAGGCTGCAGCCTCCGTCACTCTTACCAAATTCAATGTCAAATTTCTATCCATAAAAAGGCCCCCAATACTCATTATTTACTATATAGTATATTCTATTGATGGTTTTTATGTCAATTAGTATGGCTTATATATTTGTTTATTGGTGCTTTTTTAATATATCCTTTAATATATCCTTCTTATCCAATCTATGGTGGGCTTCTACAAACCTTATGGTTCCAGTCTTAGACCTCATAACTATGGAATGGGTCTTAGCCAACTTGTCTCCATAGTAGACTACTCCCTTTAATAATTCTCCATCGGAAATGCCAGTGGCTGCAAAGAAAATGTCATCTCCTTTGGCTAAATCATCTATTGTAAGGATTTTTTCTAATCTTTCATCAGTCCAGCCTAGCTCATAGCATCTTTCCCTTTCAGCTTCACTCATGGGATAGAGTTTACCTTGAAAATCTCCACCCATACATTTGAGGGCAGAAGCAGCAATTACCCCTTCTGGTGCCCCACCGATACTGATCATTATATCCACACCCGTATCTTCAAAGGCCGTAGCAATGGCTGCTGCCACATCGCCTTCTCCAAATAGTTTTATTCTGGCACCTATCCTTCTTACTTCCTGTATAAGCTCATCGTGCCTTTCCCTATCCTGGATAATTACGGTTAAATCGGAAATCTCCTTATTTAAGGCCTTAGCCACATTGTAAATATTTTCTTCAATACTTGCTTCTATGTTAATCTTCCCTTTAGCCCTTGGCCCTACAGCCATCTTCTTCATATAGGTATCTGGCGCATTTAGTAGGCATCCTTTAGGAGCCATGGCTATTACTGAAATAGCATTGGGTAAACCCTTGGCCACCAGGCTGGTTCCATCTAGAGGATCTACTGCAATATCCGCCTCCACATCCATACCCTTCCCGATGATTTCACCAATATATAGCATAGGTGCCTCGTCCAATTCGCCTTCACCAATTACCACCTGTCCTTTAGTATTAACCAAGTCAAAAGCTGCCCTCATCCCATCCACCGCAGCCTGATCCGCCTTTTCCTTATCTCCCCTACCCATGTACCTAGCAGAAAGCAGGGCAGCAATTTCTGTAACTCTTACTAGAGATAAGGCCAAATCCCTATCCATATTTATCACTCCTTCTGCAATAATTCTATAACTATTATAGACTAAAATGGAAGATAATAAAAATAAAAATTCACAACTGCATGGGCAGTTGTGAATTCTGCATTAAAAAAATTGTCAATTATCCTCTGTCAATTGTCAATTGTTTAAACTTTCCCAGTCCTTCAAAAATTTCTCGATGCCCATATCTGTTAGTGGATGGCTTACCATCTGCAGAAATACATCATATGGTATTGTAGCTATGTGGGCGCCAGCTTCGGCTGCTTTGGTTACGTGGATTGGATGTCTTATGCTGGCTGCTATAATCTCCGTATCAATATTATGGATATAGAATATCCTAACTATATCCTCTATGATATTCATCCCTTCATTGCCTATATCGTCTAACCTACCCAAAAATGGACTTACATAGCTAGCTCCTGCCCTTGCTGCCAGTAAGGCTTGATTTGCTGAAAATACTAAGGTTACATTGGTCTTTATACCTTCTTTAGATAAAAGCTTTACCGCCTTTAGGCCTTCCTTGGTCATTGGGATTTTTACGACTATATTAGGATGAATTTTTGCAAGTTCCCTTGCCTCATTTAACATTCCATCCACATCTAGGGAGATGACTTCTGCGCTAATAGGTCCATCTACTATATTGGCAATCTCCTCTATTACCTCCTTAAGATCCCTTCCCTCCTTTGCTATTAGTGATGGATTGGTGGTAACTCCACATATAGCTCCCCACTGGTTAATCTCCTTAATTTCATCAATATTAGCAGTATCGATAAATAATTTCAAAAAATCACCCCTTCGTATTAAAGGCTACCAAAGGTGGCCTATTTTTATGCTTATATTCCATTATCTATAGCTTTAAGCTCTACCAGCTGAGCCGAATAACCTCATCTTCTCCTTTATAACTTCCTTCATAGCCTCTTTACCCGGGCCTAATATCTTCCTTGGGTCTATGTTGTCTGGGTCTTTCTTTAAGAAGTCCTTAATTGCATCGGTAAAGGCTATTCTTAAATCGGTATCTATATTTATCTTATTTATTCCTAGACTAACCGCCTTTTCTATTGCATCGTTAGGTACTCCACTGGAACCGTGTAGTACTAGTGGAATATTTACTGCTTCCTTTATGGCCTTTATCCTGTCGAAGTCTAGCTTTGGTTCTCCCTTGTATACTCCGTGGGCCGTTCCAACGGCTATAGCCAAGTAGTCTACCTTGGTCTTGTCTACAAATAATTTTGCTTCCATTGGATCTGTAAAGGTAGCTTCCCTTTCATCTACTACTATATCATCTTCAATTCCACCAATTTTCCCTAACTCTGCCTCTACAGATATGCCTACTGCATGGGCTATTTCTACTACCTTCTTGGTTATGGCTATATTCTCTTCCAATTCATATTGGGAGCCATCTATCATAACTGAAGAAAAGCCATGCCTGATACACAACATAATTTGCTGGAAGTCTGTACCATGGTCTAGATGTAATGCTACTGGCACCTTGGCCTTTTCTGCAGCTACTTTTCCTAAAGCAGCAATATATTCAACCCCTGCATACTTTAATCCTCCTTGGCTAGCCTGAAGGATAACAGGAGAGTTGAGCTCTTCAGCTGCTTCTATTATAGCTTGAACTATCTCCATATTGTTGACGTTAAAAGCCCCTACTGCATAGTTGTTCTTATGAGCATCCTGTAAAATTTCTATTCCAGTTACTAACATCTTAAAGCCTCCTCTTATTCTTAATATCCCTATTTTCTTTCATGGAATCGATACATGAAATCTTTTCTTCTTCAAGTATTATATTATCCTTTTTTTCTAAAACACTCAAGTCCTCTTCTGTTTCTGCAAAAATTATTTTTATGCTATGGCAACTTAAGCACTCCAATTCTACCCTGTCGGAAAATAATTCTACATATATTTGGGAATTGCCACACTTACATTCAATTCTACCCCTCTTCTTTAAACCATATATGTAACTGAGTACTCTAGCCAATATATCAAAATTGGTGAAATATTCCTTAGAAAGTTCTTCTTCACTGGTCTGCCCTACCCTTAATGATTTTTCCAATAGTATATTGTTGGCCTTTTCACTATCGCCTATGAATAAAACCTCTTGAGCAAAAGGGCAGTGTATTAGATTATTACCCATTAATACATTATACAAATCTAGATTATAATAATGCTTACTACCACAATTGAAACAGTTAATAAATACCTTTATCCCCTTTCTATCCCTTGAGAGGACAACATTCTCCTCTCCACAATCACATCTATATGTAAGCTTTTCCTCCCCTTTTATCTGAAACAAATTTACCCTATATTCCTTAAGTCTTGTACAAAAATGGCATCTGATAATTAGGCTTTTGCATCCATCTATAACCATAGGATACACCTCCCAATTATCTATTCGATATTAGGCAAAAAAATCCTGCTATTTGTCGAAAAATCTTAGAAAAAAAGTTCCTTTTACAAATAAATGTAAAAGGAACTCGCATAGATTATCTTCTCTTTATTCCTAATATCTCCCTAGCTTCATCAGGAGTAGCTATTTCCCTTCCTAACTCTTTAGCAAGCCTTACTACCTTTTCTACCAATTCACCATTGGATTTAGCCAATACTCCTCTTTCTAAATAGACATTATCTTCAAAACCTACTCTGACATGGCCACCCATGGCAATGCCTATTGCAGCCATCGGCATCTCATGCCTACCAATTCCCGTAACAGTCCAGGTGGATCCAGCTGGGATGCTATCTACCATGAAGGCCAAATCCCTAGCAGTTGCAGCCATCTGTACTCCAAGTACAAAATTGAAGTGCATTGGCTCTAATATGTAGCCTTCTTTCGCAAACCTAATTGCATAGTCTACCATTCCCTTATCGAAGACCTCTATCTCGGGCTTAACTCCCTTTTCTATCATAACTCTACCAAAGTTCTTTATGGTATTTTCCGTATTTACGAATATCTCGTCTCCTCCAAAGTTTAAGGTTCCACAATCTAAACTAGCCATCTCTGGAAGAAGCTCCACTGGTTGCAACCTTTCCTCATCTGACATGCCCACTGCTCCCCCTGTGGAAGGCTGAATAATTACATCGGGACATCTCCTTTTTATCTCTTCTATACATACCCTAAACCTTTCCTTATCCTGGGTAGGGGTACCATCATCATACCTTACATGAAGGTGGATTATACTAGCCCCAGCCTTATAAGCTGCCTCCGCCTCCCTGCCTATTTCTTCTACGGTATAGGGTACATTTGGATTATGCTCCTTCGTAACCTCCGCTCCACAAATAGCAGCCGTAATAATCAATTTTTCCATTCAATTACCCCCTTTAGAATTTGTAAGTTTTGATTTTTTAATTAATAAATTATCAATTGATTACTTCCTCATCTTATCCTTAGGAACTACGCAGGTTCCCACTGCCCTACACACCACTACAGGCTCATCTAATACATCGCAGGCCGATTCATTTATGTCTGGCCTTGGAACTATGACTTTTCTTGCCTCAAACTCCATCTTTCTTGATGTGTTTCCAACCTTTACAATCCTTCCTTCAGCTTCTATAAATTCCCCTGCATAAACGGGAGCTAAAAATTCTACACTTTCATATGCTACGAATAAGCCTTCGTCCCCATCATGTCTAATGAGTAGTTCTGTAGCCACATCGCCAAATAGTTGGAGGATTCTAGCCCCATCCACTAAATTTCCTCCATAATGGGCATCGCTTAAACTCATTCTAACCCTAATCATTGCCTTGTCCATATTCCACCCTCCATTTTTATGTAATCAAATCCATTATAACATAATAATCCATCTTATACCATATAATAAAAGTAAGTCCCCAATGGGATATACTACCCAAATGGGGACTTACTTTTATAGGGATTCAATCCCTTCTTTTATCCTATCTAGGGCCTCCTTGAGTATGCTTCTAGGGCAGCCTATGTTAAACCTATAAAAAAGCCTTCCTTCCTGTCCGAACATATCTCCCCTGTTTAAGGCTAGTTTACATCTGTTTACAAAGAAGTGGTTTAGTTCTTCAGGGTCCATATTAAGGCCTGAACAGTCAACCCAAAGTAAGAAGGTCCCCTCTGAGTCTATTACCTCTAATTGGGGAAGATTATTTTCAACATAGCCTATGAAGTAATTTTTATTTTCCTCTATGTAATGGATTAATTCATCCAACCATTCTTCTGATTCTTCATAGGCTGCAATCAGAGCTTCCTGTCCAAATATATTAGGCCTAGATATATGGTCCTTTTCCAATTCTATATTAAACCTTTCCCTTAGCCTTCTATTTGGAATGATTATGTTGGAAACCTGTAATCCAGCTATGTTGAAGGTTTTACTTGGAGCGGTGCATATAATGGAATTTTCCCTTATTTCTTCAGAAACCTTGGCAAATACCGTATGTTTATGCCCCTTAAATACTATGTCGAAATGGATCTCATCAGAAACTACTATAATATCATTTTCTAAGCAGATTTTTCCAAGTCTTCTTAACTCCTCTTCGGTCCATACCCTGCCTACTGGATTATGGGGGCTGCACAAGAATAATAATCTAGTCCTAGAATCTATCTTTTCCTCTAGGTCTTCATAGTCCATGTAGTATTTCCCATCTTTATAGATTAGAGGATTGGTAACTACATGGCGGCCATTGGTCTCTATGGTGCTGTAGAAGGGATGATACACGGGGCTCTGAATTATGACCTTATCTCCGGGCTTGGTAAAGGCCCTAACGGCATAGCTTAAGGCAGGTACCACACCAGGAGTAAATACAATCCATTCCCTTTCTATATCCCAACTATGCCTTCTTTTCATCCAGTTGATTACTGCTTGATAATATCTATCGGAAATCAGGTTATATCCGTAAACTCCGTGTTCCGTCCTCTTCTTTAAGGCATTTGAAATGGCAGGAGCCACTGGAAAATCCATGTCTGCTACCCACAGGGGAAGCAAGTCTTTATCACCATATAGCTCTTCTAAATTATCCCACTTAACGCAATCGGTACTTCTTCTATCTATAATTTGGTCAAAATCATACATAGGTCATCTCTCCTTAATTTTTGATTAATTAAATTATATCACAAAAGAATTTTTTATTTGTAAAGGCTACCCTTCCATCTAGTAAGAAGGGTAGCCTAATAATCCTATTTAAGTCCCCTTAGAAGGGTATCTATTAAATCCCCTATCTCAATATCCGCCTCATTCTTGGGGCACATCTTGTTTCCATAGAACTGGCCAATAGAACCCATTATAATTATGGAGGCTATCTTTGGGTCTAAATCCTTCCTAAGCTCTCCTCTTTTTATAGCCTCCTCAATGGCCCTTTCCATGGAATGGGATATCCTTTTGAAATCCTCAATGATATCCAGCATCAATTCCTTAGGCAGCACTTCTTTCTCACTCATTATTGCCTGCCTTATATCTAAGCATTTCCTTAAATAGGATTTATGAAAATCATATATATCGTATAGTTTTTCCTCCAAACTTTCATCCTTAGCTAGTAATCCATCTAATCCCGCTATATATTCTTCTATTCCATACTTTATCATCTCATAGAATAAGGTTTTTTTGCTGTCGAAATATCCATATATAGTGCCCTTTCCTATTCCTGCCCTCTTGGCGATATTATCCATTCTACTGCCATGGAATCCATATTTAGAAAACTCCTCCATGGCAGCCATTAGTATATTTTCCCTTTTAGCTTCCATACCTTCACCTAACTTTCTATCCTTTAAAGGGGTATTAATTATCCCTATTGAGTAGATGATACATGGTTGGTACTGCAAATAAGGTTAAAACAGTTGCATATATCAACCCACCGATGGATACTATGGCAAGGGGCTGTAACATTTCAGCTCCACTTCCTAGGCCTGCCGATAGTGTTGATAGTCCAAATATGGTGGTTATAGCCGTCATTAGTATTGGCCTCATACGGGTTCTTCCTGCCAACACCAAGGCTTCAGTCTTATTTAAGCCCTGTTCCCTAAGTTGGTTGGTATAGTCTATGAATACTATACCATTATTGACCACAACCCCACTTAGTACCAAGAATCCTATCATGGCAATAACGCTTATTTCATGGCCTGTTATGACTAAAGCTAACAGCCCTCCTGTAAAGGCTAAGGGTATGGTAAATAGGATTATAAATGGGGATAATAGGGATTGGAATTGGGCTACCATGATCAAATAGATCAAGGCTATAGCCAACAACAACATCTTAAATAGATCTTCTAAGGATTCATTTATCAGTTCCCTTTCCCCAGCTATCTCTACCCTGTATCCAGCAGGAATGGAATAATCCTCTAGTCTTCTCTCAAAATCCCTACTTACATGTTCTATATTGTAATCACTATCCAATTCAGCAGTTAAAGATATAAACCTTTCTTGAGCATCCCTTCTTATGGAGGATAACCCTTGAGCTTCTTTGATGCTGGCAATATCCTTTAGTAGAACTTCAACTTCTTCCCCCTCCTTGTTGCCCTTTATACTTATATCCTCTAATTCATCCTGGGTAAAATCCTCATCTTCCTTATTCAATACAATAACAGGATAATCCTTGTTTTCAATGCTTATATTAGTGGTAGAATTCTTGCTGCCAATTATGGAGTTTATATGGCTAAATACCTGGGCTACTGTTAAGCCCTTTTCCATAGCCTTTTCTTTATCTACTTGGATTCTTATCTCCTTTAAATCCTCATCTAATCCTAATTCCACCTGACTAACCCCTTCTGTATCCTCCAATAGCTTTTTCATATCTAGGGCTATTTGGTGTAGAGTGTCCATTTCCTTTCCCTTTATAACTACTTCTATACCTGAACCAGCTAAGGCGGATATATCCATATTGGAAGAATCCACACTAATGGTGCAGTCTAAGTCAGCAGTTAAGTCTAAGATTCTATTTTTAATCTCTTCATTTCTTATATCCTTATCCTCATCTAATAGCAGATAGAAGGATATTGATTCTCCACCTTCAAATCCACCGAAACTCTCCATCAGTCCTCCGCTAAAAGCCCCAATGGTTTCAATTTCCTCTATATTCAAAAGCCTTTCCACTACTATATCTGCCATCTTTTCCGTCTCTTTAGGAGTAGAGCCTTTAGGCATTTCAAGGGTCATGGACATCTGTGGTGCATCTACATCTGGCATAAAGGCCGTTCCTGCTCTATATCCTCCATATAGGCTGAATATGAAGAGTAGAACAACTAAAGCTAATAGCATACCCCTATGGTTTAGTGAAACCCTTAGCATTCTTTCATACAGGTTTAATAGTTTCTCAAAGCCAGTCCTTTCTCTGACAGTAACCTTCCTTAAAGTAGTAGAGGCCATAGTAGGAACCAGGGTTAGGGCTACTAAAAGGCTAGCAAGCAGCGAATAGGCAATGGTAAGTCCCATGTCGGTAAACAGCTGCCTGGAAATACCCTGTACAAATACTATTGGTAGGAAGACGCAGATGGTAGTAAGGGTAGAGGCAGTAATGGCTCCTGCTATCTCATTGGCTCCCTTTATGGCTGCTTCCTTTGGCTCCATTCCTTCATTTCTCAAGCGGTAGATATTCTCTATCACCACTATGGAATTGTCAACCAGCATCCCTACCCCCTAGGGCCAAGCCTGCTAGGGAGATGACATTTATAGTAACTCCAGTAAAATACATCAAAGCCACTGCAAAGATTATGCTTATGGGGATGGAGGTGGCAATTACAAATGTAGGCTTAATATCCCTCAAGAATATTATCAATACCACTATTGCAAGTATTCCACCGTAAATAATATTTTTCAGCACCGAATCGATGACCATGTCGATATAAATTCCCTGGTCCATTAGGGGCGTAAAGCTTAAACCCTCATATTTGGCTTCCAGCTCTTCCGCCTTTTCCTTAATGCTCTTGGACACATTGGAAGTTAGGAAGTTGCTCTGCTTCTGCATTACCAACATGACAGCATTGCTGCCATTTACCTTGGCATACATAGCTTCTGAATTATCCTCTATGGATACCTGAGCCACATCCTTTAAGTAGATCTTTCCTATTACCTCTTCCCCCGTATCAAAGAGAAGTAGATCTTCCAGCTGGGAGATATCCTCTATCTTTTCTCCCACCTTTACCAGTGTTTTTACTCCTCCATCATCGGTTACATAACCTGCTGGCATGGAGAAATTCTGTGCCCTTAAAAGGCCTGAAATCATGTCGGAAGTAATAACCCCATCTAGGGATGCCTTTTTAAAGGCTTCATCCCTTGCCTTTTCAAACTCTTCCATGGCCTTTTCCAATTCCTTCTCTCCACTTTCAAGCTTTGCCCTTGCCTTATCCATTTCCATGGTCAATTGGATTTTTCCAGTTCTTAATTCCTGCTCTTGGGAAATTAACTCCGTTCTTTTAGCCTTTATATTGTTCTCTTCCTCTTTAAGCTCTTCTAGTTTAGTAGATATGGTATTAAGACCTGCTTCAATTTCTTTTTTACTTTGGGAAATGAGCCCTAAATTCTTCCTTATTTCATCTAGCTTTAGTTTATCCTCCTGCCCTATTTTATCTCCCAAGGCTAGTAAGGCCCTTTCCCCTTCCTTTAATTTCTCCTCCTGTTCATTTATTTCCCTTAAGCTGTTATTCAACTCTTCCCATCTGCTAGTAAGCTCAGTCCTTGACTGGGAAATTTGAGATTCCGCTAAAGCCAACTGTTCCTTACCCAAGGCTATAGCTTTTTCCCCTTCAGAAAGCCTTTCCAATTGCCTTTCTTCTTCTGAAGCCAATTGGGTTTTTCCATCTTCAATTTCCTTTTTGGCTTTGGTTAACTCTTCCTCTGCATCCAGAAGTTCTCCGTCCACCTTCTCCAATATCCTCTTATTTAGAGTTTCAACCTTTTCATCATCTATACGGATTAGGATTTCTTCCTCCAGTAATCCAATACCGTTTACGGAAGCCACTCCATTTACGCTTTCCAATTCTGGAATTATTTCATCTCTTACCAATTGGGAGACTTCTACTAAATCCATATCCTTTATATCTACTGCCGATATCATTATGGGCAGCATATCTGGATTCAATCTCATCAACATGGGAGAGCTAATGGAATAGTTATCCCATGCGGGTTTAATCATATCCAACATACCATTAATCTCGATAGTAGCCGAATCCATATTGGTGTCGCTATTAAACTCTAAAATAACTATGGATGAGTTTTCCCTAGAGATGGAGCTAATATTTTTAACATTGCTAACCGTTGCCACAGCCTGTTCTATCGGCCTTGTGACCACCAGCTCCACTTCCTCGGGACTTGCCCCAGGATAATTTGTCATTATCACTATATAGGGTAGGTCAATGCTGGGTAGTAGGTCTGTATCCATATTGATAAAGGAAACTACCCCTAATATTAATACTGTTATCACTGCTACCACTATGGTATATGGTCTTTTTACGCTGAATTTAGATAGCATTTAAACCCCTCTTTCTAATGAATGTGCTTTCCGACCGACTGGTCGGTCATTTGGATTGATTATAAAATATTATGGCTAAATTGTCAATGGATAATAAAAAACTGCCGCTATTTTCAATAAACTTAATAGCGGCAGTTTGATTTTTATATCAACCCAATCCCCCGAAGCAATACTAATAATATAATGATGGGGATTATGAACCTGCATAGGAATATCCATACGTTAAACAGCGTAAATTTAATGCTTCCATCATTGGTAACCTCTGCTTTTACCTTATCCTTATCCCAGAACCAACCTACGAAGAGGGTGATAAATATACCACCTAATGGCAATAACACATTATTAGCAAACCAATCTAATAAATCGAATATATTCATATCCATAAGTTTTTTATCTTTCCATATGCCCATGGATAGGGAGGATGCAATACAGATTATAAATAGTATTATGCTGGTGATTGTAACGGCCTTTTTACGGTCCCATCCCCTATTATCGATTAGATAGGATACTACAACTTCTAGTAAGGAAAGAGAGGAAGTTAAAGCTGCTATTGCAATCATGAAGAAGAATATAAATCCAAATATCCTTCCGATTATGGGTCCCATGGTGGCAAATATGGCAGGAACCGTTACAAATACCAGTCCTGGTCCCGAGTCTAAGTCGAATCCAAAGGATACAGTAGCAGGAATAATAACTACTCCAGCCAATAGGGCCACCAGGGTATCCAATATGGGTACTATGGTTGCATTTTCCACTAAATTCTCCTTCTTACTTAAATAGCTGGCGTATGTAATCATACAACCCATTCCTAAGCTCAAGGAGAAAAATGCCTGCCCTAGGGCTGCCATCATAACGTCTCCCGTTAGTTTTGAAAAGTCGGGGACAAAAAGATACCTTAACCCTTCCGCAGCATTGGGTAAAGTCAATGAACGAATAACCAATATGATTAAAAGTCCAAAAAGGGTAGGTAACATGACCTTAGAAGCCCTTTCAATACCCGTACTAATTCCCTTTACTACAATTACTATATTGGCAATCATATAAATAGCAGTCCAAAAAATTGGTGAAAACATTCCCTCTATCAAGGAATCGAAGGCCCCTCCCATGACTGCAGCATCGGTGGATAGTTCACCGAAGAGGGTTTTAAATATATAAGCTACCGACCATCCTCCTACTACAGGGTAGTAGCCCATGATTATGAAAGCAGCTAGTACTCCCATTCCTCCAACAAAGGTAAACCTCTTATCCAATTTCTTAAAGGCATCTACCGATGATAGTTGGGTATGCCTGCCTATTATAAATTCAGCAAGCATAAGTCCAAAACCTAAAACTATTACACAACTTAAATAGAACAACACAAAGGCCCCACCGCCATTTTTTCCTGCTAAATAGGGAAAACGCCAGATATTTCCTAAGCCAACAGCAGATCCGGCAGCGGCCAGTATAAAACCAATCTTAGACACGAATTGATCCCTTTGTGATACTTTGGGCTCTTGCATAATCCCCCTCCTTTAATAATGTTCTTGTTTGGCTACTACTTTTCTCCCCCTTTCTAGAGCAAAAATTAAGTCTTCTTTAGTAATACCACTTAATTTCCAATTTGTCAATAGATTTTGAATTTTGTTACAATTTTAACTTACTACAATTTTCTGCAAAATTTTATTCCTTCCATCTTGTGTCTATGGCAACTACAGGACTTAAGTAGCATCATAAATATTAAACATATTGTAACTATTAAATGAAAAACATATGTGGTAAAATTATAATATTAAACCTAGCTGGGGGTGAATCCATAGTTGAGTGACCTAATTATATTAAAGGATCTTACAAAGATCTACAAGATGGGCGAAGAAAAGATTTACGCTTTAAAGGATATAAATTTAACCATTGAAAGTGAGGAATTCGTATGCCTCTTGGGCACTTCTGGTTCCGGTAAAAGCACCCTATTAAATATGATGGCGGGATTGGAAAAACCCACTAAAGGTGAAATTACTATAGGAAAGTACCATATAGAAAAGATGAACGAGAAACAATTAGCCAAATTTAGACAATTAAATATTGGCTTTGTATTCCAGTCCTATAATCTAATTCCCACCCTATCGGCCTTGGAAAATGTAAGTCTAGGCCTTGCCTTTAGGGGAATTCCAAAAAAGCTTAGGGAGAAAATGGCCAAGGAGATGTTAAAGGCTGTAGGCTTAAGCAATAGATTAAACCATAAACCCACTGAGTTGAGTGGTGGCCAACAGCAAAGGGTTAGTATTGCTAGGGCCTTTGTTGGAAAGCCTAAGATTGTATTTGCTGATGAACCTACGGGTAACTTGGATTCTAAAACCACCATAGAGGTTATGGATTTGATAACTAATATGGCAAAGGAAAATAAACAGACCCTAATAGTGGTTACCCACGATGTAGAAATTGCACCCTATGGCCATAGGGTAATCTACTTAAGGGATGGTGAAATCGAAAAGATAATGGAAAATTAATTAAAGGGGGA
>ERZ773359.839-NODE-839-length-44174-cov-19.480315_pt1 | contig 44174 bp, 45 predicted proteins | sample MGYA00374955_ERZ773359 | MGnify/ENA primary metagenome ERZ773359 (study PRJEB29098, sample SAMN04486028) | biogas fermenter metagenome | study: EMG produced TPA metagenomics assembly of the Biogas fermentation microbial communities from Germany - Plant 4 DNA1...
GTTTGGGGATAGTGTAATTGGTAGCACACTGGAATTTGACTCCAGAAGGTGGGAGTTCGAATCTCTCTCCCCTAGGCAATTTTCTTTAAAAGTCGAATAATAACCGTATGGAGAGTTGTGCTAACTGGTAGGCAAACGGTCTTGAAAACCGTAGGGGCGTAGGGATACGCTCTGGGAGTTCGAGTCTCCCACTCTCCTCCAAATTAAATTCTCCAGAAATAGACATATTGATGCATAACTGGTAATATCCTGTTGCAAATAAGCGTGTGTGGTGTAACTGGTAGCATTCAGGCCTTCCAAGTCTGCGGTACGGGTTCAAGTCCCGTGACACGCTCCATATAAAATTTCCTAAATAGGCTCTATACAACAGGCAACATACTGGGATACTACCTCCTTATGCTATCTAAACACAAAAACAAATTCTACTACTAGCGGTTATAGTATAACGGTCAGTATACCTAGTTGCCAGCTAGGAGATGTGAATCCGGCTCTCGCTAACCGCTCCATTATGTTTCACACATGGGAGCCTCATTGCTATATGAAAGGGGTTGATGTAAATGTGTGCTAGACCAGAAATACTCATGCATGGAACAACGAAAAGTAAAGTAGAGAAACTGGTTAAGATAGCAGAAAGTAAGAGTTTGTCTGTTGGTTATTATGAATATAACAAAGAAACTAATATTGGGACAGTAACCCTAGATGGTGTTAAAACTGAAGATGGTATCTATTGTTTTTGTAGACACAAAAAGGGAGATATTATAAGCCAAGCTGTCAGCCAAGTCGTTGCATCGGCTAAAGATTTGGCGGATGTAGTGTATTTTGCTTGTGATGAATATATTGTGGAGGATAGGGTGTTGGAAGTAACCGCAAAAGATATAGGTCGCAAGTACTTCCCGTCTTCTACACTTCAGCCGCTATTTAAAATAATACATTAATATATTATTGGAGAACTATGATGTTCTCCATTGTTGTCTGAAAGGAGTTGGGTATGATTAAGCATTATATCGAATATAGAGTTCGCAAAGAAAAAGGTGCAACCCCAGTTACTTATGTTACTCCCATAGAGAAAAGAGATATAGATCTTGTCCCCAAGATTGAAGGAATGTTCTGCTTTAGGTTTTTTGATAGACAGGAAGTGTTGAAAGAAGGAGAGCTATTAAAAGGAGGTCCTACTAACTTCTCCCCTACTTACCATTTGGGTGGGACATTTATAGGTAGAGAACAATTACTTGCTGCATCAGATAAGGATGATCTGATAAGGAGAATTGCGACATGCATTAAAAACACTAATTATATTGGTGTTGTTCTTCATGATGATGGGTTCACTTACTTCTCTGATGGAGACATCATAATGGAATAGTTATTAAATATCAAAAACAAACTATAAAGCTAATAAGATACTTTTATGCGGTGGATATGGTGTAATGGAAGCATTTCGGATTGTGGCTCCGAAGGATTGAGTTCGAATCTCAATATCCACACCACTTACTCCTGTGGCCGAATGGATTAGGCATCAGTCTTCTAAACTGATTTATGCAGGTTCGAATCCTGCTGGGAGTGCCAAAATACGTTAAAGGATAGGGACCTACGATGATGATTAGTAGTAATATACTCTAGTAATGACGATGTACGCCTCCCCTATCCTTATACTTAATTATAGTCAAGCGAACTCTAAAATATTCTTATAAAGGGGGGTTGGAAATGAAATTTGCATCCAAACATCTGCGAAAAACTGGTATTGCTAAAAAACATGTCCTGAAAGAAGAGTTTCACTCTGTTCCTGGTTATCCAAGAGGAGATTTAAAGGTTTCGGAGAACTGGATTCAGATTAACAAAACATGGATATTTTAAAGAAAGTCCTGCCTCATGCCATAATTAGGGCTGATAGCTGGATTTTCTCTTGGCATAGTATGCATAAACGAGAGTTAAGGGATCATTTCAAACGATTAGTGAATGAGAAAGGGATTGTATATCTTATTGAAAAAGATGAGGATTTTTACTTTAGGTTTACTATGGACGGTAAAATGGTAGATGAGATTAAGATAGGATCATATGTGGATGTTGTCGATAAAAATAAAGTGTTGCATAGTGGACACGTCAAGAAAGTATTATCAAGGAATGATAGTAAAAAAGGCTGTAAAGTATTATTAGAGGAAAACGATGTGATAGGCAGGGTTAAAAAGATTTACAGGAAATCAAAAACATTGCAAGACCTTCGAATAGATGATGATTCAGATAGTCATGACATTACGGAGCTGTGTGATGACACTGTAGAAGACGAGAAGGAATTAGAAAAGAAAAAGTAAGATGTTGTTGATATAGCATTCTTGATAGTTTATTTTTTTATAATATTAGTATATTTAGCTAAATTGTTTTCAGGCTAAAACAGTCCTCTCTTATTAATATCTTACCTTCTATGCCACCACAACATCACCACAGAACCAGCATAAAACCACACAATAAGCTGATGTAGTTCTAACTGGTAGAACAGATCCCTCGTAAGGATATGGTTACCGGTTCGAGTCCGGTCATCAGCTCCATATACTTGCACGGTTATGTTAATATCCGTGCTTTTTTCATTTATACATCCTTCTTTCGTTTATACATACCACTATGTCGCTACACCCGTCTTTATTCATCTCCACCCTTTCCTTCCCCTCTTATACTATTATATACTCTACTGCACCCATGGCAACAAGGTGGTAGCCCTATCCAGATACTTGTAGGTATTGTCTAGTGTAAATTAAAACAAGGAGGGTAAAAAATGATAATAAAACAAAGAGATGAAAAGTTAGGATGCGGAATTAATGAGGCTAAATTAGAGGAGATTGTTAGAGAGGCTTCGAAAAAACAGAACAGTGCATAAGACTTATATTCAAGATGTACCAACTTATCAGTGAAATGAGTAACACAAAAGGCGTTGATTTTAAAGTCCTTTATAACAAGGCAATTCAAATTGTTGCAGATGACATTAAAGTAAAAAATCGAACTATCAGAGATAAGATTGAAAGACAGTCAGAATTAAAAGCCAAAGAAGCTCAACAACTACTAGAAGATTATTTTACTATTGGAGAGACGAAGATAAGAACCGTATTGGAAGGAACAGTCAAAAGAAATTTCGAGAGTGAGGACAGAAGTGCCATATACGAACTATTTGGATATTTAGCTACTCTAAACCAACAAAGATGCTCGTCTTAAACGAGCATCTTTTTTTATGAGGATTGACATATGAAGATAAATAAAGTAAACTACACTTAATTGGGAAAAATACGACAAATTAAGAAAAATAGGATGTTTCACGAGAAACATCACAAAATCAGAAATATGTACATTGGACAGCAAATGTTGTTTAAGAAGGAGAGATTGAATGATCACAATAAAAGACATACAAGAGAACGAAGATATAAAAAAACTTATTAAGGGTGCGAATAGAATGTTGGATGCTTTAGGTTACACAGAACATGGGATACGACATGTTAGCCGAGTTAGTAAAGCAGCATCAGATATTTTAAGAGAACTTGGTTATCCAGCAAGAATGGTAGAGTTAGCAGCTATAGCAGGCTATACCCATGATATAGGCAATTGCATAAACAGAAAAAACCATGGATTGACTGGTGCAAACCTCCTCTTCCCTATCCTGCTGAAGATGGGAATGGATATGGATGACGTTGTGATGGTAATAAGTGCAATTGGTAGTCACGAGGAACAGTATGGAACACCGGTAAACGAAGTTAGTGCAGCCCTTATAATTGCAGATAAAATTGATGCTCATAGAACCAGAGTAAGAAAAGGAAAAGCATTCGATCCAAAGGACATTCATGACCGTGTAAATTATTCTATTAAAAAAAATTGGCTTGAAATTGATAAAGACAAGTCAAACATACGCTTTGAACTAATTATGGATATGAATATTTCCTGTCCAATGGACTTTTTAGAAATATATTCTTCAAGGATGAGGATGTGTGAAGCAGCAGCACGGTATCTGAATTGCAGTTTTGAACTGGTGATAAATAAATTTACTTTAAACAGACCGAACTTCATTAAGTAAGGATGTGTTGGTATGAAAGATAAAATAAGAGAATTATATAGGCAAGGTATAGAAATGCTACAGAAAGCTCAAGCCGAGTTTGAGAGAATTGAGGATGAACCAGAAAGAATACTAACTGGACTGGTTAAGGACTGGAGTAAGTTCGAACTGATTGTGTTTGAGCGAAGTAAAAGCATAATTGGTGAACGGCTAGGAAAACACGATATGCAAAATTACCTAGCATCGCTTGTTAAGAATTATATTAAATCATATGATCCTTCACTTGAAATTGCTGTTATTGATAAAAACTACTACCCTTCAGAGTTTGGTCTTTTTTATGAGGGTTACAATATAGCCCGTTTTTCAATATATGATCACAAATTTATTAGTACATGGGATACATTTAAGAACCCTCATGAAGAAAGATTAGCCAATGCAAAAGACAAGGTTGAATCGCTAAAAAAGGAAATTAAAAAGTTTGAAGGGTACCTTTTAAACCCCAAATCTATCCGAGAGGATTATTCTGGGGATAGTACAGCTAGTAAGGCTTTAAACTGGTTTGTATTTCATCTTAAAAAAGAAGAGTTGTTGAACTTTATAACTAAAGAAAAGAAGAGATTGGATAAAGAACTGGAGTATTGGGAGCAGGAACTCTCCCGAGCAAGGGACCTGTATGATTTCTTTTGTTCTGCTGTCAAAAGTCCTGCAATCCTTGAAGAAAAGTACCTGTTTTGGAAGGATAAGTTCTGTAACGAGTTTGGCTATACATTTGAGGACAGAAAGCACGGTGCAGGAAGTTATAGTTATGACTTATATAAGAGATTAGGTGAAAAACCCAACAAGCTATTTAAAGGAAATGACGAAGCGAGGGTGTGACTATGGAATATAGATTTATGGCATTAATTCAAGCAAGTAAAAACAAAAAAGATGTATATGCCCTTATAGATTATTTAGATAAATTAACCCCATATACAACAGATATAATAACGCCGGGAAAAGTATCGAATCGTCTGGGGATCTCCTATAAGGAAGCAGAAGAATTACTTGATGAGTGTGTTAAGCATGATATTTTAGTAAAAAGATACGCTCTTGCGTGTCCTAATTGCGAATTATTACTTAAACAAGCATCAAAAGAAAGACTTGAAGAGGTCATTTCAAAAACTACTTATTGTTATAGATGTGAGTATGAAGATATAGATCCCATAGAATTAACGATTATACCTATATATGAACTACTGAACTAAAAGAAAAATCAAGGAGTGAATTTAATGAGGTCAAAGATATTTGTGTTGCTAATTGCCATGTTGCTAGTCTTCTCGACAGTGGCTAATGCAGCATCACCAACTGTTAATGAGAAAAAACAAGAGTTAAATGAAGTCCAAGCAAATATGGAGAAAACTAAATCACAATTAGAACAAGTAAAGAAAGAACAAGTTCAGGTTTCAAACCAGCTTAAAAAAATTGAACAAGAACTGATTCAAAAAGAAAACAAACTTGAAGAGACAGAAAAACAGCTAGCTGATATACAGTTTGAACTAGAAACTACTAACAAGGAATTGCAAGTGGCTATTAAAAAAGCCGAAGAACATAGAAAGGCTATGGGTGAAAGATTAGCTGCAATCTATGTTATAACACCAACTTCCATAATTGAGTTGTTATTAGAAGCCAAAAGCATAAATGAAATTATTGACCGGTTTTATATGTTAGTAAAAATGCAAGAATATGACCAAAACATGTTAATTGAATTAAAAGAACTTGAGGACGAGATTGCAGAGAAAAAAGAAACCCTAGAACTTGAAGAAAAAAGGGTTCAGGAATTAAGAGATGACATAATAAGGCAAAAGCAGGAAATAGAAAATAAGTTACAAGAAAGGCAGAAGTTACTGGAACGACTTGAAGACCAGCAAGCAGCGTATGAAGATGATTTAGATGAGCTTGAAAAGGTTTCAAAGGATATAGAGAGAAAGATCCAAGAGCTTTTGAGGGAAGAAGAAAGGAAAAGAGAAGAAGCACGAAAAAAAGCAGAGGCACAGAAAAGAGAGCAATCAAGAGCTAGTGAGCAAACTCGAAGTAACGGCACATCACAACAAGAAAGTCCTAAATATACCGGAGGTAAGCTAGCTTGGCCTGTGCCTGGTTTTTATAGGATAACATCCCCCTTTGGTTATCGTATACACCCCGTCACAGGTCAAAAGAAATTGCATACAGGCGTTGATGTAGGATCCAATTACAATAATGGCAATCGACAGAGTATTTATGGCCAAGATTTTGTGGCTATGGCGGATGGTGAGGTTATTCTAGCTAGCGAGTATGGTGGCTATGGTTACTGCGTAATCATCAATCATGGTGGCGGGATGACCACATTATACGCCCATGGCTCAAGGATACTGGTTAAAGTAGGAGATAAAGTAACACGGAATCAACCAGTTATGAAAGTAGGCAATACTGGAACATCAACTGGAGCACATGCACACTTTGAGGTGCGAATCAATGGAGTCCCTCAAGATCCAATGCAATATATTAATTGATGACAGGTGGTAAAATGAAAAAAAGTGGCATACCACATTTATAGCAGAAATAGTCTTCCTTTCCCTTTCTGTCCTTCTAGTGGTATTTGGGTTTTGTAATTTGTTCGTTGCTTATAGAACCGGTAAGTCAATGGTTAGTCCTTTCTTGGCATTAATTCTACTTATTATGGGTTTAGGCCGGGGTTCTTCTGTTGGTGTAGGACTAATTAGAATCAAACAAATGCATAAGTGATTTCAAAGGGGGTGTCCTATGCATGTATTGTTGATTGCGATTGCTCCAGCAATAGTTCTCTTACTGTTTTTTAATCTAAAAGACAAGTATGTACCAGAATCAAAAAAAGAATTGATCAAGGCTTTTATAGCGGGATGCCTTATAACTATTCCTGTCTTTATAATTGGAAGTATCTTATTGATAGAAGAACCCGGAGAAGAAACTAATATATTATCTGTTGCATATACAGCATTTATAGTTGCAGGTTTTGTTGAAGAGGGATGTAAGTATGGTATATTGATGCTTTTATTTTGGAAAAATAAACATTTTAATCGAATGTATGATGGCATTGTATATGCTGTTTTTGTATCTTTAGGCTTTGCAACAATAGAAAATATTTTGTATGTGTTAGATGGTGGTTTGAGAGTAGCTTTTTTAAGAGCTATTACCGCTGTACCGGGACATGCATTGTTTGGGATTGTGATGGGGTATTACTGTGGGGTAGCAAAACTTGCACCACCATATCGAAAAAAGATGTTAATAAAAGCCTTTATATTACCCATGCTATTTCACGGTCTTTATAACTTTATGTTGATAAGTAAAATGCCTGTCTTATTGCTACTTATTATCCCGGTCATGCTAGGTCTTTGGATAAAATGGATTAAGAGTGCAAACAGACTAGCCAAATCAGCTACATACCCAAACAACATAAATAAAAGCTAAATTTACAAAACAATTATTGCTTTATGTTATAAACCATTTCAAAAATATGGTATAATATTGTTAGTTTCTAGTTGGAGAGTGTTATATGTTAATTAGAATGTTACTAACAGCACTATTTAATAATAAAAATACTACTAATGGCGGTGAGTATATCAACCGCCATTTTTTAATTGTCAGATACTACATTTAAAAATTATATTATGGAGGTGAGCAAAGGTGGAAAGAAAGCCAGTTAAGAAAAAGTCTTTAGATTTAAACGACCAGAACAAAAGAGAGATAAATGAAAGCATTGAACTAGAGAGAAAGAAAAAGAAGCAAAAAATAGAAAAAGTATCTGTCAAAATTTAATAAGGGGATGACACATTAGATGTCTCCCCTTTTCTCTTTACTTACTGCCTCCTGCTACCTGTTGTTGCATCCACTCCTCCAACGGAGTAACGGGGACAACAGATAGTTGACGGAGAGTTTTAGCTAGCATAGAGTTTCGTGATCTAATCTTGTCATTCTTAACTGCCATGGCCATTGCTCGTTTCATACCAATGGGTATCATCAGCTCTTTTGCTCTAGTTACTCCTGTATACAGCAGATTTCTCTGCAACAGAATATAGTGTTGAGTTGTAATAGGCATCACAACAGCCTTATACTCTGATCCTTGGCTTTTGTGGACAGTAGTAGCATAAGCAAGAACTACTTCATCCAACTCTGAAACATCGTACTCCACAATATTTCCATCAAATTTTATTGAGACTTTTTGTTCTTCAAGGTCTATATGCACTACCCTACCTATATCGCCATTAAATACATTCTTGTCGTAGTTATTCTTTATCTGCATTACTTTATCATTCAGTCGGAATTCAGTGTCATAGAATTTTACACGGAGCTTTTGAGGGTTTAGTACATCCTGAAGAACTTTGTTAAGGTTCATTGCTCCCGCAAGTCCCTTTTGCATGGGGGTTAGAACTTGAATATCGTCAAAAGGATCATACCCGTACTTACTGGGAAGATAGTCTTTGCATAGGAAAGTTATATTGTTTACGATTTCTTCATTGTCCTCTTCCTGCATAAAGATATAATCGCTATCGAGGTCTGTATTAAACGAAGGAATCTGTCCTTTGTTTATTTTATGTGCGTTAGTTACTATCATGCTATTTTGTGCCTGACGAAAGATTCTAGTCAGTTTAACAACATCGACCACGCCAGAGTCGATAATATCCTTTAGAACATTCCCTGCACCAACAGAAGGTAATTGGTCTACATCCCCTACTAAAATTACTACGCAGTTGTCTGGGATAGCTTTTAAAAGACTATACATAAGCATAATATCAATCATTGATGATTCGTCTACTAGAATTACATCACACCGCAGAGGATTTTGTTCATTTCTCTGATAACCGTTTTGGGGGTTATATTCTAATGCTCTGTGGATAGTCATAGCTTCCCTACCCGTGGTTTCAGAAAGTCTTTTTGCTGCTCTTCCTGTGGGTGCTACCAGTAGAATACGAGCTCCCATTTGCTCAAATGCCTCTATGATGCTTAAACTAGTAGTAGTCTTCCCTGTTCCGGGACCACCAGTTAAAACCATAAATTTTGAGTTGATAGCTGTTTTTATTGCCTGTCTTTGTATATCATCATAAATTATGTTGTTTTTAGTTTGTAGTTTATCAATTAACTGGTCTACTCTCTCCATGCGAAACTTACTTTTTCTTCTGGTTATTTGCTTAATTCTTTTTGCTACGCCTAGTTCGCTATGGAAGTATACTGGCAGATACAAAGAATTGTCATTTCCTTCAATAAGAGAACCTTCTTTTAGCATATCATCAACATAGGCAGTTAGTTTATCCCTAGTGACACCCAATAGTTTTGCAGACCGTTCTAAAAGTTCTTCCCTAGTAGCAAAACAATGTCCTTCCTTATCTGCCATCTCCTTTAAGACATATAGCATGCCAGAACGACAACGTGCATATGAGTCCGTCTTGTAACCCATCTTAAGAGCTATTTTGTCTGCGGTTTTAAAACCTACCCCCCACATTTCATCTGCAAGCCTGTAGGGATTCTCTTTAACTGTATTTATGGAGTCTGTACCATATTTCTTATAAATTTTAGTAGCTAGGTTGGGGGTTACCCCATGTCCTTGAAGAAATATCATTATGTTTTTAATTTCCCGCTGCGAAGCCCATGCCTCTTTAATCATCTCTATTCTTTTTTCAGCGATACCTGGAACTTCAGCTAGCCGGTGAGGTTCGTTATCTAGAATATGTAGTGTGTTTATACCAAATTTCTTAACGATATTCCTTGCATTAACAGGACCTATCCCTTTTATAAGACCGCTTCCTAGGTATTTCTCTATACCTTCTACAGTTGCAGGAACTTCATTTTTACATTTTACGACTTTAAACTGTTTACCGTAATTAGGATGGTTCGTCCATTCTCCAGTCAGCGAAAGAACTGAACCTACAGATGCTCCTATCATAACTCCTAGAACTGTTATTAATTGTCTTGTTTTATCTACTCTTAATTTACCTATTACTCGTCCAGATGCTTTATCTTGCCATGTAATTCTCTCTAGCGTTCCCTTAATGACTTCCATTTGCTAAACACCTCATTTCTACTATCTCATATAATTGTTTATAAATCATTGGTATGTGCCTTTCATGTATTTATACAATCAAAGAATGATTAATCTCAAAATATAACAACGATTCAAATTATTTATATTATACCATATTTTTGCTAATTTGTATAGTTTGTATGCACAAAACATGAAAAATAGGTCATTTTAAAATAAATGTGCCAATTTTAGAAAATAGGTATTGACATTCAATAGAAATAGTGTTAATATGCGAAAGCTGCATATTTGAATCTAGTATTCACACCAAGCTTTTTATACATGTTCATCCCGTTAGGGTATATACACCAAAATATGAGGAGTTGATGTTTTATGAAAATAAGATTGGAAGAAGCACGACTCATAAAGGATAGCAAAGAAGTTCAATTAGCGGAACTAACAAAACTTCGTAATGAGGTAGTATACAATAGATATAAGCGTGTAAAAGGCGAAGAAGAAGAATTACTACATCCAGAACATGAATATACTGTAGATGACCTAACTGAAAAGATATTCAAGTTAAAGAATGAAATAGATATTTTAAGAGAAGCCATAAATCGGGCTAATTTAGAAACCCTAGTTGATTTTCGTTGGCCGGAACCAGATAGTCCAAAGCTAAATCTCCAAAGAGCTATTTGGCTAATTAAATGGTTGAGGAATGAACAGAACTATGAAAGTATCTTAAGTTCATATAAGGAAACTCGCAAAATAGTAGATGAGACATCTCGCTTTGCAACAAATCCCATAGACCGATCTTATGAGGAGATTTCAAGACCAACCTTTGACACCAAGAAATATGCTGATAGGGTTAAGAAGTTTGAGTCTTTGTTCATTAAGATGGAAATGGCCATAAATGCTGCTAACCTGAACACCTTCATTGAGGTGGAGGGTATAGAGTTAGATTAATAGAGAGCATAAAGCTCTCTTTATAATCTTGCCAATAGGAAGTGCAAGTAAAGAGTGTGAACGGTTCACCTGCATGAACTAGGACGGCAGGCGGGCGATTCCCGAAACCAATCAAGTATATGTATTTGTGTTTTTACAGATACTTGTTATGAAAACAAGGCGTTTAATCTGGTAGACATTTTACAGGTTCCCACTTTACATTTTACAGTGTTTCCAGGTTACATCCTACACTTTACATGTCTTATTCTTACAAAGGATTTCGAAAAATCCAAAAAGAAGATATTGTTCCGTCTTTACTTCGTCCTATTGGCATAATATAAAAAATGTAAGCCATCAGCCTTATTTATAGCTGATTGGCTTTTTTGTTTATATAAGTGTTAAGATAACTTTAAGCATCCTCTCCCCTGCTTTTTGAATTAATAACAATACTTGCAAGTTAAATATACATATGAAAAGATTTAAAAACCATGAATAGATGCGTTTGTGAATAAGGGAGTCTAACTGGATTAGAAAGGGAGGAAATTAGATTGAGGTATGGGATTATTAGTGATGTTCACGGCAATCTCGAGGCATTAGTGGAGTGTTTAGAACTAATGCAGTTCTCGAAAGTCGATGACATCTTTGTTTTAGGTGATGTAGTAGGTTATGGTCCAAATCCAAATGAGTGTATCTCTCTTCTTAAGGATAAGACTTGGGTTAGGGGTAACCATGACTATATTATTGCAAATATTGAATACGCCTATGAGACAAGTTTTAACCATTATGCTGCAGCTGCAATTAGATGGACATTGCAACATGTAACACAAGCTAATCGTTGTCTTCTAAACGAACTACCTGAATTCATAAAGCGAGATGGATATTTGCTAATCCATGGATCCCCGGCTTACTGGGATGATTATATTTTAGATGTGTTTGATGCTTATTTAGGAATAAAACGGATGGAAGATACCCAAATAGCCTTCGTAGGACATACCCATGTACCCGAATGTTGGGTTTGGGTTGATGAAGGACGAAAGATTGATGTTTCGGATGTGAATAGAGTGAAAGTAACCGAAGATAATTTTGTTTTGAAGATAGAACCTAACGCAAAATATATTATAAACGTAGGCTCTGTTGGCCAACCTAGGGATGAAAATAACAAGGGTTGTTGTGTTATTTACGACACAGAAGCACAGACAATAGAATATTTAAGGTTCTCATATGACTATTTAAAGACAGCTAAAAGGATAGAAAAAGCAGGACTACCTAGGGTACTGGGGGAAAGATTAGCATATGGTAGGTAAGAAAATAGCAGGTTGTACCTGCTATTTTTTATCTCCATTTCTTGTAGGAAAAGTCATGGTTTTTATCAATAATAAATTCGCCATAAGCCAAAACTTCATTTCTAGCATCGTCTGCATATTCTATGTAGTTTTCTTTGTTTATTGAATCTAAACTTACTAATGACTGGTCAATATAAACTATAGAAAATGTGAGAAAATACCCTCTATCTTCCAATGCTGTTCTAAATGTTTCTAAATCTTTTTCTTTACCATCTAAATCTTTTGTTACAAAGATCGTAACATCGGTTATTTGTGGTTTTGCTCTTAAATAATCTTCAGCTGCAGAATTAGATGGCAGAGATATCGATAATGGTACACTCATAGGATAATTGAATGTTTTATTATCACCATATACTTCATAAACAACTTCTGATATCTTTTCCTCTATATCTGAATTTAACTTTATAGCAAGGAAGTTATCTGTTATTTCCCCAGTATTATCGTTTCTTCGATGAACAACGATTGTTTTTTCTGGGAAGGATTCAGCAGATAGTAGTATTTCTGTGTGATCAGCCATCCATGTTTCATTATTCGTATTCAAAATTTTAAAATTCTCGTTATACTTGTCCTTCATATAAGACAACACTTCAGTTTTTATGTCCACTTTATTTGCTTTATTATTAACACATCCACTCGCTACCAGTATTGTTACTATAAGAAAAATATATAAAAGTCGCTTTAAAAAACTCATATGACACCACCTTTGCTATGGATTTTTACTTTGCCAAACTGTAGTTGATTATGTGAGATGGTATTTAGACATTCAAGTATATTTTATTGTATGGAACTATATATGGCATTTTGTTTAATTTTTGACTTATCATTTCAGAGTGGCTAAAATAGCAAGACAAAAATCCAATAATTCTATTTAAAAGAAGGTATGAAAGTGGAGGAGTTAGGATGCTAAAGATCAGTATAGAGCAAATTGTTAGTTTATTAGATGCTCACGATGGTAACCGATCACAAGTATATAATCTTATAAAAGACAGGCTTAAAGACTATGATGAAAGAGAGATTGCTTTCGCTGATGAATTCCTTTTTTTTGAGAAGGAGTACTTAACAATACTCAAACATATAAAACAAAACAATATCCCAGTAAAGAAAATTATTGATATTGGATGTCAGCTAGGCTTTCAGTCAGAGTTATTCGATGCAGTTGAGTATGTTGGGATTGACTCCCAAAAATACCGCTTCTTTAATCAGGGAAAACAAGGTGTTAGCTATTTAGTAGGGGTTTTCCCCTATATAGACATTAATTTACATGATGCGGTGGTTGTTAGTTGCATGTCCCTTGGTTATTTTAATGACATGGTATGTGAAGATGAAGAACAAGCTCTTAAAATAATTGCAGATAAATTGTCAGAATGCACACACCTTTATATTGCAACTACCCCTGAATTGGCGGATATGTTAAAGGACAGATTTAAGCAATGTGAACTACTTTTAAACCGTGTAGTATTGAATAGAGATTATCCAATGTATTACTTTTCACAAACGGAGGAATGGCAATATACAAAAGTATCTTAAAAAAGAGGCAGTTTGCTATAAATATAGCTCTGCCTCTTTTGGTTTTAGTATCTATATAAGTTTTCGGCTACGAGAAATGCAAACCGACCAGCTTCATAAGTTAAAGCTGTCTCAAATTCTCTCGTAAGATCTCGGTGTCGGTGTATGCCATGTATTGCAATTTCGTGAATAAGGACACCAAACAGCTTTTCCGGATCACTCAATAAATCCACATGGATGTATGCCTTTTCGTCCTTGTAGTCGTAGATACCCCCTGCTTTTTTGTCTGATGCTTGTTTAAAATCTCTAGCAATGAGCAGGTCTCTATCGACATCGAAGTCATAAAACCAAGTCATAAAACGTTTTGCTTTGTTCCAGAGAGTTTTCTCCTCCGATGAAAGCTCACTATAAGGCACAATCTCTGTTACCTTCGTATGGCTTTCATAGGCAACCTTATCTGCTAATGGGAACAGTATGGATAAGGATGGTACCTGTAATTGCGGGACATTCATGATTACTTTAAATCCCTCATCTTCAGCAAAGGTATTTGTCTGGGGGTGGGATGAAGGTAAGCATGGGTTTTTGTACATCTTTTCGGCCACCTTTCGCCACACATCCGGATTTTCAATCTTAAAATCTACATTGTATTCTAAAAGATGTAAGTTGCTTTTGCTAAATCTCAAATAGCGTTCAATCAACTTCTCGTCGGTAAGTTTCCCCAACTTATCTGCGATTATAGATTTTATGGTGCTATATGACACAATATAATCCCTGTAGCCCTCAAATAAAGACTTGTCATTAGTATTATAGGAAAATAAAGAGTCTATATGCTCTATTAACACGCCTTGGAGATAAAGTCCTTGTTTTTTTACACCTGTTTCTCTCCAGACATCTTGCTCGATTGCTTTTTTGTCGGAGAATAGGTGTTTTAGCCGTTGCTTTATTTCTTTGTATGTTGCCATATCCGAATTGAAGGAGATCTTTGTACCCTCCATACGTGTCGGTGGCAACAACTCCATAGCTAGTATTTGAATTTCTCCTCCAAATGTTGGAGAACTCTCAAATCTAGCTTTTATGTTAAAGCGGGTAGATTCAATCAGCAAATCCAGTCCAAGTCGTGTGAGTATATGAATTGCTGATTTTAGACCATCTCCGAAATTAGAAAGAGCATTGGGATCGTTTCTATTGTTCCCATAAACAAGGTGTTCTCTTTTCAATCCTGGTCCTTTATCCTCTATGATAATCCTCTTGCTTTTTTTATCGAACTCAAAGGTAACTTCTGTGTTGGTATCAAATGCATTTTTTGCAAATTCGACACCAGCATCAACGGCAGTTTTGTGAGTCATATAATTAGCACCGATAGGGAAATGAATAGTATCGCATCCCAGTATCTCGCTTTCCCCATATTCCTTTATAACAGTCCATGAGTCTGGCAGAAATTGATCAAAGATAGAGGCGAATGGTGTCTTGTGCTTTTCAATGATTGTATACCCTATTTTAGTAGCTACCAAATCATTGGTCAGGGTACTGCTGACACAATACTTGGGGAACAATCTCTTTACCACTTTAGCCCAAACCTCTGGATGGCGTAGCTTGGGTGCATTACTTCCAGAATAGTTAAATCCTAGCTGTCTTTCTATAGAATAGACATCGTAATCTTCTGGGTTGATTAATAATTCCTCTATATATCGTTCATTGTGAGTATTCGCTATTATGCTCTGTATGAATGATTTCATATTTGCTTCATCCAATACAGTCCTGTCTCGATTTACGATAGCTTTTGCTCTGTTGCCAGTAAAGTTATAGGCATGTCGAGCTATTCGATGAGTAACTTTGAATCCAGCTATAAAGATTTCTCCTTGTCCCTCGTATACTTCTTTGTAGATATGCTCTCTGTCTTGTAGAGCTAGGAAGTAGGATTTTGCAGCTTCTAGTTCTGCCTCTTCGCATTCCATATAAACCGTAGTCCCAACCTTTCTATCATTTGGAATATAGTAGAGGTGCATTATCCTATTCTCGAAACCATCCATATACTTTAAACAAGGAACTAGAGTCATGCCTACTGTCTCGATAACCATTAGCCTATTAAGTTCTAGCCACTTTAGCATAGCCATTTTTAGTCCTTCGCCGAACTGTCCAATGTCGTCTTCTGTTTTTCGAGATTGTCCAACTAGAAAGTCGTCAAGGGTTAAGCCTTTTCCGTAGTCAGGAATTATGGCAATACCATTCCTGTACTCTATTGTTCCAGGCTTCTTGGAGTCAATCATGTTCTGTATAGGTTCTGTCAAACCTTTGACCGCATCCCATGACTTGGTATATTGAGTAACCCATGGGTAAGTGATGCATTTTCTCTCTTCACTGGACAGCACATTCAACGAAATTTCTAATAAATATTCCCTTGTTATAGACATAATTAATCCTCCATTCCTTTTTTATATACGAAGTTGTTTATGGTTTTGTCTATTGTTTCAGCTTAAAAAGATAGTATCAAGTAAGTTTAGGCATAAAAAAAGGAAGAGGTTTGGCTTACCTCTTCCCTTTTATTTAGGAATGTAGGGTTATATAAACACTTTGTCCTGAAAATCATAAAAGGGATCGCAATCCGTATCACCGGGAAATCTTCCTTTAGGATCAGGGAGAATAATTCGGAGCACATCCCTATTTCCCTCTTTTGCCTTAATGAGTCTAACAGGAAAGTTAGAAATAATTTCGTTTACTTCCATACCATCTTCAAATTGCTCTCCTTGATCAATGCGGTCAACAAAGTTTTTGATTATATGACCTGCTATATTTTGATGTATTGGCAGAACAATTTGAAAGTCAAGGTGTCGTTTCATTAATGGAAGGCCATGAGTATGGCAGTTGCAAAAATCAATCTCATCGGTGGCAGGAACATAATGTACATAATACCCATACTTTACTAGGAATTCTTTGCTTTTATGGTCGAGTTCTTTAAGTATTTGTGATTCATGCTTGGCTTTTTTGCGTAGCTCTTGGCATACACTACAATTACAATTACCTTTGTTATGCATAACAACACCTACTTTCCTTGTTATGGCTGTACAATATCATGTTCGGTGGGTGAATTCAATATCATTTGGGACAAGTCCGGGTGGAAAATTTTCCATGTAGAGTCATCAGCAAATTCTGCTGACCATGCACAAATCCCAGCCAGTCCATAAAGTTCTGCTACTCTCTTTTTAAGGTATAGAGATTGGTCGTCTTCAAACCAAATTTCATGGACATAACCATCTGTTCCAAGAAACTTCATATAGCTAACGCCTTGTGAATTATGCCACTTTGGTGAAACATACCATTCCTTGATTCTAACCTTTGTATTAGTAGAGTCAATGAACTCACCTTTAGCTATCATATCTCTAATCTGATTAAAGCTCCTTGCTACACCATTAGAATGTCTTTTGCCTGTTTTAGCATTAGTGAGCCAATCATAGGTGTAGAAGGGGATACCAAGAATTAATTTGGAGGGGTCCACCTCTTTTAATGTGAGTACAACAGACTCTTTTACCCAAGGAAGTGAAGCTACAGGTCCGTTCTTTGGTGATGTACGCCAGTGCTGGTCATATGCCATTAAGAATACATAATCAACAATTTCTCCAAGTGCTTTCCGGTCATAACATCCACTATATGAATTATTAGGATCATTGGTTGGTCTTGTTACATCTACAGAAACAACTAGATCTTTTTCTTTTAAAGCGGTAGTTACCTCCCTAACAAACCTAGTGAACAGTTCCTTATCTTCAGGGTACATATTTTCAAAATCTAGGTTAATACCATCTAGGTTTAAGCTATCAACTATCTGCAATAGCTGCGATATTACGGAAGCTCTCCCCTTGTTGCTCTTCATAAGCTCTCTGGTAAGTTTTTTTTCAAAGGAGCTGAACATAGCCCAGACCTCAATGCCTCTTGAATGACACTCATTTACAAAGTCAATAGACGCTCTTTTATCAACAGCTACAACGAACTGTCCTTTCTTCTTTGTCAATGAAAACCAAGTAGGGAGTGCCACATTAGTGTTTTGTAGCATATCAACTGTTGTCTGCGATGTATTTCTCACCCAACTTCCATTAATCGTTAGGTTAGAACTTTCAGGAACGAATTCTATTTTTTGCTGGTAAATCATATTAAGAAAAGCTACTCCGTTTGCCAGCCTTATGGTATCAGTATAAGGCTTAAGAAACTTAAAAAGTAGTATGCTACTATTTATGACATCATCAGTCCCGCTTGAAGCAAAAGCTAGTTGTATGTGACATATGAGGAACACACAGCATAGCAGTATAATTATGGTTTTTTTCATAGACAAACCCCCTTTTGTAATGAAATGTTATGAAATAAAAAAAGGCTAAACAGCCTTTTGGATTAAGTGGATGATTGTGCAGTTATGAAAATATGTTGATTCTTATAATTTTTGTCGTCAGTAACTTCTTCCCCGAACCAATCGGGTTTAACGAACCTTTCTGCATCCATCGCTGTTTTGAACTCTACCTCTGCAATAATGAGGTTATTATGGTGATATTGATCTATTTCAATCTTGTAATCATTCCAGTTGATTAGGAAACGTGTTTTTATTATTGGTTTTACATTGCTAGGGAGTAGTTGCTCATAGGTTTCTCGGGAAATTGGCACCTCAACTTCCTGCCTGATCCTCCCTGAACCTAGTTTAAGTGTAAACCAGTAGACAGTATCACGATCTTCAACAGAAATCTTCCTGATCCTAAACTCCTCATCACCAACAGAAAGGTAGACCTGCTGGATTGTAGAGACACTTTCTATTTCTAATCCCTTGGGTAAACTATTAACTATAAATTTTCGCTCTATCTCGTAATTACTGCTTGGGACTTCAATACGACATAGTGCGAAGGATGCAAATATAAAAATTATTGCTAATATCCAAGGGATTGTTATATGAAATATATCTCCAAGCAATCCTGCTATGATTAAAGCTATCATCATAAAAGTCACATGTATCTGACTGAATTCAAATCTCATGAAGAAATTACCCCCATTAAAATGATGGCAGAAGTATACTTGAGCATAAATGTTATATCAAGTTTTAAAGCAAAAAAGCGGGAGGCTCTTTCGTCCTCCCACTTAAGTTACAGGCTTTAATAAGGATTTTTCATAACATAGATTTAATGAGAGTGTTTTTTTACCAAACCTACCACCGAAGTCAATTTCAATTAGTTCACTCCCTAGACTCAAAACAATACCAACGCCGAAACGATTATGCATAACTTTACTACCAACAGCAAGCTGTGAGATTGACTCATTTGTTGAGATACGCTCTACTTCGTCTACAAAACGAGACTGTTTAAGATATTTGCTGTCTTTTTGTTGGGGTGCTAGTAGATACAAATACTTCTTGGCTCTTGTCATGCCTACATAGAATAATCTTCTTTCCTCTTCCATTAGCTTTCTGTCCCCTTGCTTAAGAGATTCAATACTGCTTATAGAAGGGAATTGCTCATCAATAAGGTCTATCATATAAACAGTTTCATATTCAAGACCTTTTGACGAGTGTATTGTAGTCATTGCAACAGCATTTCTGTACTTATTAAATCTAGACTGTTCCATAACTAGCTTTAATTCATCTATCCGAAACAGGAACTCATGAAGACTCTCCGTATTTTTAGCAAGCATTTTCATAATGTCTAGGATAGAGAGAAGGTGTTCTATTGAGTTGCCGTTTCTTTTGGCTTCGTCTTCAAGATAGTCCCTGTATTTTAATGCGTTTCCAATATACTCAAGTGCTTGTCTTGGTGTTTTGGTTAATATCTTTTTAAATGTTATATCAGTAGCTCTTACAGCCACTTTCTTCTGTTCTGTTAGTTCGGGATATTCAAGAACAGTCTCTAGAACAGGTTTGCCTTTGCCATATGCCTTTACATATGCAACAACCTCTTTTTTAAGCCAGAGCCTCATTTTATAGAATATCTTTTCAAAACTTTCTATGTCGGTAGGATCTATAGCAAGTCTTATGAAACTACAAATGTCTTGTGTTACCCAGTGAGTAAAAAAGGACTGCTTTGGATCCCTTATATAGAAGGGAATACCAAGCCGATCAAAAGCATCTGCAATAGTTATGGCAGAATTGTTATTTCTATAGAGAATCGCTGTATCTCTTAATGTATCTTTTTGAATTAACTGATTTATTAGAAACTCCGTCTGTTCTTCAGTGTCTTTAGGAGCAATAATCTCAATTGGTATGCTGATATTGTTGGTTGTGAACATATTTTTTTTGTACCTGTCTATATTAGCTTTGATGAATTCATTCGCCACTTTAACGATACTCTTTGTTGATCTAAAGTTCTGTTCCATAAAGAAGACTTTTGCTCCTGGATAGTCCTTCTGAAAGTTTAATAACGCTTGAGAATATGCTCCTCTCCAGCTGTATATGCTCTGGTCATCATCAGCAACAAGGAAAAGATTATTATGCGGGTATACTAGCAAACGCACAATCTTGTGCTGAATATATGAAGTATCTTGTCCCTCATCTAACATGACATAATGGTACATGTTTCTGTACCTATTTAATACACTTGAGTCTTTTATAAGAATGTCGTAGCACTTTGTAAGCATGTCATCAAAGTCCAGAAAATTATTTTCTATTTTTGTCTTTTCATACAATTCATATATTTCTTCGAAATAATCTATTTTAAAGTCATGTTTGTAAAAGTCCTTTACAGGAATCATCATGTTTTTTACATAGCTGATTGCAGTCTCCAGAGCCTCTAGTTTGTCGTCATTTAGAAAATCTTTAGTAATTCTGTGGTAGATATTTTTCAATATTGCTGTTTTATTTATTGCCTCATTCTTGTTTTCAAGGATGGTATATTTAATACCCCTTTTTCGTGCATATTCCATTACAATCTGGTAAGCCAGTGAATGTATGGTAGAAAACTTTACATTGCCTTCGATTGTATTGCCAAACAACTTATTAAACCTGTCTTGCATATCTTGAGCAGCTGCTCTACTAAAGGTCACTGCTAAAATATTGTTAGGATTAACTCCATGTTCGAGTATAAGGTAAGCGGTCCTTACTACCATGGTCGTTGTCTTTCCTGAACCGGGTGTCGCAAGGTTGATAGCAGGTCCTTTAACATGAGTTACAGCTCTCTTTTGCTGGTCTGTGAGTACTATCCCATGTACTCTCATCAATCTATCAAAAAATGCCTTACTCATTTTTACCTCCTTAATTAACGAAATTGGAATAATTACACAATTTAGTATAAACGAATAGTAACACATTTTTTGACAAATAACAATTCTTGGTTGCATAGCAGGTATTTAACACCTTTCTATACAAAAAGAGGATTCCCGCCAGTAGATATTTGGGAATCCTCTTCACTGCTTATTTTAGCCATCGCTTTCTTTATTTGCTTCATCTTCTATCTCTATACCTTCTATATCTTCAGTTGGTACTATATTTAAGTGTTTTAATGAGTTTTCCAAGATTTCTTTTGCGTAAGGAGCTGCAATAGTACTTCCATATACTACATCCGCCACTGGTTCATCTACAGCAAAATATACTACAAGTTTAGGATCATTTATAGGAGCAATCCCTACGTAAGAGGCAACATACGCTTTTTCTTTAACTTTATTACCATCATATTTTTGTGAAGTCCCAGTCTTTCCTCCAACCAGATAACCTGGAATTTTAGCATTACTGCCAGAGCCATCATCTACTACTCTTTGTAATATCTCTCTTAAGATAGCGGAAGTTTGTGGCGATATAACCTGTCTTATCATTTTAGGTTCGATGGTTTTAATAACTTTGAAGTGTTCTTCTTTAGTCATTTCATCAAAATATGGTTCTCTGACTTCTTTCAATAGGTGAGGCTGCATAAGCCTACCACCGTTTACTGCTGCTGAAACTGCATTAACTATCTGAATTGGTGTTGTAGCAATTGCTTGTCCGAATCCTATTCTGGCAAGATCTACATTTTTAACAACTTCTTGATGTAATAATATCCCGCTTTCCTCACCGTCAATATCTATGCCAGTCTTTTGACCAAAGCCAAACTTGTAGATATATTCATATAGCTTTGCCTTCCCTAGACCTAATGCTATATCCATAAAAACAGGATTGCATGAGTGCTGGAAGCCTTGAGCTAGAGTAACTAAACCATGTCCTTCTCTTTCGTGACAGCGGATTTTTACACCATCTACAATTCTATATCCGGGATCATCAAAAGTAGTGTTTATATCTACAATACCCTCTTCTAGTCCTGCAGCTCCAGTTATAATTTTGAAGACAGAACCAGGGACTATAGTGTCTTTAGCGAGTGTGTTTTTGACTATACTCTGCATTTCTTCAAGTCCTTGCTCTCTAGGAGGGGAGTTGGGATCAAAGCTAGGATAACCAGCCATTGCGAGTATTTCTCCCGTGTGTGGATCCATTACAATAGCATAGACTTTTTGTGGTGTATACTCTTCTACTACAGATTTTATGGCTTCTTCCGTAAAGTACTGAATTACTTGGTCAATAGTAAGAACCACATCTAGACCATCACTAACCGGAATAATATTCTCTTCACCGAAAGCAAGTTTTCGTCCATTAGCGTCAGCTACCCTAGTTATCTTTCCGGGGACACCCTTTAAATAACTATCATAAGCAAGCTCAATTCCCTCTTGACCTTTAAGTCCATCTTCTTCTGCATATTTGGCCGTAAATCCAATCACATGAGCTGCTAGTTCATTGTTTGGATAAAAACGCTTTTGTTCATCAATAATTCCGATACCTGCAAGCTCTAATGCTTTAACTTCCTCTGCTTCCTCATTGGAAACATGCCGTTTTATCCATGTAAAACTTTTTTCGCTATCTTTTAATTTCTCAAACAGTTCATCTCTATTTTCCCCAAGTACAGAAGCAAGGCAATTAGCCGTATTGTCTGGATCTTTTATCAGATTTGGATATGCAACAATAGAACTTGAGGGAGCGCTTTGTGCCAGCACAACCCCATTTCTGTCATAGATATCTCCTCTTTTGGGTTGGATGTTAATATTCTTAATCCAATGGCTGGATGCTTTTGCTATTAGTTCAGGAGCCCATATGATTTGAATATAGGCAAGCCTTCCAATCAATAGAGCAAAAACAAAAAGAATTCCAAATAACAAAAAAGCAAGCCTCTTTGTTTGAGCTGTGCGAGTATATATATTCTTTCTTTTCTTCTTTTTTGAATTCGTATTATTCTTCTTTTGGTTCTTGTTTTTAATAAAAACACCCCCTTAAAAAAGCGTACTTTAATACACCCTCTTATGCAGTGTAAGAAGGATTAATAAGGTAAGTAATTAAGAGTTTGCAAAGACTGCCAGTTCTCTTTGAAGTTTAACTCTTATTCTATCAAGCCATCTCGATATGGTAGCATTTGAGACATTGTATTTTTTGCAGAGAATGGTTTGAGGGGTACCATTGAGAAAATATGAAATAGTTAAATCTCTTTCCTTGTCATCTAGCTTATTTAATGCTCTGGTTATGGCATCTTTAAGTTCTACTTTGCTTACGCCTTGTTCTTCCTCACCTATCACATCTTCTAAACTTAAGTTTTTATCACCTTTTTGGTTTATATATAAATACTCATCCATGGAAATTGTAATAATCTCTTTTTGTTTTTTTTGCACAAAACGAATAAAGTGATTGGTTATGGCTCTTTCCAGATAAGTCGAGAAATTATTGCCTTTTTTCCAATCGTATTTTTTAATAGCTTTAGCAAAAACTTCGCATCCTTCTGCAAAAGCCTCTTCTCGTAATTCTGGCGTACTAAAGTAGTTGCTAAATTTTCTTACAATGCTCCATATCTGCTTTTCATACATATCATATACTATTTGAACGGCATCTTTGTTGCCTAATTGTGCAGCCTTGATGATAAATCTATTGCACTCCAACACCGTCACTTCCTTCCTTTATTGTAATTATATTATATCGCATAATTCAATAAATGTCAATAAAAGTATAATATGACACTAAAATATAAAAACGGTACTAAAATATTAAGATTGACAAATAAATAATAGTAATGTATCCTTCTATAAGGAAACGGAGGTGAGTGATATGGATAAAGAAAAAGCTATGAACAAAGTATTATTAAGTATTCCATCAGCTGCAATGGTAAAAGAATTTGTGCAAATAGCTTCAAAGTATAGTTGCCAAATGGATATAAAGTCAGGCAGACATCTTGTGGATGCAAAATCTATACTCGGAATTTTTAGCCTAGATCTTTCAAAACCTGTTGAACTTATAATTGATTCAACAAACCTAGAAGAGATCGAAGAAATAAAAGAGCAGGTAAAGGCTTATATAGTATAAGCACTTCGCCTGCTCTTTGCTTTTGGTTTAAAGAGAAACCATTGTCTCTCTCGCTAATTAGCCATTTTTTTGCTGGTGCTAAAGTTCCTATCCGAAAGTCCCCAGACACCTCTCTCAATGTTAATAAACATGGGAGATTCCTGTAGAGTGGCTCTTACTCTGGCCTCCCAGTTGGGTTTGTTTGCAACTTTAAACGACCAGTTGGTGTAGACTGCATCATAGAGTGTAGATAAATTGGCAATACCACCTAACCTATCTAACTCCTGCTCAATTATCTTGGTGTATGTCCACTGCTTCTCATCCATCTGGCGTACATCTAATTCAAGATAACTCATCCGATGTACCTTAACCTTATATCCATCTGGCTTATAACTGCACACAAAGTTTTCCAGTGCAATTAGCATTAAGCCTTTAGGATAACTCCTGTAACCAGAGGATGCATTTACTTGGATTTTCTTTGGCAGTCCTATAATCTCCCCATAAATATGAAGAGATTCAAGCATTGGATAATACACTCCGTCCTTTCTGATGTCTCCATCCATTTTTATAAACTCTCCGCCTTCTTTTAAGTGAGAGAAAGCATTAAAGTTTATTAAATTTGTTTTAGGGACAAAGACCGTGTAGAAATCCTCAAGAGGTATAGAAGAAGTATCCTCCTCAACTAATTTCCCACCCCAGATTTTGCTGTATTGATACATAGGTCCGTATGGGTGGTGTATCCACACTATATCATACAGTTGAGGATATTCTCCTCTAACAGCATCGAAACCGCCGATATGTTTATCACCTTCCCTAGCAGGTCGAAGATCAAACATATGACAGCGTAATTCAATATGAGGAAACTCTTTCTGCAATTCCTGTACAACATACCATGTGGTTCCAGATCCACACATGGGATCAACTATGTCAATTACTCTTTTGTCGGGTTTTCTTTTAAGAATCCTTTTAATGGATGCTCTCAAGAAGTCGCGCTGATATCTCTTCCCATGAGTGCCGGGGTAGAATCTTCTTTTACCAGTATGGTCAATAATATATCCCCCTGCTTCACCTCCATTATCATTACGAAACTCTTCCATAATGATATTGGTGTTTAAATTTCTGAAAGGATTATTCTCTGCTCCAAACTCTCTATCTATAAATGAGTTAACACCTATAGCCAACTCTGTTGAAAAACCTTGAAAACCTTTTTTCATAACATCTCCTCCATTATATACTTAATACCAGATATACGAAAGCTTGGTAACGAAGCTCTCTTTTAGTGTGATGATTGGAATGTATCAGTGTCATCTGAAGTTATCAAGAAAAAAGATGCTGTATATAACAGCATCTAAAATAATCAAATATAGCTTTATGGATCATAAAAAAAACATAGACATCTATTTTTTCCATGTTCTAACTCTTGGTCTAGTTTTTTAGTTGAATACTTGTTGACCAAAGTCTTTAGTTCTCTAAAAAATTTATCTTCATCTTTTGAGGGGATGTAAGAATTGATAAACTCTATTTCTGTACGACAAGCATCCTTGATATCCCGATATGTATATATGGTCTCATGCATATAATCTCCAGTATTGAGATTGGTTAAATAACTGGCAACCTGCTTAAGAGAGATGTTATCTGTTTCAAAATACTCTTTTAAGACATTTATGTTGTCGTTACGAAATTTTACTAATGTTTCTTCATCAAAAGCATATTCTCTATGAACAAGATATAATTTTTTTATAATAGTCATAAGCAACCATCTCCATTTTGCTTTATTAGAAGAGGGGGTTACAATGCCCCTCTCTGTTATTGATAGGTTCCTTGCTTGATTTCTTTATTAATCCATTTAATTAGGATAATCAAATCATTCCAATTTGTTGTTCTAACAAACCTATTATTATCTAGGTGATGATTGTATTTAGCTAACCCATACTTGTCAAAAATAATTGGCAATTTTCCAGCTTTATTAAAAGCAAGTATGTTTTTAGGTGCATCATCTATGATAATGTCATAACCGGGACAAAATTCTCCTTTGCCTCCGCCAAAGAATAGTCTTGTTTTTACATCGAAGTTTGGAAAGTGTTCCTGTACCCAATAATACTTATCTTCCATAGAATAAGGTTCTGCTGAAGAAACAATTATCACCTTACTGATTTTTAGTAGTTCATTAAACCCTTCCAATGCTCCTTTTATTAGGGAGAGATTTCTAAATAATTTTGGTTCTTTCATTATATCGAATATCTTATTGCCACATTCAGGTTTTACGCACTTTGACATGTCCCATTCTTCCCAATACTCAAGGTTGTCATTGTACTTTTTATTATACCGTGCTAGGAGTTCACTATTGAAGTCTGCTAATACATCATCCATATCTACTACTATAGACAGTTCTCTTATCCTACGATTTATTAAAGAACTAACAAAGTTCTTTACTATCTCCTTCTGATTATTGTTTAGAAAAACAAGATCCTTCATATACGAAATACCTCCCAATGTTCATAGATATATGAACTATATACAGTCTTAAATAATTGTTCAAGTTAGTATATGCAATTCACTTTTAATGCCTCTGACACGTCCATATTTAGTTCAGAATCCATTTTTACCCTAGAGCTAGACGAATACCTTACATATAGGCAAGCCTCATTCTAAACGCCATGTAGTGCGTTATAAAGAGTAGTGTAGCCTTATATATTCAAGACATTTCTTTAAGTCTGTGAATAGCTTTGTGCAGTAATGAATCATTATTTTGCTTTTCACAATTTGCTTATCTTTAGAGAAGGCAACGACAGGAATGCCTAGCTCTTTTGCATATACCAATGTTAATAAAATACAGTCATCATATTCATCTAAATTAACTAATACGACATTGCTATTTTTTAGACTGAATATGGTGTTGCTGTAAAATTCCTCAAAGGAGGTATCAGGATTATAATAGTTTGTGTAGTTTCTAATTGGATCCATACCACTATCTTTCAAAGTCATCGAAGCCTCAATTCTCCAATTGTCTCTTCCTAATCCTTCAGGTTTTTTCTTGCTGTCTAACAATAAAACTTTTGTTCTCATATAAAAGCTCTCCTCTTTCAATAAAATTCCTTAATATTTATATCAAATATAAACAATATAGTCACATACGTCAAAAAATACGCCAAAACTTGAATATAAAGAATGAATATGGAATAATCGGACAAACACAATTTTTAGTTATAAAGAAGGAAATGAAAGGCGGGAGTTTAATGGCTAATAATAAATTTGTACACTTGCATCTGCATACCCAGTACTCACCTCTTGATGGTGCTTCATATGCAGATGAATATGCACAGTTGGCTGCTAGCATGGGAATGGAAGCATTAGCCTGTACAGACCATGGAGTAATGTATGGCATTATAGATTTCTACAAGGCATGTAAGAAACATAAAATCAAACCCATTATAGGATTAGAGGCATATTACGCGCCTAGAACAAGATTTGATAAGGAGCCTGTAATAGACGAAAAACAATATCATCTCGTATTGCTGGCTAAAAACAAAACAGGACTTAAAAATCTTTATAAATTAAGCTCTGCTAGCTTTATAGAGGGATTCTACTATAAAGCTAGAATTGATGACGAACTCATTGAAAAGTATGCCTCTGATGGCAATGTCGTGATTACATCAGGATGTTTGGGTGGAGAGATCATTCAACACATCTTAAATGGTAATTATGACAAGGCCAAGGAAAGAGCAATTTATTTCCATGAAGTGACTGGAGGGAACTTCTATATTGAGATCCAAGATCATGGTCTGCCAGAACAAAAACAGACAAATCCTTTGCTAATACGATTAGCAAAGGAAACAGGTATTCCTTTAGTAGCCACCAATGATGTCCATTATGCACAGAAAAAAGATTGGTTTAAGCAAGAGATCATGCTATGTAATCAATACAAAAAGACTTTAGAGGAAAGAAAGCATGAACGGTGGGCTCCCGAATTCTATTTGAAATCTCCTGATGAAATGTATGGTCTTTTTGATTCAGTACCAGAAGCACTGGAGAATACAGTAAAAATCGCTGATATGGTTGAGGATTACGAAATAGAGTTCGGTAAGTATAAGCTACCTGAATTTGAGCTTCCTGAAGGGTATACCGCAGAAGAATATATGCGAAAGCTCACCTACGAAGGATTAGCAAAAAGATATGATAAAGAATCCCTTCCCCCAGAAAAATGGCAGGAGATTGTAAACCGTGTGGAATATGAACTGAAGCGTATAACGGAGATGGGATTTAATGAGTACCTTTTGATTGTCTGGGATTTTATACGGTTTGCTAAAGAAAATGCCATCTATGTAGGTCCAGGACGAGGAAGTGCTTGTGGATCGCTAGTATGTTACGCAATTGGCATAACAGACATTGACTCGTTAAAATACAATCTGCTGTTTGAACGGTTTTTGAATCCAGAAAGAATTTCTATGCCTGACATAGATGTAGACTTCTGTTTTGAACGCCGCAGTGAAGTCGTTGACTATGTATCACGGAAGTATGGCAAAGACAGAGTTGCACAAATTTTAACAGTACAAACAATTGCAGCTAGACAAGCAATCCGAGATGTTGGTCGTGTAAGAGAGATACCACAATATATTGTAGACCAGATAGCAAAGATGATTCCAGAGGATCCCGGCATAACGATTGATAAGGCTTTTGAAATAAACCCAAAGTTAAAGGAGATATACAACAAGGATTCGCAGATAAAAACCTTAATTGATGATGCAAAACTTATTGAGGGTAGCATTCGGGGATTCGGCAAACATGCTGCCGGAGTCGTTATATGTCCAGATTCCATAGAAAACTACGCACCATTATGCTTACAAGAAGGTTCTGTAACGGTTCAATTTAATATGAGTGTAGTAGAACAATTAGGGCTTTTGAAGATGGATTTTTTGGGATTAAGAACACTTACAGTTATGAGGGACACTATAGATTTTATTAAGCAAAGGACCGGGAAAGAGATAACGTTAGACAGTATTCCACTCAATGATCCTGAAGTGCTAAAAAACATCTTTGCACGAGGAGATACCGATGCTGTTTTTCAATTTGAATCTGCTGGTATGAAGAAGCTACTTCGGGATGCACCCCCAGAAAGTCTAGAGGATTTGATTCTTGATAATGCAGGATACCGTCCCGGACCAATGGATCAATTGCCGAGGATGATTGAGGCTAAAAGGACTGGTGTTATAAAAGTCGTAGACGAATCTTTAAGACACATTCTGGAAGTAACCTACGGAATTATGATCTATCAGGAACAAGTTATGCAGATAGTTCGAGATTTAGCCGGATATAGCTTTGGTCGTTCAGACCTAGTTAGGCGAGCAATGGCCAAGAAAGATGAAAAGATTCTTGAAAAAGAACGAGCGATTTTTCTATATGGCGAAAAGAAGTGTCCTGATTGTAGTGGAACTGGTCAAGTAGACGGTGAAGATTGTAATACCTGTCATGGTAAAGGGGTTACACCCTGCTCCTCCGTAGCAGATGATGGAGAACTTACTGTAAAAGGAGCAGTCCGGAATGGGATATCCGAGGAGACAGCCAATAAAATTTTTGATGAGATGATGGAGTTTGCCAAATATGCCTTTAATAAGAGTCATGCTGCAGCATATGCGACAATAGCATATCAGACTGCTTGGCTAAAGTATTACTACCCTACTGAATTTATGGCGGCAGTGTTGAACTCTTTTATAGATAACACCAAGAGATTACCTTTTTATATCAACAGTGCAAGGAATATGGGTATAGAGATTTTGCCTCCAGACATTAACGAATCAGGGAACGGATTTTTGCCAGTTGGCGATAAGAAAATTAGGTTTGGACTTCAAGGGATGAAGAATGTCGGAGAAAATGCAGTACTAGCTATACTGGAGGAACGTAAAAAAGGAAAATTTGTAGATGTAGTTGATTTTATTGAAAGAGTTCCTTCTATAAACAAAACTGTTGCTGAACAATCAATTAAGTGCGGGTGTTTAGATAGCTTTGGTGCCAAACGGTCACAACTATTAGAGGTGTACCAAGATATTTTAGAGGGAGCTAAAGTTCATCGAAAAAATAAACAGATAGGTCAAATGTCTTTATTTGATTTAAACAAGGATATGTTCGAAACAACAAAGTTGACACTCCCTGATATACCTGAAAAACCAAAACGAGAACTATTGGAATATGAAAGAGAAATACTTGGCTTTTATGCATCAGGACACCCCTTGGATGATTTTGAAAAGGTCATAAAGAGAATTGCCCCAAATTTCATTGGTGAAATTGAAGTACAAGATGATGAAATGCAGGTTAAATATGTAGGTCTTCTAAAGGATAAGATGGTTAGGTTTACCAAGAAAGATTCTGCTGAAATGGCAACATTTGAGATTGAAGATAAGACCGGTACTATAAGAGCTGTGATTTTCCCCAAAGCATATGAAAAATATGGGGACTTTATCAAAGAAGGCGAGATTGCTTGTGTTGAAGGCAGTCTCAAGATCGAGTCAACTGATCTAGATAATTTTGATGCCCAAATCATTGTAAACAAAATCACTATCCTCAAAAATGACCGAAAGGTATATGTAAAAGTGCCGTCATTTGATGAGAAGTACCGCAGACAAATGCTCTCAATAGCTAATAAATATCCAGGTACTAACCCTCTTGTGGTCTATTTTGAGGAACAGAAACAAGTTTATGCAACAAAGTACAGTGTGTCTGACTGCGAATTGCTTGAAGCAGAAATAAAATCAGCATTTGGGAAATCATCATATGCAGTAGTTTAAAGGGGAGGCTCTCCTCCCCTCTCAAATAAATAGGAGGAGGATAAAATGTATAATAAAAATGCGTTAGCCAAATTTGAGAGTACTTTAAACATGGATATAGCTTCTAAAATATATAAAATGTTAAAAGAAAATAAACAGATAGAGGAAATACAATTTTCACTAAAACTATCAGAATTTAATTTGTGTTCGTATTTGGAATATCTATATATGAAATATGGGGATTTGGATCCCACACTTGTAATGCCGAAAGAAAGTGTAGAGAAAATTCTAGAGATATTTAATGATTTGGGACATTATCAGCTAAAGCCAATTCATCAGGAGTACGGATTTGGTTATATCGAACTCCGAATCATGAGAGGTGTCTTTTGTAGGAAACCAAACTATACCAAAAAATCAAAATCGCCTAGTGTAGAGAAACAGGTTGATATGTTTAGTCTAAACGGACAAAAAGATGATAATGAATACGATTACCTAGGTCCAATAAAGCCTCTTGAAACACTTATTGAATATCTGCCTGATCCTCGTTTTCAAGATGCTGCAAGAGCAGCTTTTTACGGAGATAAACTTAAAGGAATCAAGCGATTAGTCCCTCTATATTTCTATGAAATCCCTGCTTCAATGAGCAAGGCTGTGCATAAAAACGAATCTGAACAAATGAGAGGACATATTGTTTCCCCTAATGAAATCTATGTAGGCGGTGACTTTAACCATATGACCAGAGTATTTAGTTTAGCGCAGGTCTTTCTTGAAGCTGATGATCCTAGAATATGGGATTTTAGAAGAACTAAAGTAGTTGATTATTTCTTTGGAAATGAATTTACAGAAGCGGAAGAAAGCATAATCTTGTTTGCCTGTATGCTACACGATGTATTTGATGGTGGTCCGCAAGATGAGTTTAACTGGAACAGAAAAGGAATGGATAAAGAACACCCCTACTATCATAGAGAATATTTTAAACCTTTAACGGAATATATCACAGAAGAAGAATTTGATTTGTTATGTACCATCATAGAGGCACATATGGGTAAATGGGGTACAAGAGCTAAAGAAAAATTCCCACGCTTTGATGAGCTGAAGAAGATGGAAACGGTAGAGGATGCTTATAAGTTTGCAAGAGTGTATAGAATGGTTCGCATAGTACAGATGAGCGATTTGCTTGCAAGCCGTGATTTTGTAGATGTCATTCCAATAACCGAAAGGAGTTAGTATATGAAAGGTCATATAAAGAATATCCTTTCTAGGTACGAGAATGAGATAATACAAAATGTTCTTGGAAGTACTTATGATATAGATGGAACTCCTTTTGTAAAAGTATACTCCTACGAATGGAAAGAAGCCATAAATGAAATATCAAAAGTAGTAAGCGATTTATATAACTATGATGAAATCATTAATCCTATCGGTTTATCATATATGTTCATTACCGTATTGCATGGGATAATGACATTTGATAATGGCGATGTGAATATGAATGAACTTATAGAAATTTGCAAGGCAATAATTAAAGACATAGAAAAAAAGATAGCAGGACTATTAGAGTCCTGCTATCTTTTTTATTTTTATCTAGCCATTCATTTCGTTAGCGGTGTTAAGCAGTGTTGCCACAAACTGCTTCCTTGCATTCCTGTTTGGATTAACATAGTCCATAGTCTCTTTTTCTACTTTTCTACTTTCTTGGTGTGTCTGTTTTTTTCGAGTTTCCTTTGTAGCTTGGGAAAGGCTACTTATGCTTTCCTTTTCCTTCGCTGACTCTGGATCTTGATTTTCCCTCCTCTCCTGATACACTATGTTTTTTGTCACATCAGGAGATACTTTTGTTTCTGTTAAAAATCCATGCAATATACGTTTTACCTCTGAACCTCTATAAAACTTGTCTATGGATACAATAAATTTATAGACATCCAAATCTTCTTTACCAATTGAGAGCGACTTTGTAAAAGGCAACTTTACTGCTTTTTCATTTGAACCAAACCTAGGCAACTCATATTTTTCTTGATTAATATATGCTTTTATCGCATTCCTGACAACATATGAAAAAGCACCTCTTGGGATGGATGAAGCCCATTCCCCTAAACGACCATCTCTTTTGCCGAAGTATATGCTTGTTACGATTGTATCTCCTTCGAGAATTTCCGTTTCCTTTTCTTTTAGCTGATCTTTCATTTTTGCCATGTTTTATTCACTTTTTTGTTCTTCATTTGTGACAGCAACAAAGTCTTCTACTTGCGTATCTTCCGAATCATAACCGCTTTCTTCTCGAAGGGATGCAACCATACAGTTAAAGAAACCAACAACATTTGCAAAAACCACATCAAAATTCTCAACAGGATCTTCAGCATCAGTCTTTTCTGCCATAACAACCTCTAGGTAATCTCCAAAATGTTCTTTGAAGTATGGATAGAAAAGTTTGCCAGTACCTCCGGTACATACAAGTACTTCTACTTCATTTAAGTAATTATACATATTTTCAAGTTGGATGATTGCTTCTTTAGCTACTTCTTCTGTGACCTTTAATAAATCGTTTGTAAAGTCATAAACTTTGCGATAACCATATGGTATTTTCCCGGGAGTTCGAGAATTAATAAAGTTTGCAAATGTATGAATTGGCAGTTCCGCTTTACCATTTGTGTTTTTGCCAATAATTTCCAGAGTTCTTCTATAAATTTCATGCATAGATATATTTACCCAAGTAGTTGTTCGTCCTTTTCTTACACCTCTAAAATTATAGTATGTATCGCTCGTATAGAATCCCCCATCAAATATAAGAACATTTTGCATCAATAGATCGGTGTTTATAAGTTCTCCGTATCTATTTGCTGCGACAGACCATAAGCCGCCAAATGGTTGTGTCATGACTTTAACATCGTCATTTTCAATATTTATGCTTACCTTCATCCAGGGATTAGCACCTAGCTTAATTTCAAAGTTGTGGAGTCCGGTAAACTGTTCTCTCAAAGTTTCTCTTTCAGTTCTAATGTACTGATCTGGAAGGCCAGTTTGAATTTTTAAAGTAGATCCCTTATGTAATCTTAATCTTCCATTTTCATCTTTTCGTAGTAATGCCAAAAACATTCCTACTCGAGCTAATACTCGATATTCTTCATTTTGAATTCTAGAACGTCCATACAGAATAGGATCCTGTGCGTAGTCTTCCATTCTATCCAATGCTCTTCTGGCTGTTTCTCCAATATACCACAAGTTGCCCTTCTCATCCCTGTAACAGATGTCAGTATCAACCTCTACAAAAGGTTGTTCATTATAAACTCGAATAGGTAGAGATGGTAAGATGTGATAGCCAAATACGCTATATACTTTAAGTCCTGAATAACCTATGTCGATTCCAGCAGGCACAATATCGTTAGTATTAATAAATGGTAAATCTATGTAGTGAAAATTTAATGAAGTAGTTTGAGCATATGGTCTAATGTCAACGTCCTCTGATTTTATTGGATCCATTGTCATTTGTAAAACCCCCTATTGTTTTTTTAAGTAAAAAATATCATAAATTCACCAAATCGTCAACAGGGTTTAATGGATTCCTAATAATATTATTGGGTAACCATTAAAGTTAATGGAAACCCAATAATATTAATGGAAAGCTAATAAAGTTAATGGAATTACAATAACATTATTGGAAAGTCAATAAAGTTAATGGAATCCCATTAATGTTATTGGTTTTTCTTCTTGGAGAACAATTTCTTGTACCATGGTTTGTTTTGCCACCGCAACTCCGCCACAAGTTCATCAATTTTCTTGTTCATGGTTTCATTCAGCTCCATGAGACCTCCATTATGGGACTGCAACTCTTCCACCATGCTTTCTAGCTTTTCTATGGTGGTTGTCTGGTGTTCTATTATGTCCTTCATGCTCACAAGCTCATAAGCAAGATGTTTAACGATCTTTGTGGCGATATCAGAAGTTAACTCTTCAAGAAAAAGCTCTCTAGAGTTTTCGGGTTCTGGAACAATGTCAAGATATAAATCCGCTTCATAGTTTTTAGGATCGTTGAGAAATTCTATTGCCTGTTTATGAGTCATACCCTTCTCTTTTAGGAGCTTTTCAATATACTTAAGCCTTTCTATATCCTCTTTGGTGAACCGTCTGTGTGTTCCAACTCTTTTAATCTGAAGGAAGTTATGGAATTGGTCACTCCAATAGCGAATTGTGTCTCCCGGGATACCTGTTAATTCCTCCACTTGAGATGTACTATAATAGGTTTTTGGTTCGACATTATCCGGTATTTGATCTGGCAAATCACGCTTTTTAGCCATCTATAGTCCCCCTCTTTATCTATATAAATTTATTATACTACATGTAAATACAAAAATGTAGCTAACCATAGTCAAATAGAGCAACTCCGATTAACTCCGATTTAGATTAATTACCGGTAAATGCGCATATCAAGACATTTCTATCTTTAATCCGAGTAAAACAGGCTATGGTCTGCATTGGTCTACTATGCTATGGTTACGACAAAAAAATCCTAAACAGAGTAATTACTCCGGATAGAGTGTTTTTTGGACGAAAAATAGCATTTTTACTCCGTTTAGAAGGTATAAACAGAGTAACTTTTATTACCAATATGTCAGGTTCTAGCTATAAATGTAATAAGATAATTTAAAGAATACTTAATCAACACTAGCCCAAGTTTATTCTTTGTGTTAGACTAAACATAAAGAGATATCATTTTTTACCAGTTATCATATATACTAAAATATTCAATAAAAAGATTAGAAGGTGATTGATAATAATGGGGGAGTGGTTAAGCGTAAGTGAACTTTCAAACCACAGTGGTGTTTCTGTTACTTCTATTAGAAGGTATATATCAACATTTCCGGAATTCTTTATGTCTATTCAAGAGGAAAGAAAAACAAAATATCACATTGATGCCATCCTGGTTATTCAAAGAATTGCACAACTATATAAAGAAAGAAATCAAAAACATGAAATAGCAGAAAAATTATCCAAAGAGTTCTCAATAATTGAGCAAGAAGAATTCATATCTCATAGGGAAAATGATGGGGAGGGTAGCGATGTAATTACAACCCTTATAAACAATCAAAATGAGTTAATTGAAAAATTTGAGGCTTTATCTGCTTCAATAGAAGAAAGGGAAAAAGAGAATAAAGAATTATACCGTCAGATAAAGCATAATCATGAATGTTTTATAAGGGAGCAGAGGATCCTATTTAAACAGCTATTAATGGAAATTATCTCCCATATTACAGATCTTAAGAGGGAAATCTTATCTTCCATAAGCGAAGAACAAAAAATATATCTAGAAACTCAAGAATTAAACATAGAAAAAGAAATGAATAAGCTGATAATTAAAATACAGGAGGTACTTCTATCAATGACAGGGTCTAAAATTAAAGGACCAAAAGATTATCTAAAGGGTAAATAGCATTAAGATTATTTGACAATTAAAACTTCCGAACATATAATCGTCACAAATAAAAGCAACATACCCAAAACACGCATTAAACACGTAAGAAAGGATGATTATATGTTGCAAAGATATGAAAAGATTAAGAAAGTAAAATCTTCGGAAGATCGGATGCATACAAAGAAAAGAAAGCGGACTACTCAAACGAAGAGAAGAAAGCTGAATGTAGAATTGAATCAATTAGTGAAGAGTGGAGCGTATAAGGACTTGGAAGAATTTGAATTGAACGACTAGTGCAGGCCAGACCGGAAGGTTTGGCTACTTTTATCCTGGAAGGAGTGATAAATATGAAAAGACTTTGTATCATGTTGTTATTATTTAATCTGCTGTTTAGCATATCAATTCCTGCATATGCATTAGAAGTCTCTGATGGGAAAGGGGTACAAATGAGTATTATAGAAGGGGGAAATGTAATAGCTACAGAAGGTAGGGTAGAACAAAAGGTATATGAGCCTCTAAATATAAGGCTTTGGATACCAGATCCATTTTTAGACGAAACACAACTAGATTTTTACCCTGCAATGAGGCTACATATCCCTGAAGTAGTGTTTACTGAAAACTTAAAAGTTATCAAGAGATACTTGGAGGATGGATATAATCCATTTGCAGATTTAGAAAACAAAGATACAGCTAAATATGCAGTTTTTAACGCAGGTTATCCCATGATGCCTTTTATAGCAAAAAAATATTTCCTTACAGCTTATCATACTGGAGTTCCAATAGATCTATTCTATAAACCACTTAATAAAAAGTTGCAAGGAGAGAATCTTCCTGCAACCCATAACTATGACTTGATGCTAGAGGATATGCTAGAGTTATATCTAACACTTGGGTATAGGAATTAAGATATAGGTAGACTTCTATTATCAATTAAGAAGTCTACCTATTGTATTATTATGGTAATAAAAAGTCCTTTAAGTTTTTTGTGAGAAAGAATATAATTATATATATCTATTATGTATATATTTATTTCCCTATTATTCACTTGTGGTGGAGGTGAAAGGATGCAAACTTTGAAAGTAGGAGCAAGGACGAAGCCGGCTAGTACTGCAGCTGCTATATCAGGATACCTAAAAACTCTTGATGCTGTTGAAGTGGTTGCGATGGGTAGGGATGCTACATATAACGCTACTCTTGCTATAGTAAATGCAAAGGAATTCATGAGACCGCTTGGTCTTGCATTTGACATAGACATAAGTATAGTAGATCTGTATGTAGAAAATAAAGAAAAAACCGCAATCAAATGGATTTTGTCAAAAAAAAATATCATAGACAATAATAGTTAAATAAGACTAATTGACGGTATGTGTACATCGTGGTAATATTTCTGTAATAACAGTTACATTAGAATAGGGAGAAAGTCCTAGTCTAATGTAACATAAAAATAAGACCTGATATAATGTCAGCTTGAAAGGGTTAGGTAAGATGTTTGATATGGAATTTGGAACTTATAGTTATTACGGGAAAAGAAAACTTGACTTAACCCCAGAGGAAATTCAAACAGAAATAGATTCGAAATTGTTCCTTATCATGAGGGGTATTGATCTAATCTTAAACGAAGACATCGAATCGTGTGAAAAACGAACAGATAGTAAATGCAATAATTGTTGTAGTAATAGAGAACGAATACAAGAATATATACGTAAAGGGTTAACTTTAATTTTCAATGCTGCTACTGGTTCCTTCACAGAGGAAGGCAATAAAAAACTTATTGAAAGTGTACATGAAATACAAGAGTTAGCCAAAAAGTATACTCAAGTAATGAAGGATGTGGTAAATGGGACAGCAGAGGTCGGAATTCAACTAGCATTAGAAGAAGAAATGATGCAAAAAAGACTTGCATTGAATACATATTTTAATGAAACTATAAAAAAATACCACTATCAAATCAATAAGGTTATAAAAATCGTTCTTCGGATATTGTTTTGTCCGATATATTATATGTGGGAAAATGAGAGAGAAGTGTACATACCCGAAAGGTTTTGGAACGAACCTTTGGGCCAAGCTATTTCTGCGATTCGTGCTGGCTGGTATGATTCCCCTTTTATATCAGTAAATGAAGCTGCCAGCATAATTGGTGTGACACGCCAAACGGTACATAATTTAGTAACTACTGGACAAATTCGTAGCGCAAGAGTAGGAGGTCTATACATCATGCGCCTATATGATGTTTTAGATTATGTTGAAATGAGAAGAAAAAAGAAAAGTTCAAAATAAAAAGTTGACAAATAAGAATAAGAGCATTACCATCAAGACACTTATCCGGAAATAGTACACATATGTGTATTTGCTGGATAAAATACAGTCGAGAGGTGATGCTTTTATGTTTAATGGAACAGTTAGCGGAAATTTATCTAGAGCACCACAACAAGTGGCTGATTCAATTGTTATTCTTCATCTGATTTCTACTGAACCTCGTTATGATAGCGAAAGAGGGAAACAGGTAACTCAAGAAGTCCCTGTAAAATGTTATGGAGCAAATGCAAGAAATGCTCTACAACATCTGGTGAAGGGACAGTTTGTTGAAATATCTGTTGGGCTTGAGACAAGAAGAAAAGACGATGGAAAGGTGTATAGAGATTTTGTTGCAAGGCACATTATCTTTGGCACCAGACCTCGTAGAAAAGATGGAGTAACAGTTGAGTCTGAAGTAAATGATGAAAACCAAGAGTAATCTTAAAATATAGAGGCAACCAATATGGAGGCCTCTTATTTTTTTGTCAAAAAGTTGATAAATCCCGAATGAAGTGATAGTATGCGCACAAACAAACAAAAGAAGGAATGAGTGAACGATAAAGGAAAACTAGGAGGAAATAGATATGACCGCAAGAAAATTAAATAAATTTTTAGGTATGGAAATATTACGGAGAGGATATAAAGGAATCCGTTGGAGAGAGTTTAATCCTAATACTTTCCATGAAGTTAACCCTGAACTCTTGTGGACAATAAGAATTTCGTTGTATGACAGTGGTAAAAGAAAAGGCGGAGATAAGTTTCTAAAAAGAAGCGTATATACCCCAGCTGAAAGAGTTAAAGAGGTAGCATATGAATTTTATAAAAGTGTAGATCAAGGTAGAAAGGGAATGGTTTATTATTATCCTTCCTTCTATGGGTTAATTTCAGGAGTTGTAGAAGTAAACCTCAATTACTTTTTAGTTGAGGCATTGAAAGGCGAACCTTGGGAATTTGATAGAGGGAATGTAGAGACAAGTTATTTATTTAAACTAAAAGATTGTAGGCAAGAAGAAATCATTCATCAAGGAAAGGAAATTTTAGAGAATTGGATGTTACAAGAGATAATGGGAGTGGCCTATAAAGCAAGGTGGGATTTCAGAGACCTCCTAGCAGAAGGAAAGTCCATATTTTTGGAATGGTCAATCGCAAAGAATTGTAGCCGTAATAAAGAACAGTTCGGAGAACCTTACTTTGTAGTCTATGAGATACATGAAGTATAAGCAAAGAGTTATAAGTGAAGGAGGAGTTGATGTGGGAAACTGGGTTATTAAAAAACCAGATAGTGATCTAATTGATGAGTATATTGGAAGGGGATTTACAGAAAAACAAGCAAGTATATTAGCCAATAGAGGCATCACGCCAGAAGAATCTAGAGATTTCTGTTTTGCTGGATTAAATCAGCTAAATGATCCCTACAAAATGAGAGAAATGCCAATGGCAATAGAGATTATTAAATACCACATAGATAATGGAAACAGAATTGCCATTTATGGTGATTATGATGCTGATGGGATAACTGGTTCAGCAGTGCTTTATAAAGCACTTCAGGACATGGGAGCAGATGTTGTGTATAGGCTCCCAGTTAGATCGTCAGAAGGTTACGGGATGCACGAATTGGGAATAAGAGACTTGTTTGCTCAAAATGTAAAGCTAATTATTACAGTTGATAATGGAATAAAGTGTCAAAGAGAAATAGATTTGGCACATGAGTTAGGCATGATGGTAGTTGTAACAGATCACCACGATTGTCCTGAAAAACTACCGGCAGCTGATGCGATCATTAATCCGCAAAGATCAGACGAAACCTATCCTTTTAAGCATCTGGCAGGGTGCGGAATTGCATTTAAACTCGCACAAGTTATATATATGGAATACGGCTTGCCAATTGAGTTTTCATATAGATTTCTACCGCTAGTAGCAATTGGGACAGTAGCAGATTGTGTTCCTTTGCTTGACGAGAACAGGATTATTGTTAGAGAAGGGCTGAAGTTACTAAATAGGGAGACTGAATTTAGAGGATTGGAGGAGCTTAAAAAAGTTCTCCAATTAGAAGAAATAGACTGGACAACTCTAGGATTTTTCATAGGTCCAGCTATAAATGCTATTGGTAGACTTGAGGATGCCGACTTGGCTTTAGAATTATTCTTGGTAGAAAACAGTCTAAAAGCCAAATTGATAGCTAACAGACTTCAGGACTTGAATAAAGAGAGACAAAAGATAACGGAAGAAACTATGGAAGAAATAGAGAGAATAATTGATGAAAATGAATTATTAAAAGATAAGGTATTGGTTGCTTATGAGCCAAGTATCCCCGAAGGAATTGTTGGGTTAGTAGCAGGTCGCCTTACTGAAAAATACAATAAGCCAGCAATTGTAATAACCAAAGGAGAAGACTGTTTTAAAGCCTCATGCCGTAGCATTGAAGGCTTTCATATGCTGAAAGCTCTGGAAGATTCACATGAATTTCTTATTAAATTTGGAGGCCACAGCCAAGCAGCGGGCTTTTCCATGGAAGCAGATATTGCAATAGTTGAGGAATTTAGAATGCATATAAACGAGTATGCTAATAACATTTTAAAAGAAGATGACATGGTAAGGTGCATCGAGATTGACGGTGTTTTAGAACCACACGAGGTAGATATGAAACTTGTTGAGTCATTGAGAGAATTAGGTCCCTATGGTGAGGGCTTCCCGGAACCAGTGTTTTTAATTCAAAACTTTAGAATAAATAAAGTTATCACAATGGGGAAGGCAAATAACCATCTTAAACTAAAAGGCGGGTATAATGATGCAGTCGCATTCTCAATGGTTGACAAGTATATGGATATGGGACAACCAGATCTCGTTGATATCGTAGCAGTTCCAACCCGTAATGTATTCCGTGGATGGGCTTCCGCACAGTTAGATGTTAAGGACTTCAAACCCAGTTTATCACTGCTTAATACAAGTACATTAAAATAAGTTAATAGTTAAAAGTCTTGTGTTATGCAGTTATCTAATAAACAAACAGAAGGAAAATGGAGGTATATAAAATGGCCGAAAAAAGCAAAAAAGAATTTGAAAATAAGAGTCAAATCTTCGTCTTAAAGACGAACAAGAATGTTTTAGAAATAAAGTCTAACCTGAAGCCAGCTCCCCAAAATCTAGCAAGCAACATCCATGATAAATATTCTAGGATAATTATTAATTTAGTTTCATTTGCAGAGGGACAGGAGACAGTTACTTTAACTCATTATGTCAACCCGGAAACTATGAAAGCTATATGCTTGGATATTATTAATGGTACATTTGAGAAAGAATATCCATCTAGTGGATTTAACGGAGGTTACGAAGAGTACAAGGGAACAGCTAAATCTGATAGAGAGGATGGAGCACCTGAAGCCAGAAAGTTACAAATCAGGTACAGTGATACCTACAAAGGCCAAAAAGCGATGTATCCTTATGCGATTACTTTAGCTCGTGGCAAAGGTGAGGTTATAGGTGAGGGTGCAGTCAAATTCGCAGGAAAGCCTGATCATACTGCAACCTTTATGATGAGCAAAATTGATGCTAAAAGATTAGCAGTACAAACCCTAGACTATATTAGACACTGGGAGCAACTCCAAATGGAAAGAATCCAAGAAGATGAAGAAATAATGACTGGAGTAGTAGTACGGGGTGGCGAAATAGCAGGCGTAGTATATGACACTCTTGATAATCTCAAAAATAAGATAAACAACACTTTCAGAAAAAAGTATGCAGCAGGGGACAAAGCTAAAATATTTGATAAACAAGGAAAGTTAGTATGGACATATGGTGACAATTAATTTATAGGGAAGGGAATCGTCCCTTCTCTTTACATAAGTTCTTAAAATTATGTAATAGCTTGTTTCCAAAATAGCTTACAAATAATACATTTACATCCTATAAAAATTAAGTAATCCAACTATGTATCTCACAAATAACGTAAGAAAGGATGATTTTTATGGCAATTTATAGAATCGAACTTATAAAAGAAGACCTAGAAAAAAATGTGGAGGTGAACACAAAAAGTCAATGGGGATTAAGGAGAGAGTTAGACAAGTATATTGAAGATGGATATGTGGTAAAAAAAATCTGGTGCCATATACAGTTAAAAGATAAGGAAAAAGAAAAGGGTATAGTAAAGTATAATAATTGGAAAGAAAAAATTGTTGGATGTCCTCATTGTTTTAAAAATATTAAGATATTAACTCCAGCACATATAAATCCAAAGGGTTCTACAGATCTTGGATATTGCTGCCAAAGATGTAGTGAGCAGTTTTCAGTATACTTCTATATCAAAAATGACAGAATAGAATTTGAGGTAAGAGAGGATCCAGGTAAAAGAGGTAGAGAAACAAAGATAGTGTTTAAAGATGGGGATGAAATAAGAGAAGAGATACATCCTGTTGTTGGACTTCATAATCTTTATAAAAGAATAAATGAACTTATACAACAAAATGTATTCATAGATGCATGGTCAAGCGTTCCAATTGAAGATATATAAATATTAATAAAAAATAAAAAAGAATGGAGATTCTCCATTCTTTTTTAGTATTGTTTTAGAATTCTTAACAATTCTTTAACTCTCCTGTTTGCTCTGGAAAATGTGTCGTTGCTATTGCTTAAATCGTATCTTATAAATCTACAGTTTTTATTTTCAGATTCAATCGTTGCTTTTAAAAGATATTCGAAAGAGGCATAAGTTCCATTAGGTGCATTCTTGGTTGGCAATTTTCTGACCTTATTAACACTAGCCATTAGTATCACCTCATTTGCACATCTTAATTTTATTATACTACTTAACCTTATTATTATCAATCTGTTCAACAGTATTATCAGTATTTTTTGATTGTAGTGTTGTGTTATTTAATTTAAGGCTGTTGTAGGCATATTCATGAAAACTAGTTAATAAGTTCGATATTATATAACTTTCTTGCAGGATAAGGGGACTTTTAGAACTTAAAATGACCACAATGTCTCTATGGTATCCCCTGACTGAATGAAATGGTATGAATAATATTGGATTAGGCTTTTCTATTAATACAGGGTTCATAGAGTCCAGAGATTTTTCAACCATTTTAAAATCCCAATAAGAAATGTCATATTTGCTTTTGAAGTCAAACTTTTCCTTGTGTGCAATCGGGATAATATCTACATCAACATTATTGTGATTCGGCTGATATGACAAATATTCTTTTATTAGCTCTTTGTATTCCCGTGCAAAGTCAATTCCATTCATAACCTTTGCAGAAATGTCAACCTTGCACTTCATATACTCGTCAAAATTAGTTATTATGGCATTTTCAGCTGCCAACTTTGAGACCAATAATTCAAGTTGCTGATTCTGTAATTCAAAGTTTGTAGATATTTCAGACCGTACAAACTTTGCTCCTAATAAGCTAAATTCAATAAACCCTGTCCCCGATACAATGAATGAGTCTATAAGAACTGCTAATAAAGTGCCTACAAGAAAAATGGCCAATGGAACTCCTATCTCCACGGGTAAAGCAAGAACAGTGTCTTGATTAAAGTAACTAAAATCAATCCTATTGATATAAAAAGTATAAACAGCAAACCAAA
>ERZ773359.840-NODE-840-length-44089-cov-13.508902_pt1 | contig 44089 bp, 44 predicted proteins | sample MGYA00374955_ERZ773359 | MGnify/ENA primary metagenome ERZ773359 (study PRJEB29098, sample SAMN04486028) | biogas fermenter metagenome | study: EMG produced TPA metagenomics assembly of the Biogas fermentation microbial communities from Germany - Plant 4 DNA1...
ATGTTAACATATTAAACGTGTTTTCTCCAAGTTCTTTGGGGGGCTAAAAAGTTACCTTCAGTATCCTCTGTTTCAATGTATCGTAGGGGGTGGTTCATCTTAGTAAATCCGTCTTTGCCCAGAATAACGATGCAGTCCTTCTTCACCGCCAAGCTATCGCCCATGCTGGGCACACATAAAACAATACCTGCAAAAAGCACAGGTATTGTCTACAGTCTCATATTATAGAATTTTAGCCTCAATTTAATCGTTGTCCTCCTCAAACCATTCTTTGATTTAAGCTTACCCCTTCTTTTTCTGCCTGCTCGACTAATTTCCGATGAAGTGTTTTTGGTTACACCCTTGCTATTAAATTATAGGTGATAATCTCTACCATATAATAACAAATTTCATAGTTGCTCTTACTGTTGTTTTTGATATAATGTTCTATACATGGGAATGGCTTCCATGCTACTGACGGGAGGAGGAAAATAGCTACTTGATAAAAAAAATTTCACTTAAATGGAACAACCTGAAGAAAAAGTTTTACACTACTATTGAACAACAAGTTGTAGAAATAAAAGAAAAACCGTATAAAATTGCACTTGGCTGCGCCTTGGGAATAGGCATTAACTTTATCCCGACTTTTGGTGTCGGATTTATTATTGCTTATTTCCTGGCTATGATTTTTGGAGTTAACCGGGCCGGCGCAGCTGTAACCAGCCTTGTTACCGGACCTTTGGTTCCTTTAATGTATGCCCTGAACTTTGTAGTTGGGGGGGTTATTTTAACCCCGGCTTTAGGCGATGAAAGTATTGTGGACTTCATTATACGCCAGTACTCCATGATTTTAAAACTGGGCAGTATTCGGGAGAAGATCTTAAGCTCCCTGGAGCTGCTCGGTTTTACCTTTTTGATGGGCTCGGCTATAAATGCCGTAGTTTTTGGCCTTGCATTTTATTTTTTTGTTATGTTCCTGATGAGAAAATACAAAAGTTAATTAGAGTCCAAATGAATTAACAGGATTTTTTTATATTGCGTTGAATCTATTTTAAATATATTTTTTATTTATAAAGGAGGAATGTTTACTGATAAAATCAAATCACTTTACTCTTCGCATTTTTATTAACAAGTGAACAGGAGGAGCTACTTTGAGTTCAGGAAAAGTTGGCAATCGCTGGATCGTTGTCATAGGGGCAGTGTTAATTCAATTATGCCTTGGTGCTGTTTATGCCTGGAGTTTATTTAATACTCCCCTGGTAGAAAAATTTGGTTGGGATATAGCTTCCGTGGTGTTTACCTTTTCAATTACTATTCTGGTCTTTTCTATCTTTACTATCATTGCAGGTAAGATACAGGATAAAATCGGCCCGAGATGGGTGGCAACAGTTGGCGGCATTTTGCTTGGAGTAGGCCTTTTGCTATCGAGCAGGGCTACCACCCTTACACAACTGTACATTTTCTACGGCTTTATCGGTGGGGCAGGGATTGGAACCGCATACGTCTGTCCTCTGGCCACCTGCCTAAAATGGTTTCCGGATATGCGCGGCCTGATTAGCGGTATTGCAGTAGCCGGCTTTGGTGCAGGTTCAATCGTCTTTAAGCCACTAATATTGTCCTTTATCGCCAGTGTGGGGGTAAGCAACACCTTTTTATACCTGGGGATTATTTATCTTGTCGTTGTTGTAATCGGTGCCCAAATGCTGTCTATCCCGCCGGAAGGCTACCGTCCTGCAGGATGGAATCCGCCCGCGGCTGCTACTTCCGGAGGAAACGACTTTACAACAGGCCAGATGTTTGGAACCACGCAATTTTACGCCATTTGGTTTATATATCTATTTGGATGCATGGCAGGTTTGATGATAATTGGTCTGGCAACGGATATAGGCGTCAAGCTGGCTAAACTGGATATTGCAACCGCAGCCAATGCAGTGGTTATGGTATCCCTCTTTAATGCAGCCGGACGTATTATCTGGGGGACCCTCTCGGATAAACTGGGAAGAGTAAATTCGCTCGTAATTATGTACATACTGGCTGCTGTCGCCATGTTTGGGCTGAGCGCCATTGAAATAACTTACGCGTCTTTCCTGGTCCTGTGCTCCCTGGTCGGTTTTTGCTTCGGCGGATTCCTGGCCTTGTTCCCATCCCTTACTGCCGATTACTACGGAACAAAGAATGTTGGAACAAATTACGGAATCGTATTTCTGGCTTATGGCATTGCCGCCATTCTTGGCCCGCGGGTGGGCACTTCGGTAGAATTTACCCAGGCTTTTTTGATTGCTGCCGTTCTCTGCGTTGTTGGCGCGGTGCTTACCTTCATGATTCGCAAAGCCCCGCAGCTCAGCAAAGTTAGGAGCATCAGCGGATAAAGGCTATTGTGCAAAAAAGGGCTGTTGATACAATCAGCAGCCCTTTTTCTTTTAATAAGCCTATCTTATTGCCCCTTTAAACTGCAGTAAGGCGCTGCATTCGGGCAGCGAGACCTTTCAGCTCCTTTATCTGCTGAAGTTGCTGCAGATTGCGGACCCCGTTATGGTTTATCAGGTAACTTTTTCCATACCCCTGTCCATAAACATTATGTAAATCAAGAATTATTCCGATTATGGAGAGGCTCCCTTCTTCCACAAGCCTGGCTACAGCAGTATTTGCCAGCATATAATTTACCTGCATATCCACATTTAACTCAGCCAGTTGAGTATACTTTACCGAAGGCTCTTCTCTCAATGTATAAGCGCTGCTTTGAATTTCATGAAGGGATTTTTTTACATTGTCCAGTTCCCTGGCTATTGCTCCGGGCTCGCCGGAATAGTCGGACATTGCCGCCTTGAGCGCACCGCAATCGCTATGCCCCACGATCAACATAAAAGGAGTATGCAGGTGCAAAAGTCCATACAGGATGGAACCCTCACTCGTTTTCACCTGGTTCCCAATATTCTCCACAGAAAAGATTCGGTTAAAAGTCTCTCCAAAAACATACAACGGGACTCTGGAGTCAGAACAGGTCAACAAAGTTATTAAAGGCTCCTGGCCAAAATTTGTCCTTTGCAAGGAATCAAGGGGAAAATTTTTTTCAAAAGCTAACATATCCTCTTTGATACTTTCAATAATGGAAATCCTGGCAACACCTGCCTCATTTCCTGAAGCCGGCACTTTAAACACCTCCGTTTTAAGGGTTACCATGCAACCGGGCCATGGCGTTATATATATTATAGTAAAGGCAGTTATATTTTAAAAGACGCTAAAGCTTTTAAAATTCAAACTGTTAGGAGCTTTTCGGGTATAATACGGGTATAATAATTGTAGAAATTGCTGTTTAAAAAGGATATTCTGCCGGAGAAAGAGAATTGTTTTACTGCAGGAGGTGTCTTCTTTTGGATCCAATAGACAGGCCCATATCGGACAAAATAATTAAGCCGCGGTGTAAAATTTGGATTGAAGTAGAAAAAAGTGTTGTTTTTGGCGGAGGCAGGCTGGCTCTTTTTCAGGCAATTGACGAGTTGGGTTCCATCAACCAGGCTGCTGCAAAACTTGGCATGTCATACCGGGCTGCCTGGGGTAAAATTACTGCAACTGAAAAACATCTGGGTGTAAAACTGGTGAACAAATACGTGGGCGGCACCCGCAGCGGCTCCGAGCTGACTCCTGAAGCCAGAAAAATAATGAATGCCTTTCAGCACTTTAAAAGGGAATCAATAGCTGCTGTTGATGATTTGTTTAATAAGCATTTCGGCAGCCTTTTCGCAAGCCCCAAATCCGGCAAATAGTTTTTAGCACTTTTCCGTATTAATTCCGGTAATCATCCCCGAAACAAGGGACAACCAACAATCATATCAAACGTTACAATGGAGATGGAGAAAATGCAAATAGGATTAGTAGGCCTTCCTCTAGCCGGCAAAACAACTTTTTTTAATTTATTAACAGGAGCAGAAGAAGAAACCGGTTTGACAAACAGGGGGAAAATTTATACCGGAAGCGCTGTTGTTCCGGATCAGCGCATTGAATACCTAGCTCAAATATTTAAACCCAAAAAGAAAACCTTCGCACAAATCCAATTTAAGGACATTCCCGGTGTAAGCTCAGAGAATGCTGCGGCGACAAGCCTTGCCGGCAAATATCTGGATGAAGTGCGCACGGCCGATGTTTTAGTCCAGGTAATCCGTGCTTTTGACTCGGATCTGGTTTCATCAGTTGCCGGCGAGCCCAATCCCTTGAAGGACCTTTCTGATTTCCAGACGGAACTATTGTTGGCGGATATGGCAGCTGTAGAACGCCGCATGGCACGTTTAAAAGAAGCCCGCAAGCCTGCAAAAGATCTGCCCGTGCAGCTAGCCCTTTTTGAGCGCATCATGGATGCTTTGGAAAACGAACAACCTTTGAGCAGCCTGTCATTTAATGATTATGAGCGCGGCATTCTTGCCGGACAGAATTTTTTAACGGACAAACCGCTTATTTATGTAATTAATATCGATGAAAAGCAATTGAACAACAAGGATTATCCCGGTAAGGAAAAAATCCGGGAATATGCCATGGCACGCGAAATACCGCTGCTGGAAATATGTGCGGGCCTTGAGCTGGAAATCAGCAGGCTTCTCCCTGAAGAGCGGGCTGAGTTCCTGAATGACCTCAACCTGGCTGAGACCGGTTTAAGCAGCCTCGCCAGGGCTTCATACAGTAAACTGGGCCTGATTTCCTTTTTCACGGTTGGCGAAGATGAGGTAAAAGCTTGGACTATTCGCAAAGGAACGACGGCCCAAAAAGCAGCAGGAAAAATTCATTCGGATCTTGAGCGCGGCTTTATCCGGGCCGAGGTGTTTCATTACGATGAGCTCTTCCGGCTGGGCAGCGTTGCCGCCTTGCGGGAAAAAGGCCTTTTTCGCCTGGAGGGAAAAGATTATCTTGTTAAGGACGGGGATATTATGTCCATACGTTTTAATGCTTAACCTGCAATTTCTTCTGTTCTATCGAACGGCATAAACAGCTCTTTGTCTTTTGGCGTGGCGTTCAACAAATTTTTCTATTCTGCTCAGGGCTTCGACAATTTGCTCCGTGGAAGCGGCATAAGAACAGCGAATATACCCTTCCCCGCATTCGCCGAAAGCGTCTCCGGGAACAACGGCAACCTTTTCCTCTTTCAGCAGCTTTTCGCAAAATTCCTGGGAACTCATCCCTGTTGCCTTAATTGAAGGAAAGGCATAAAAAGCGCCCTTTGGCTCAAAACAGGGAAGCCCTGCCCTGTTTAACCCGTTGACGATTAAACTGCGCCGCTGGTTATAAAGGAGGACCATTTTCTTTATTTCCCCTTCCCCGTTTTTTAGTGCCTCAATCGCGGCCATCTGCCCCATTATGGGGGCACACATAACTGTATACTGGTGTATTTTTAACATGGCAGCAGCAATTTCCGCGGGGGCAGCTGCATAACCTATCCTCCATCCCGTCATGGCAAACGACTTGGAAAAACCGTTGATCAGGACCGTGCGTTCCTTCATTCCGGGCAAAGAAGCAAAAGAAACGTGTTCCCCTTCATAAGTCAGTTCAGAATAAATTTCATCTGCTATGACCAGCAAGTCATATTTTGCTGCTACTTCCGCAATGGACTGCAGTTCCTTTTCGGTCATAACGGCACCTGTCGGATTATTGGGATAGCATAGCAGCAATACCTTGCTCCTTGGCGTTATAGCCTTTTCCAGGTCTTCCGGCCTTAACTTAAAAGAGTCGCTTTCCCTGGTAGCGATTGTTTTTACAACTCCTCCGGCCATAGCCGCGCAAGGCTTGTAAGAAACAAAACAAGGTTCCGGTATAATAACTTCATCACCAGGTTCAAGGACGCACCGCAGGGCAATATCAATGGCTTCGCTGGCACCAACGGTTACAACGATCTCGTTTACATAATCATAATGTAGCCCATATCTCCTCAAGAGGTAGCGGCTTATTTCTCTTCGCAGTTCTTCCAAACCACAATTGGAGGTATAGTTCGTATAACCCTTTTCCAGGGAATAAATACCGGCTTCGCAAATATGCCAGGGTGTTATAAAATCCGGTTCCCCCACGCCCAGGGAGATAACCCCCTTCATACCGCCGGCCAGGTCAAAGAATTTCCTTATACCGGAGTAAGGCAGCTGGGCAATTTTCTTATTAACGAACCTGGTCATGGGGATATCACCAGCCTGTGATCCTTTTTATCATCATTGAAAACTATACCGTTTTGTTTATATTTTTTTAACACAAAGTGCGTGGCCGTGCTCTGGACATTTTCCATGGTAGCAAGTTTTTCCGACACAAAGAAGGCCACCTGCTTCAGGGATGTCCCCTCTACCATCACCGAAAGATCGTATCCCCCCGACATAAGATAAACACTTGTTACTTCCGGGAAACGGCAGATTCTTTCCGCGATGACATCAAACCCCACATCACGCTGGGGAGTTATCTTGACGTCGATAAGCGCTGTCACGTTATTGTTCTGACCTGCTTTTTCCCAATCGATCAAGGTAACATACCCCTGGATAATCTTGACATCCTCCATTTCCTTGATAAGGTCGTTAACTTCTTTTTCCGTCAGGTTTAACATCGTTGCCAAAGTGCCGACGCTAATTCTATGATTATGCTCCAAAGCCTGCAAAAGTTTAATTTTGCGGTCATCCACCAACCTCAGCCCCCCGTTTAAGTTACATAAAAAAACCCGTCCTCAAAGGGACGGGGAATTTCCCGCGGTACCACCCTAATTGATCCAGCCTGTGCTGCTGAATCCGCCTCGTTTATAAATTGCAAGCTTCCCATAACGGTAAGCAACCGTGGCGATTTACTTTAGTCTTTTCAATCGCCCTCTCGGGGACGGCTTTCACCTGCAGAACCTGCTGCCTTGCACCAACCAGCAACTCTCTTTCAAAAAGCTGCTGCAGACTACTCTTCCCCTCATCGATTTATACTGATTAAAATTAAGTCTACCATAAGACAAACTTTCGGGTCAACATTTATTTTTTGTTATGATTTTACTGCATAAACTCCATTTGCAAAGTGTTCGCTGAAAACAGCAACCATTCGACTTACAATTTTCGCACGGGCCAATTGAACGTCCTGTTCAGTGGCCCTAAAAATGGCATCCTGCCATTTTTGCTTCAAAATTGTTACGTCTTCATGGGCTGTTTTTGCAGCTCACGACTCAAAGCAAATGTCGTTTTATGCATCAGAACATAATTTATGCAGTGGAATCACTAATATAGCTGTAATGATAAATCCAGCGCATGCCCTGCAGTGGTCAAATACCCGAGGGAAATTAAATCTACTCCGGTAGAAGCTACTTCGGCCAGTCTTTCCTTGGTAATACCTCCGGAAGCTTCAACCTGAACTTTTCCTGCAACCAGTTTGACAGCCTCAGCCATCTGGTCTGTGGTCATATTATCGAGCATAATGATATCCACGCCGCATACCAATGCCTCCCTGACATGCTCAAGGGTTGCCGCCTCGACCTCGATCTTAACCGGGAAACCACAGTTTTGCCTGACCCGGGCAACAGCCTCGGAGATAGAACCCGCGCCTTTAATATGATTATCCTTAATGAGCACCATATCTGCAAGGTTAAAGCGATGGTTCACCCCCCCGCCAATGCGTACGGCATATTTTTCTAAAATACGCAGGCCGGGAGATGTTTTGCGCGTATCGGTAATTTTTGCCCCGGTATGGCTGATGCTCTCGACAGCCTCCCTTGTTGCGGTGGCAATTCCGGACATTCGCTGCAAAAAATTGAGGGCTACCCGCTCGCCCATGAGGATTCCCGAAACAGGCCCTTTCAGGCCGGCGACGCGATCGCCGGGATTAACCATTTCACCGTCCTGGAAAAAATTTAAAAATTTTATCTGTCCGTCAATCTGGGCAAAAACCTCCTCGGCTACCATTAAACCGGCTAAAACACCTTTTCCCTTGGCTACAATAACAGCTTCCCCCTCTTCAGGGCCAAAGATGCTGCCGGTGGTCACATCCCCAAAACCGAGATCCTCCGCCAACGCACGGGCAACTAGATCTTTATACAATAAGCGGTGCAAATTCAATTCCTCCTTTGCTCGCCGGAACTCCCCGCGAAACCAAAAGTATCAGCTTACTGAAGTGCACAGGTGGCGCAGCCGCCAAGCCTCATCCGGCTGCGGATAGTCAACCCGATAGTGGCAGCCGCGGCTTTCGGTTCGCAAAAGTGCGCTGTTCACAATAAGACCGGCCACGATAAAAAGGTTCCTCAATTCCCAGGAAAGCCGGTCCTCCGGCTGAGCCTCCAGAAAATCGGCATGCTGTTTTATGAAGCGTCGGATGGCTAAAAGGCCCTTTTCCTCGCGGAGAATACCCGCGTTGCTGAACATAAGCGAGCGCAGCTCCTCCCGCAGTTTCTCGGCGGCACCCCCTTGCAGGGAAATAGTTTTGCCTTTTGCGGCGCCGCCCCTTTGCAAATTCACCGGGGGCTCTTTGCCGGTTTTTTCAATCATCCGCACGACGCGCTCTGCAAAAACAAGCCCTTCCAGCAGGGAATTGCTGGCCAACCGGTTGGCCCCGTGCACACCGGTGCAGGCAACCTCGCCGCAGGCATAAAGTCCGCCTACATTTGTCTCGCCAAAAAGGCCTGTCTGAACACCTCCAATGGCATAATGCGCGGCCGGAATTATAGGGAGCCAATCTTTGGCCAAATCCAGCCCGTGCTGCAAGGTCATGCTGTAGATGGTGGGAAAACGCTTTTTTAGATATGCGGGTTCCCTAAAAGTAATATCTAGATAAACATAGCTGCTTCCATCTTTTTTCATCTGATCCACGATGGCGCGCGAGACCACATCGCGCGGTCCCAGTTCACCCATTTCGTGATAGTTCTGCATGAATCTTTCGCCGCGGCAATTGCGAAGGATCGCTCCCTCTCCCCGCACCGCCTCGGAAATAAGAATCATATCCCCCTGTGGACTTTGAAAAACGGTGGGGTGAAACTGAACAAATTCCATATCAGTTATTGTTGCGCCCGCGTTGTAAGCCATGGCGATGCCGTCACCTGTAGCCACCGGAGGGTTTGTGGTACAGGAAAAGACCCGGCCCAAGCCTCCTGTCGCAAGAATCACCGACCCGGCCGGAAGTACTTCTCCCGATAAGGTCCGCACTCCAACGATTTCCCCGTCAGGGGCAAGCAGCTCGGTAACAAAGGTATGCTCACGGATGTCAACGCCCCTGCTGGAAAGCAATTGTTTTTTCAAAGTTTCATACAGGATCCGCCCTGTGGCATCGCCGCCGGCATAGACAATGCGGTTTTTGCTGTGCGCACCCTCCCTGGTCATGGCCAGGCGCCCCTCAATCCTTTCGAAGGGCATGTTCATGCTCAAAAGCCCCTCGATGCACTGCGGCCCCTCTTCAACCATTACCTTAACAGCCTCGATATTGCACAACCCGCTCCCTGCCATGAGGGTATCCTCAAGGTGTTGCTCTGGGCTGTCATCATCTGCCAGGGCAGCAGCAATCCCGCCCTGGGCAAACCAGGTGTTGGTATTGTTGAGGGCATCCTTGGTCAACAGGCAAACGCGGGCAAAACGCGACGCCTTAATGGCGGCAAGCATACCGGCAATACCGCTGCCGACAACAACAACGTCATATCCGGAAGAGTATGTCCCTTTTGCATTTTCCATCTGGCTCAATCCCTTTACGCCACAGCGAGCATGCGTTCAAGAGGTTTCCTGGCCAGTTCGCGAACCGGCAGGGGAACGGTAATTCGCGGCTCCATCGTCTCCAACGCGCGGTGCACCTTTTCGAGAGTGGTTAACTTCATATTCGGGCAGAATAATCTCCGGGAAAGGGCAAAAAACTGTTTCTCGGGATTCTCCTTTTCCAGGCGGTGAAGAAGGCCTGTCTCCGTCCCGACAATTATTTTTTTAAAGCTTGTATCCCGGGCAAACTTTATCATCCCACCCGTTGAAAAGACATAATCAGCAGCCTTAACCACCTCGGGACGGCATTCCGGGTGAACCATTACAACCGCATCGGAATGTGCTTCCCTGGCAGCAAGGAGGTCCTGGAGAGTAACATGGTGGTGCGTCGGGCAGTAGCCGTCCCAGAGAATGATCTTTTTTTTCGTTTGCCCGGCAACAAAGCTGCCCAGGTTCATATCCGGCACAAAAAGTATTTCCTCCGCATCAAGGGAATCCACCACGCGCAGGGCATTGGATGAAGTTACACAGATATCGCTCTGTGCCTTCACCTCAGCCGGGGAATTAATATAGGCAACAACTGCTGCACCTTTGTGCCGGGCCTTTTTTTCCTGCAGCGCCTTCGCCGTAACCATATCGGCAAGGGGGCAACCGGCCGAAATTTCTGGGAGCAGGACAACTTTATCCGGAGCCAGAATTGCTGCGGTTTCAGCCATAAAAGTAACTCCGCAAAAAACAATCACATCGGCAGCTGACTGCGAAGCGATCCTGCTTAACTCAAAGGAATCACCAACAAAATCGGCAATATCCTGAATCTCGCCGGTCTGGTAATTATGAGCCAGGATAACAGCATTTCGCTGCTTCTTCAGTTCCCGGATCCTTTCTAGTAGCGCTTTTTTTTCTTCCATATAACCAACACCTTTTAAGCTAGTTTGTTGTCTAAATATTATGCCACTGTCAAGCTGTCTTGTCAATTGTAAAGACAGCCTTAAAGTTATTTTATTAAATAACCGGCTTTGTCAAGGGATGCGATGATTTTTTGCATACTTTTTTGCTCAGGCACCTCCAGGGTGTGCAAGTGAATGCCCCCTGTCAGGGCCAGGAGAGGATTTGCTTCTGTTTTTTCCAGCGATTCTAAAAACGTGTTTAAATCAAGACGGTTGCTGATCATTAGATTGCCGCGCAGCTCTCCGTAAACCGGGTGTTCAACAATAACATCGAGTATCCGGCCGCCTTGATCTACAATAATGCCCAGCTCGTCCTCAATCTGCTCCCTGGTATGCCGGCAGGCGACCACGAAGCGGAGCTGCGCTTCCTGCGACGGCAAATTTAGAAGATATCCCTGCAGGGAAGCTAATATTTGCTCCCCTGAAGCCCTTAAAATAGCGATATCCTGCACGATAACCTGCCGGCTCACGCCAAAATATCCGGCCAGTTCCGCGCCGGTAAGCGGTTTTACTGACTTGCGCAATAGTTTTAAAAGCTCGGCACGTCTTTTCTCTGCATCCATTGCTCTTCACTCCCGTTGAAACAATGATAACTTTTTTTTCAACAGATGTAAAGACACCTGTTATCTTCCTGCAAATGCTTATAAAAAGAAAGCGCCCCTCATTTGCTAAAGAAGCGCTTCTTGGTCAGTCTCTTCACGGTTTTAGTTTAAAGGCGGAGGGCTGCCTTTTTCCTCCTAAAAAAGCCTCTCTTTTATTTCCATGGAGATCTCTTCAGGAGTTCTCCCTTCCGCATTAATAACAGGAATTTGCGCCTGCAAATCCTCCATGCCCAAAAAGTTTTTATCAAGCCCGGATATGACAATGGCAGATACTTCGCCGGGCAGACGGGCAAAATTTTTATTTTCAAAAGTAATGATATCGAACCCTTCTTCGCTCAAGTGCTCTTTGATATGGGAAAGCACCGGGCTAACCGCAATTTTCATAATTCTAACCCCCGTTTTCTTTTTATTTTGCCCGGAAGATTCCTCTATATTCCCGGAAGAGTCGTTTTGCATATTATCATTGGCAAAGGACAGGCTTAAGCCCAATGCAGCGGAAAAGTCTTTCAACGGCAGATAAGTGCGTTCCCGGTAGAGAAGGGGATATAACCTGGTTTCCACAACTTTTCCGTTTTTTAACACATAGCTTTCTCCGAGGCGCATTTCCCATCCTCCCAGGCGTAATTTACCTCCGCCCAGCCAGGAAAGGGATCTCCCCAGAGCTGCGGCCAAATCGCCGGCATAGACATAAATTTCCTCTCCGTCGATGATGGGCCTATGCTTAAAGGAGAGCCTTTTCCCGTTGACCTCAATATCCGGATTTATGTTGTCCTTTACAGCAGAAAGGTAATAGTCATCGCTGATTATCTCCTGATATGTTTTTAAAATTTCATCCTTACGGCTGACGGAATAATCCCGGATGCGCCTCCCCGCAGGTGCGGTTTCCATAATGTTGGCATCAAAGTAGTAAATCGCCTTAACGCGCGGCCTTTCTTTCTTAATGCCTTCATACATGCGCCGGATCATCTCCCGGGCAAAATCTCCGTGATCCTTATTATCGGCAACAGTATAATTGACGGCCGCCCACTCGGAAATATGAATAGGCTTGCGCTCGCTAAAGTTTTTGTAGACAAAGTCCAGCAATTCAATGGGATCCCGTACCAGGGAAGGAGTCTCAGGATTGGCATTATAATAAAGGACACTGTAAACATTTACCCCTACCCAATCGACGTACTCATCCCCGGGATAATACTGGAGAATGTTGCCCTGAGGATTGGTAAAAACAGTCCAGACCATAGCTACATTGGGGGCTTCCTCCTCCATAACCCTGTGGACCAGCCTCCATTTTTCTATGTAAAGCTCCGGATCGCCGCTGTACGCACACCAGTCCCCGTTCATCTCCGAGGCATAACGCAAGAAAATGGGTACGCCTGTTTCTCCTGCCTGGCGGGCGAAGCTGCGCAAGTACTCATCGTCCTGGACATGCTCCAGTCCTTTATTAGGTTCCCAGGCAATTTGCGGTACTGCTCCTGCTGCAACAACCTCCGCGACCCATTTTTCGGGAAAAGGTTGTCCATAAGTGACATAACGGAAAAAAGAAGCATGTTTCTTCCCGACTCTTTCATTAAAAGCCTTTATATCCCGTTTAATCCAGTAAGCCTGGTCTATGTACGCACCCAGATAAACCCCTTTAACGGGTTCATATTTTGCATTGGTATAGCCTGACAAGTCTTCCTGCGAAAGGGAAGCAGCCCTTGACGGAAATAGTAATAGGCCGAAAAAAGATATGAAGATGGGAACGTAAAAAGCTTTGCTTGAAAATGTCTGGAATATTTTTTTCCAAGAAAATGCCATTAACTTTGCCTCCTTGTTGAGCCTACAATTTTATTAAATAATTTCCGGCTGTTTGCTTGACACCACACCGCTGCTCTTTATTTTCTGGATTTTCTGGCTGGCATCCCTTTACAAATATACCATAAAAAATCTCCAATTCATATTCACTTAGTTTAGACGGCTGCCAATGAAAAAAGTTCCAATTGTTAATGTCTTATGTTAGAATATTAGTAGTTACTATTATTATTTAAAACAGGATGAAAAAAATGATCGAAAAAATCTTGCCCGGAATCTTCCGGATTGAACTGCCCCTTCCTGACTTCGCGCTGCAAACGGTGAACTCCTACCTGCTGAAAGGGGATGAGCGCGATCTTCTTATTGACTCGGGAATAGATGAGAAAGAATGCAGAACAGCTTTGCTTAAAGCACTTCGGGAACTTGATGTAGATTTGGAAAGAACGGATTTTTTTATCACCCACTTTCATGAGGATCATTTCGGCCTTGCCCCTTCCATAGCTTCAAATAGATCAACAATTTATCTTACCTTCCCTGAAGCAGTTTATTGGGAAGACCCGGGAAGGTGGAAGGCAGGCCTTGTTCATGGGTTAAAAAACGGCTTTCCCGAAGAAGAATTAAAAAAATTTATTAACAATACCCCGGACTTCCTAAAAAAGTTTCCATTGGATGAAATAAAGGAAGCAGTGAAATTTTATGAAGGCCGGACACCCTCCGGAAAAACCCGCTTCCAAATTATTGGGGACGGAGAAATATTAAATGTTGGAAAATACTCCTTTAGATGTCTGATGACGCCCGGACATTCCTGTGGGCACATTTGCCTCTACGAACCCAACGAAAAGCTTCTTTTTTCCGGCGATCACATCCTGGAGACAATTACTCCGGCAATTTTTCTTTGGTCAGGAGATGACCAAAATCCCCTGGCTGATTATTTAAGAAGCCTTGACAGGGTATTTAATCTGGAGATTAAAACCATTCTTCCAGGACATCGCCGCACCTTCCGGAACCACCGGGAAAGGATTTTAGAAATAAAAAAACACCATTGCCGCAGAGAAGGTGAAATTGCCTCTGTTCTCGATGTAAACGGCAAAAGTGCTTATGAAATAGCTTCCAAAGTAAGCTGGAATATCCCTTTGCCATGGGATAAATTTACAGTAGAGCTGCGGTGGATGGCTTTAGCAGAAACGCTGGCACACTTAAAATATATGGAACAAAGGGGAAAGGTAAAAAGCATATCCCAGGGAAGCAACAATAAAAATCTTTATTGTTCTTCCTGTTGACTATTTATAATAAAAGCGTTAAGTTTTTACCTTTACATCCACTCCTCCCATGACTGCCAGTGCAGAAATATTAACCACCTGGTCTGAATTATGTCCGCCCTGCTGTCCTTCATCAGTGGCAAAAATTCCGCCATTACTTTTGCCCAGGAAATCTATCCCTCCGAGGATAGCCGTCCCCCGGCAAACAACAGTTAGATCTTCCGGCACGATAATATCTATGCCGCCCATCAGAGCAGTACAGTTCAAAAAATATTCCTTTCTTTCCATTTCCGCTTGGCGTAAATCCAGGGTGATACCGCCCATAAAGGCCAGATAGTTGCCATTTTCCAGTTTCCAAGGATGCTTGGTCCTATCGATTCCCCCCATAACAGCCCAATTACTTTTTTCCTGCCATTTTGGCCCCCTGAGGATGCTTATGCCGAGCAAAATTAGTATAACAGGCCAGAATGCTTTCCAAAGCAAGGAAATGTTAAAATCCAGAAGCCCAAGTTTTTCCCCCTGCAGCAGAAACCCAAGGAATATTAGTATGCCGCCTGAAAGGTAACCTGCCCCGTTTTTCTGTTGCAGGATCCTCAATCCCAGAATTACCAGCAGAAGCGGCCAGTAATTGCGAATGAGTCTACCGGCGGAAGAAATATCTGCAATGCCCAAATTGTTCAGCAGTATGAGCATCGCCGGCAGATAACCAATTTTTTCTAGATGAAAGCTAGGACAGGTACTTTATGGCCAGTCTTTCGAGAAAAAATGCGATAAAATGCAGGCTCGCCACGTCTATCCTCTCATTTTTACCGTGAACAGTAGTTAAGAGCTCCCGGTCAAATCCCTCGGCCATAAGGCCGATACCGTAGGAAGGAATCCCCGCTTCCCGGAGAAAACGGGAATCAGTTGCCCCGGTGGAGATGCATGGGAGGCAGATTGCTTCCGTGCCGGCAACATCCCGGGTTGCTTCTGCAATAGCCCGGTAATGCTCCGACTGAGAAGAAGAAAAGGTCGGCGGATAATAGTTCGTCACTTCGATATTTATTTCTTCCCCTATATACCTGCGGAGCTCCCTTATTACGTCTTCCTTGTCCTGCCCCGGCAGTATGCGTATATCGATGCTCGCGGTACACATGTCGGGAACAACATTGGTCTTGCTTCCCCCCTGCACCACATTGGGGGAAATGGTCATGCGCGTCATGGCCCGCAAGGTCTCCACAAAAGTCCTGTTTTTAAAATTTTCCAGAATGGAATCCACGTTTTGCTCATCCACATTAATATTCAGCCCCAAAATTCCGGTAAGCTCCTGGAGCATATATTTAACCTCCGGGATTAAGGTAACCTGCGGCCGGCAGCCGGCCAGGTCATTTAGGCTGCGGACCATTTTTACAACCGCATTATCTCCCAGCGAAGGGATTGAACCATGGCAGGAGACACCTGAGGCCGTCAATCTGCTCCAGGCGGTACCCTTTTCCCCGATCTGGATAAAAAACACCGTCCTGCCGTTTAGTTGAAGGGGTGCTTCGCCGCCCTCGTTTATGGCAAAGTCAGCCTGGAGCTTCTCGGGGACATCATCCAGCAGGCGTTTCACACCAAAGTCCCCCCCTCTTTCCTCATCGGCAGTTGCAGCAAAGATCAGGGTGCCGTTTAAGGGTACTTTTTCACGAACAAGTTTTAAAAAAGTAAAGGCCTGGGCGGCAACCAATCCTTTACAATCCAGCGCTCCCCGTCCCAAAACCATTCCTTCCCGTATTTCTCCCGAGAAAGGATCAAAATCCCATCCTTCTCCTACAGGGACCACATCGAGATGGGAAAGAAAAAGAAGACGTTTTGAACCGCTTCCCGTTCTGGCGAAAAAATTTCCCCGGCCGTTTCCCGTTTCCACTATTTCACCGGGCACACCTGCCCGCGCAAAAAGATCTTTCAGGTAAAGCGCGGCCTCCATCTCGTTTCCCGGGGGATTTACCGTATTTATCCTGATCAAATCGGAGAGAATTTGCTCCGGGTTCAAATATTGTCTACCTCCTTAAGGCTTATTCTACTGCATAAACTCTATTTGCAAGTGTTCACTGAAAACAGCAACCATTCGACTCACAATTTTTCGCACGGGCCAATTGAACGTCCTGTTCAGTGGCCCTAAAAACGGCATCCTGCCATTTTTGCTTCAAAATTGTTACGTCTTCATGGGCTGTTTTTGCAGCTCACGACTCAAAGCAAATTTTGTTTAATGCAGCAGAATAAAGACGTTCTTTTGTCTTATTGTTCTCCGGCATTGCTAAAATTATCTGCAAAAAAAGCGGCTACCATTTCTCCCAGCTGTCTTTCATAGCCCCACCAAAAGTGGTCGGCATCGTCGATAACCTTGATTTCCGTATGTTCCCCGGCTTTTTTCGTTTCCTGCAAAATCAGCCTCGAAGGAACCATGTTATCCTCCGTCCCGCTGAAAATTATCTTTGGCTTGTTGCATCCCTTCAATATATCCTTGGGCATAATCGGGGATATTCCCGCCATTACCCTGACAGCGTCTTCCCGCACGCCCACAGATAGAGCTATCATTCCTCCGAAGGAGTACCCCACAAGCCCTATCCTTTCGGGATCAATCTCTTCCCTTTCCAGAAGGAATTTGAGACAGGCGCGGGCATCATCCTGTTCACCGTTGCCTTCGTCAAATGTTCCCTCGCTCCTGCCCACTCCCCGAAAATTAAAACGCAAAACAGCAAAACCTTTTTTTACCAAACAATTCCCCACGCCTATAACTACATTATTGTTCATATTTCCTCCATAAAGGGGGTGTGGGTGACAAATGAGCACCCCCGGAAAAGGCGGAGGCAAATCCGGAAGATCCAGGCGCGCTTCCAAGGCCGGGCCGCTGCTGGAAATAAACACCTCAGTGCTTTTCATCTTAACAATTCCCTCCAGAAGATTCTTTCTTGAAAGTCTTGCAACTATTCAGGCATGTTAACATGCGAAAGGACCAACCTTCTTTTGCACAAAAAAAATGGAGCGGGTGATGGGAATCGAACCCACGCGACTGGCTTGGAAGGCCAGGGCTCTGCCATTGAGCTACACCCGCACGCATTTATTATGAACTCTCAACACTTTTTAACACCTTTTAATTATAAACCTTTTCGTTCAAAGGTGCAAGCAGTTATATATCTTATTGGTCGGGGCGACAGGATTCGAACCTGCGACCTCTTGGTCCCAAACCAAGCGCGCTACCAAGCTGCGCCACGCCCCGCCTAACGTTACGCACAATATTACCATAACAAACGAAGATTTGCAAGATGCTATTCTAAACTGACAGGAATTCCGCAAAAACGTTTTTAATATAAACTCCGAGCTTTGCGGAATTCCTGTTTTATGCTCCTTTGAATTTACCTTTTCCCTTTATTTGTTCTCAGATCTATGAACCGTTGGATTTTTACTTCCGGGCGAGGCAAAGTACCGTACTCCAGGAATTCTATTCGGAAGTTAAGATTTGTTTTTAACCGAAGCTGGCGGGCCAGGTTATGTTTCAATGTCTCGGTGTCAATGCTCACATCCGGACGTTTTTCCACCTTTAAAATTAGTACTTCAGCAGCGCCCTCCTCTTTAACTTCAAGAAAATATTCATCGGCAAGTTCCGGTGTATTGCGAACAACTTCTTCAACAGAAAGGGGATTAAATGACACTCCCTTAATCTTCGTTATATGGTCCACACGGCCGTGAACCCCGCCTTTAAGTATTCTATAAGTGCGTCCGCATTCACAGGGTTTTCCCCACATGCTTATATCTTTGGTATCAAATCTGATACAGGGTTGTGCATAGCGATCAAAAGCAGTTATTATAATCTTGCCCGGAATATGAAGCTCTTCAATGGGATCTCCCGTATCAATATCCACAAGTTCAACCAGGAAGAAAGCTTCATTAACGTGCAAGCCCCCCGGTTGGGATGTACATTCGTATGCCCATCCGCCTACTTCGGTAGCCATGACGTTGTCATATACCTTTGTATTCCACTCCTCCTCCATGCGTTTCTTTGTTGAGGGAACGCTGGCTCCCGGTTCTCCCGCACAAAGTATTTTTTGGATATTCAGTTCGCTGGGGTCCATCTTCAGCTGTTTTTTGCAGGTTTCCGCCATTTTTATAACATAGGAAGGAGAAGCCATAATAGCGGAGGCTTTCAGTTCTTTAATTTTCAGCAACCGTTCTTCGGTATTCAGGATACCACCGGGAACAACTTCACAACCGACTTTTTCGCTGGCATAATGACCCGCCCAGGAAGCCATGGTCACATTGTAACCGAAAGGAATAAATACCCGGTCACTTTTACGAAAACCCTGGGCCCAGAGAATATATGCCCACATTTCAGACCACCACTCCCAATCCTGCCAGGTATCCGGCTGGTACACAGGCTGACCCGTTGTGCCGCTGGTTTGGTGATATTCTGTTACATCATCCAGCGGGACACAAAGGGTGTCACCATACGGCCAGGGTTCTTTAGCCTGTGCTTTACGGTAGTCTTCTTTTTGAACGATGGGTACTTTATAAATATCCTCCCACCTTTTTAAATCTTCCGGTTTAAATCCGGCATCATCGTATAAACGGCGGTACAACTTGGAATTTGCATACGCCCATTCAACAATACGCTTAAATTTTTTGAATTGCAGCTCTTTAATTTTTTTGGGTGGCAACGTTTCTAAGATCGGATTCCAATATTTTTGTGTTTCTTTTTTTTGCATTATTTATTGCCCCTTTCTGAAATATTTTATAGTTGCCTGATTTATTAAGGGAAAAAAATCACTTTCAAATAGAGAGAATTTCATATAACATTTTAAAAGCGTAAAATCCCAGCAGAGGTAATAATTGGCATATTTATTTAAGGGAAGCGAACATTCTCCAAAGTAATTATTAAATCTTAAATTTCTTACTTTTTTTATTTTAGCACTATTTTTAAATAAAAACAATACAAAATAACTAAATGATAGATAAATTAAAAAAATAAATACACTTTAATTCAAAAAATCCGTGAGGTTGAGACAGCCTCACGGATGTAAATAAAAATTACAAAAGCTTTGCTCCATCTGCAGTTACATTTATTATTTTGTAATTTAACATTTATCGTAACAAATTTTCTTCAGGAGTTCTCCCGCTTCCTTTAAAGCTTTTCCCCGATGGCTGATTTTGTTTTTGGCATCAGGATCCATCTCCGCGAATGTTTTATTTCCCTCTAGGGGAAGAAACAGAGGGTCGTAGCCAAACCCCAGTTTACCCCGCGGGCTGTCAACAATACTCCCCTCGCAGATTCCCTTAACTGTATGCGTCTTCCCGCCTGGGACAGCAATTGCAATTACGCAGACAAAACGCGCCTTTCTTTCAGCAGGGGGGACTTTTTCCATCATTTTTAGCAAAAGCGCGTTGTTTTGCTCATCGCTAGCTCCTTCGCCGGTAAAGCGGGCGGAATAGACGCCGGGTTTACCGTTCAGATAGTCCACCTCCAGGCCGGAATCGTCAGCCAGGACCATCTGCCCCGTTAGCTTGGCATAGGTTTCCGCCTTTAAGACAGCATTTTCTTCGAAAGTGGAGCCGGTCTCTTCTACGGGAGAAATACCCGGAAAATCTCGGAGCGATATAATCTCCAAGGGTAGCGGGGCGAGGATCTCCTTAAGTTCCTTAATTTTTCCCTCATTAAATGAAGCCAGAAGCAGCTTCCTTTTGGGAGGCGAGGACCCTATTTTCGCAGCAATTTCTCCCAGCGATTCCCGCTGAACAGAAATAAGAAATTCTATTCCCCGGGCTGCAAGTTGTAGGAGCTGATCGAGTTCGTCTTTATGAAAGGGTTCCTTCTCAGCAGTTCCTTGAATCTCAACCAGATGGCCGCTACCTGTCATAACAACATTCATATCCACCTGCGCCTCACTGTCCTCTCCAAAAGAAAGATCCAGCAGTGCTTTTCCGTCCACAATACCCGCGCTGACTGCAGCAACAAAATCTTTTAGGGGAAAACGGGAAATCTTTTTCTCCCGTTCTAAAAAATGGCACGCTTCGGCCAAGGCGACAAAAGCACCCGTTACCGCAGCTGTTCTCGTTCCTCCGTCAGCCTGCAGCACATCACAATCCAGCCAGATGGTTCTCTCTCCCAGAGCCTCAAAATCTACCACAGCCCGCAGGGCACGCCCGATAAACCTCTGTATTTCCGAAGTACGGCCGCTAACTTTCCCCCTGGTTGCGTCGCGAACATTTCTTTTGTGTGTTGCCCGGGGAAGCAGAGAATACTCAGCCGTTACCCAACCCCGCTTCTCCCCTTTCATCCAAGCCGGAACATTTTCTTCTACAGTAGCAGCACACAGCACACGGGTATCACCTATTTCTATTAACGCCGACCCCTCTGCATACCGGAGATAGCCTCTTTTAATCTGAACGTTTCGAAGTTCGGCCCTTTCTCTGCAATAATTCCTCATATGTTCTCCTTTCCTCGTTTCGTCCGCACCGCTGCGACTATTTTTATTATTCGTTTCCGGGCTAATAATTTTTCGCTTCTCCCCGCTGGCAATTATGTCCTTAACTGCTTTCCAGAGCATCAAACGAGCAGATTTATTAAAAGCGATGATGCGTTTATAGGTTCTTTAAAGGAAATTCCGTAAGGAAGGTCTATGGCTTCCCCTTCCACCAGGATCTGCACCCTTTTTACCTCGGGAATAGCCGACAAAGTATAAACTATTTGCCTGAAAAGATGTTCTTCACCGCTAATACCGCCGCGATAATTGAGAATCTCGCGGGAAAAATCAGCTATAATCAAGTCACCCTCCACAGCAACTTCCCTTAAAGTTGTTCCGGGAGGGATTTCGCTAAATAGCCCGCTTTTACTCCGCGGACCGCGTAGAAGCTCTTCCAAGACTGCCCTGGGGAAACTCCTTTCCCCGGCAATAACCCGGGTTACCGGAATATAAAAAACATGGCTGTCGCCCATGGCATGGCAGAAATAAAGTACTGCCTGTTGTGTATCCCCGTAATCCTCCAGTTCATCCGCTACTTCCAGGTTAATGCCCCTCTGGCGGGTAAAAGAACTCTCACCTAGCGTTCCCCCGGGGAAAACCTTGGGGACAGTTCCTTCAATCATAATCTCTACCTCTTCAACGGAAGGAAATTGCAAAAGGGTAAAAACCACACTATCGATAACCTCCCTTTCCATCTCCGGATCATATTCCAGGAAAGCTTTGCTGAAGTCCGCCCTGGCCAACCCTTCCCGAATTGTCAATCCAAGGACCTCCGTAGCGGGAGGCAGCACTGAAGTTAAACCGAATCGCATTTCTTGGGCCGGGGTAGGCCCGGCAATAAGCCTGTTTAAAGCAGCCCTCCCGACTCCTTCTGTCCAGGGTGCGGCAATAGTTACAGGGACAAGATGCTTTCCCTTTTCCTCCCAAAAGAAGACCTGGAAATGAAGAATACCTTCCGGTAGAACATCTTCCATTGGTTTTACTTCCTTCTCTACGTTAGGCGGCATCCCTTCATCTTCAGCCTTGTCCCTTTCAACCAGAAGCTGGGGAATGATCTCCTGAAGACAACCCGCCGGCAACAAAAGAAAAACTAAGCAGCAGAATAATATAAGGAAAAATTTCCTGCAATAATTTCCCCTCATGGGGATCTCCCCTTTCACCGTAACTTATTTTGTATATATATTTATCGCGGGTGAAAGGAATTTATGAAAAAAAAGGGGCCAAGCCCCTGCTATTCCTGCCTGATAAGGGGATTATTGTGGTCAAGGACAACCTGGTAGGCTTTGATGCTCTCTCCTAGAAGCTTACTTGCCAGTTCCTGAAAAGCCCCGGCCGGCCCGCTAACAAAAAAACGGCTTCGGGAATCGCTTGTGCCGGACAAATTTAAAAGTCCTTGTCTCTCCATTGTTTCCCTGGTCTCCCGTGCCGTCTCCTCCGCGGAACTGATCAGTTGCACCTCAGGACCCATTACTTCCTGAATCACATCGGCCATCAGGGGGTAATGGGTACAGCCCAGAATAAGGGTATCTATCTTTTTCTCTTTTAAGGGAGAAAGGTAAACCTCGGCTACCCGCCGGGCTTCAGGGGTATTTATGAGATCATTTTCCACCAGAAGAACGAAAAGCGGGCACGCCTGGCTATAGAGCTCCATCTCCGGCGCCAGCCTGCGGAAAACATTCAAATATGCACCGCTTTCAATTGTTCCCTGGGTGCCGATAACACCGACTTTCCCTTTTTTTGTCCGGGCCAAGGCAGCCCTGACCCCGGGTTCAATAACACCCAAAAGGGGCAAATCAGTTCTCTCCCTGTAGTACTCCAGTCCCGCTGCTGTCGCCGAATTGCAGGCTATAATCAAAGCTTTAATTTCTTGAGCCAGCAAAAAATCCATTATTTCAAAAACAAATCTGCGTACCTGTTCATGAGGCCTAGGACCATAAGGAAACCGTGCGGTATCTCCAAAATAAATAATCTTTTCCCCGGGAAGCTGCCGATAAATTTCTTTGACAACGGTTAACCCTCCAACCCCGGAATCAAACAAGGCAATCGCCTTATTGCTATCCAAAGAAGAAAACCTCCCTTTTCAAGCGTTACTTCGCTTTTCGGCGCGGGAAAAAACCTCCGACAATTTTGCGCGTATCCATGACAGAGATAAAGGCTTTTTTGTCCTCACTGTCAATTAATTTCATCAGGCGTTGGAGATCTCTTCTTTTTAACAGGACATAGAGAATATTGTGCATCCCGTCTTTTCCGCGGCCTTCCACCATCGTAACACCAAATCCGTTTTCCCTCAATATCTCCTGCAACCTGCTACTATCCTCAAGAGAAATTATTTGGACGTTAACATGCCCCAAAGCGATAAAGTTTTCGATTATTCCGCCCGTATAGGTGCCCGCTGCAAAACCGGCGGCGTAAAGAATAAGGTTAATAGGGTTATCCAAGTGTCTGACAACCTGGCTTAAGGCTGTTATATAAAAACAGGCCTCCCCAAAACCGATCATTGCCGCTAAGAAGCTTTTCCCCCTCATAATCATGAGAATTCGCAATGTAGCCAGAGACATATCCGCGACCCTGGCCAAAAAAATAAACAACCCAATTATAATGTTTAGGCCCAATTTTTATTGTCACCTTTCCGCGGAAAAAAAGTTTTTGTTACTGTAGTTCCAGCCTAAAAAATATTTCTAACTTCGCTCGCTAGCCAGTGTAACAATAGAAAAAAAATGTGTCAATAGCTCCCATTTTAAAGCTCCCTTTAATCTTATGCTCTTTACCATTTGGGAAGCCTTCGGCTTATTTTATAAATATTGATAGTTTTATATTATTTCCGACATATTTGCCTGCATATTTCATTTTTTAGCCTTCTCGGCCATAATTTAAAGAGAATGCTATTATTTTTTAAAGAAAACTTTGCAACGCTCTAATTTTATTGTAGTATTTCTTATTGTTGTGTGTTAAAATTGGTATGTACATCGCGGAAGATAAACTGTCTGAGAAAATGCGTCCGTTTTTACCGACAAAAGAAAGCATAATTTACACTATTTTAGGCCAGGGGGGTGTAGAGCTTATACCTTTTTTCCCGGGCTTTTTGTCCGCTTTTTTTTACTCGCATTCGTTTATTGTTCCTGTAAATTATCAGTTTCAGGACAAGCTTTCTTCAAATAGTAAATTTTAAAGAGGTGGGTTTTAATGGATCCTGTTGTGGAAATCCGTTGGCATGCCAGGGGAGGCCAGGGGGCAGTAACAGCTGCCAAAACCTTGGCGGAGATGTCCCTGACTAAAAATATGTTTTTTCAAGCTTTTCCCGAATACGGGCCGGAAAGAATGGGGGCACCCATTCAGTGCTTTAACCGTCTCAGTAAAAACAAGATAAACACCTACTGCGGCATAACCAATCCGCACATTGTTATCGTTGTGGATCACACCCTACTGGATATTGTCGATATAACCGCGGGCCTTGATGATAACGGCATTGTCATTATTAATACTACTCTCCAACCGAACCAGGTCCGGACTAAACTAAACCTCAACGGGAGAAAAATTTACACGGTCGATGCAACACACATCTCTTTAGAAGAATTGCGGAGGTTTATGCCCAACATCCCCATGTTGGGAGCTTTATTGAAAGTAACAAATTTTTTGACCAAAGAAGAAGCTATTGCGTTTTTACAGGATTCTTTCAGCAAAAAATTTCCCCCGAAAGTAGTAGAAAGCAATATTGCAGCTCTAAAGCGGGCTTTTGAGGAGGTAAAGACGGAATGACCTGGGATATAACGGAAATCCAAAAATGGAGCTGGAAAAAACATCCCCTTGGAGGTATTATAAATGATCCCGGCAATTCCCGCAAATTTGAAACGGGAGGCTGGCGGGCTTTCCGCCCGGTCAGGGACGAAAACAAATGCACCCAGTGCCTCATTTGCTTTGTTTATTGTCCCGACAGCGCTATCCTAACAAAGGATGACAAAATAGCGGATATCGACTACCGTTTTTGCAAAGGCTGCGGGATTTGCGCCCAGGAATGTCCTATGGATGCTATCAAGATGCAAGATGAAACCGGGAATTAGAAGAAAAGCGCGATGTCTTAAGGAGAATCATCTGTAGTTAAAATATCCTAAAACAGCAAATAGAAGGAGGACAGACATGAATTCACTGACCAAAACTGCAGCGCTTGTCGGGACCGATGCTGTAGCAGAAGCCATGAGGCAGATCAACCCCGACGTTGTAGCCGCTTACCCAATTACTCCCCAAACAGCTATTGTAGAAACTTTTTCTCAAATGGTGGCAGACGGACTGGTTAAGACGCATATGATTGCCGTTGAAAGCGAGCATAGTGCCATGAGTGCTACTATTGGTGCTGCATCTTGCGGCATTCGGGCAATGACCTGCACTTCTTCACAGGGTCTGGCGCTGATGTGGGAGCTTTTGTATATTGCCTCAGGCCTGCGGCTGCCTATCGTTATGCCCAATGTCAATCGCTCTCTTTCCGCTCCCATTAACATTCACTGTGACCACGGAGACAGTATGGGAGCCAGGGATTCCGGTTGGATCCAGCTTTTTTCCGAAAATGCTCAGGAAGCTTATGACAACACCATTCAAGCCATACGCATTGCCGAGCATCCTGACGTTCAATTGCCGGTAATGGTTCTTATGGACGGCTTTATTATTTCTCATTCCATCGACCGGCTCGACATCCAGGATGATGCAAGTGTACAAAATTTTATTGGCACCAGAAACCCGACTTATTCGTTGCTTGATGCACAAAGTCCGGTCAGCGTCGGCACCTTCGATTCATTATACGGTTATTTCTTTGAATTTAAACGCCAGCAGGAAGAAGGAATGTCAAACGCTTTAAAAGTAATTCAAGAAGTCGGGAAAGAATTCGGATCCCTTTTTGGACGTCCCTATGGTCTTTTTGAAACAGTTGGCATGGAAGATGCCGAATATGCCGTTGTCGCAACGAGTTCAGCAGCCGGAACCATTCGCACCGAAGTAGAAAGACTGCGTTCCAAAGGAATTCCTATCGGAATGGTCAAGTTGCGCTCTTTTCGTCCTTTCCCGGCTGTGCAGCTGGCAAAGCTCCTTTCCGGGCTTAAAGCCGTTGCCGTTTTTGACCGCTCCAATACTTTTGCAGGCAATATCGGCGGGCCGATCTTTATTGAACTTCGCTCCTCCTTGTACGAACTGGAAAAGAGACCGCAAATAATTAATTATGTCTTCGGCCTTGGCGGTCGGGATCTTTCTGTAGAACTGGTAAAAAAAGCTGTCAGCCGGCTAATAGATATTAAACCAAACGAGATTATTCAACAAAATGTCTATTACCTTGGGCTAAGAGAGTAGGAGGTCTCAATATGTCGACAAAATTAAAGGACCTGGCCAAAAAACCTCAGATATTGTCCGGCGGGCATAGGCTATGCGCGGGTTGCGGAGCACCCATAGCTGTCAGACAGGTTTTAATGGGCGTTCCTGACGACGTAAAAATAGTGGTAGCCTGCCCGACAGGTTGTCTGGAAGTATCAACAACAATCTACCCCTATACTTCCTGGAACTGCTCCTATATTCACTGCGCCTTTGAAAATGCTGCCGCTACTTTAAGCGGGGTTGAAACTGCTTACCGTTCCTGCAAAGAACAGGGCAAAATAAAAGAAGAGTATCGTTTTATTGCCTTTGGAGGAGACGGGGGAACCTATGATATTGGTTTACAATCCCTTTCAGGTGCTTTGGAAAGAGGGCACCGCCTTATTTACGTCTGTTACAACAATGAAGCTTATATGAATACCGGTATCCAGCGCTCAGGGGCTACAATTAAGGGTACCTGGACCACAACCAGCCCCTTCGGAAACAACAGCTACGGGAAAAAAGAGAATCAGAAAAATCTGACGGCTATTGCAGCAGCCCATAATATACCTTATGTGGCCCAGGGTTCTATCAGCCACTGGAAGGACCTGGTCCGCAAGGCAAAAAAAGCTTTCGCCACAGACGGACCTGTCTTTCTCAACGTCCTAACGCCGTGCCACCGCGGCTGGCGCTTCCCTATGGAAAAAACGGTGGAGATTGCCAAGCTGGCCGTGCAAACTTGTATGTGGCCCCTTTACGAGGTGGAAAACGGCAAATGGAATCTGACCGTCAAGGTCAGAGATAAAAAACCCATCGAGGAGTATCTCAAACCCCAGGGCAGGTTTGCGCACCTTTTCAAAAAAAGCCCGGAGGTGCTGGCCGCCATACAGGAAAATATTGACAGGGAATGGGAAAAGCTGCTCCATTTATGCGGGGAAAAATAAAAGTTCCGTTAAAAAGGCCGGTTATGCGACTTTACGCAAACCGGCCTTTTTTAACATTGAGCAAGTAAACCTAATTCGGCATACTAAACTAAACAATAAATTTTTTAATCTCCTGCCACAGCTCCTCAGGGCGAAAAGGTTTGGTCATATAGGAATCCGCGCCTGCTTCCATAGCCCGCCGCCGACTTTCCTCTTCCACCTTCGCTGTCAGGACCACAATGGGAATGTTTTTTGTCTCCTCTTTCGACTTCAGCTCCCTGCACACTGTAAAACCGTCTATTTTGGGCAGCATCAGGTCCAGCAGTATTAGATCCGGTCTTTCGTTTACAGCGGTTTCAATGGCCTTTTCGCCGTCTTCAACTACTAGAACCTGGTAATTTGCCACCTCCAGGCAGGTTTTTACCCCTAAAATAATATTTTTCTCGTCTTCCACCAAAAGTACTTTTTGCATAATTAACCTCCCTTCAAATTCTTAGCCTCTGCCCACGGGAATGGAAAAACTAAAGGTAGAGCCTTTTCCAAGTTCACTTTTCAACCAAATTTCTCCGCCGTGTGCTTCGACAATCTCTTTACAAATCGCCAAGCCCAATCCTGCTCCTCCGGTCCCGCCATCAATTTGAACGAATTTCTGAAAAATTTTTTCATGATAGGTATCAGGAATTCCTTTTCCCGTATCCGCAACAGAAAAAATAACCCTCGAACCCTTCCTAATTGCTTTAACGATAATAGAACCCTTTTCCTCCGTATAGCGCAAAGCATTTCCCACGAGATTGGTCACTACCCAAATAATCTTGTTCACATCGGCTCTGACCAGGGGCAAATCTGACGGCAACTTTGTGTACAGGGCAATATTTTTATGCTCCGCCTGAAGCTTGAGGGTGGCAAGCGCGGCATTAATAACATCATATACGCTGACATCTTCCAGCTCCAAGCTGATCCACCCTGTTTCCATGCGGGAAAGCTCCAGCAGATTGTTGGCCAGCTGAAGAAGCCGCGTACAATCACTCTCGATGGCCTCAAGAATTTCCTTTCCCCTGGGTGTAATTTGACCCAGTTGGCCGCTCTTAATCATGCCCACCCCCATGAAAATCGAAGTCAACGGAGTACGAAATTCATGGGAGGCAACGGCAAAAAAATCAGTTTTATGCTGCTCCATCTCTTTTATAATTGTGATGTCGGTCAGCGTAAAAAGAAGGGTTTTGGATTTTGGATCTTGTAATTCAAAAAGTTTCATAGATACTTTATAATATTTTCTTTTGCCCCTGATATTTAACTCAATAACGGAATTTTCGTGATTAAGGGCGGGTACCCTGGCAAACATGACTGCCTCATCCAGCAAATTCATGAGCGGGAGGCTATTCAAAAAAGCCTGTATTCGTCTGCCCCTGATATCTTCGCCTTTAGTACCTAGGAGTTCTTGTGCCAAGGCATTGCACGCCAGTATTCTACATTCCATATCCGTTAAAATTACTGCTTCGGGAATCTCCCGGAAGATAAGTTCGTAGTTTTCCAGAGGCATCTCTTCTTACGACCTCCCGTATAACTGCTCAGTCTAAAAGATAATCTGTCATTGCAGGGGGACGGTTCCATCGTCTTCGTCAGTTACACAATAATTATTACAGATATTATATCATTTGAAGACCAAGGATAAAAGGATCTCTTTACTAAAAATCGCGTAAGCCATTTAAAAGGTGTTCTTTGCAGCTTGGCAAAATATTTTTTCAATTGTATCTACCGTTAAAAGGAATTTTTGCTATTTAAGCGAACTATATTCATAAGAATCTTCTGCCATCTTTTAAGGTATTCTTTATTCTTTTTGGAATGTGAGTTCCTCTAGTTCCCTTAGAAAATTTCTTTAAAAACCCTACAGTAATTTTGCCGGCCTTTCTTGAAGAATACGGCAGCGTTGGTACGCTTATACTAAGCAGGACAGCACCCTGCCCTGCCAGCCAATAAAGCTTTCATACCGGAGGCGTAAAACGTGCTCTTATCTGCATATGCGGCTTTAATTGCTTCACTGCCCATTCTGCTCACCATTTTTCTGATGGCCGGATTGATGTGGCCCGCAAAAAAAGCGATGCCCGTTACCTGGGCGGTTGCTGCTCTCCTGGCCATTTTTGTCTGGAGGGTAGAAAAAATTCGCGTCCTGGCCGCAAGCATTGAAGGCGCTGCAGAAGCGCTTAATATTTTAATCATTGTCTTCGGTGCCATCCTTCTTTTAAACACCTTAGAAAAAAGCGGGGCCATGAACGTAATCAGCCGGGGCTTTTACGGCATCAGTCCGGATCGCCGCGTTCAGGCTATTATTGTCGGGTGGATGTTTTCCTCCTTTGTGGAAGGAGCAGCCGGTTTCGGTACTCCGGCGGCGCTGGCTGCGCCGCTTTTAGTGGGACTTGGTTTCCCTCCTTCGGCTGCTGTAATGATCGCCCTGATCTTTAACAGCACTGCAGTAAGTTATGGAGCTGTGGGAACCCCAATTCTTGTCGGCATCAGAAATGCTGTGGAAGGGATAATTCCCGAAACGATTAATATGGAGCATTTACTTTTTCAGGTTGGAATCTGGTCAGCAGTGTTTCACCTGGCGGTGGGCACTTTTTTACCCCTTCTGGCCATAATAATCTTGACGCGATATTTTGGGAAAAAAGGTTCTTTCAGGGAAGGGCTCGAGGCTGCCCCCTTTGCCTTGTTTGGAGGCCTGGCCTTTACTGTTCCCTGTTTTCTTGTTGCTTTTTTCCTGGGCCCCGAGCTTCCCTCCCTGATCGGTGCTCTGGTGGGAATGCCTGTAGTACTGTGGGCAGCGAAAAGAAGATTTCTCACACCCCGCAACGCGTGGGATTTTCCCCGCAACAATGAAGTATTGACGGTTCAGGGGGAAACATCGCCCGGCCACGAAAAGACAGAAGCAGACAACTCCGTAAAACCAAAGCTAAGCCTTCTTCTGGCCTGGACCCCTTATCTTCTTATTGCCCTTATCCTCGTCGTCACGCGTATCCCTGCCTTTGGCATCAAGGAACTACTGCAAGCCTGGTCGGTTTCCTGGGAAAACATACTTGGACAGAAAGAGGTCGGCTATACCCTGCGGCCCCTTTTTCTGCCGGGAATTATTCCTTTTCTGCTTATCGCTGTCCTGACAATTTTCTTGCACAAAATGAAAATAGATGAGGCTGTTTCAGCCTGGAAAATTACTTTTCGGCAGCTGGCCCCCGCCACCATTGCCCTGGTTTTTGCCGTAGCTATGGTGCGCGTCATGGTTCAATCCGGAATTAACCAGGCGGGTCTGGATAGCATGCTTCTCACCTTGTCCGCGTTTGCCGCCCAAAAGGTAGGGAACCTTTGGCCCCTGTTTTCTCCTTTGACGGGAGTTTTGGGCGCTTTCATCTCCGGATCCAATACGGTGTCCAATCTCCTTTTTGGAGGCTTCCAGTATGGCATTGCCGAGAAGCTGGGGTTCGCCTCCCCCATTATCCTGGCGCTCCAAGGCGTAGGAGGGGCTACGGGTAATATGATTGCCGTCCACAACGTTGTCGCTGCCTGTACTGTTGTCGGGATTCTTGGGAAAGAAGGGAAAATTATCCGCTATAATCTCCTGCCCGTAATAATTTATGCCCTGGCAACGGGTTTGTTAGGGATGGCGCTAATTCATCTGTAAGCCCCAAGGAAGACTTTGTTAAAGACCACCCATTTTACAGAAGGAAATGGTATACTCAATGTAGAATTTTCTTATCCCATTCTTTTTTTTTGCAATAATACTTTTACCTGAATAATTAACTAGAGGGAGATAAAAGATGTCTCTAAATGATAAAACGTGCAGTGAATTTCTTAATGAATTAGCCTCCCGCGCTCCTGTTCCCGGAGGCGGAGGAGCGGCTGCCATGGGCGGCGCCATTGGTATGGCCCTTTCCAATATGGTAGCAAATCTTACGCTCGGCAAAAAAAAATATGCCGGTGTGCAGGATGAGATAAAAGGGCTGCTTGAAAAAGGCTCTAAAATCATAGAGGATTTAAAAACCCTTGTTGACAGGGATGCAGAAGTCTTTGAACCCCTTTCCCAAGCTTACCGTTTGCCTTCGGATACTCCTGAACAGATAAAATACAAGGAAGAAATTTTGGAGGAACGTTCCAAAGAGGCTTGCTTAGTTCCCTTGGAAATAATGCGAAAAACCTTCGAAGGAATTAAGATACATGAAAGGATGGGGCAAATCGGCTCATTAATTGCCCTTTCCGACGTGGGATGCGGGGTCGCCTTTCTTAAAGCCGCGTTAATCAGCGGCTCATTAAACATTATTATTAACACCAATACAATTAACGATAAAGAATTTGTCAGGAAAATTTCTGAAGAAATGGATAGTTTATTGGAAGAGGGATGTAGAATTGCCGAGGATACTCTTCAGCTGGTAAAGGCCAAGCTGCAAAAAGGGAGATAGACAAATGGCCGAATTATTAAAAGGAAAAGCAGTTGCTGATGCCATAAAAAGTGAGCTGACAAAAAGGGTTGAAGCACTTAAAGCCGGAGGAATAACGCCCAAATTGGGTATTATCAGGGTGGGTTCCCGCCCGGGGGATCTTTTTTATGAAAAAGGGGCTAAAAATACTTGTTCTTCCATAGGAATAGATTTTCAAATATTTACATATCCCGAGAACATTTCACAGCTGGACTTTGAAAAGACTGTTACAGAAATTGGAAACGACAGGAAAATTAATGGTATTCTATTATTTGCTCCCCTGCCCAAAAACCTGGACGAAAAAAAAATTCGCTCCCTGATTCCGGTTGAAAAAGATGTTGACTGCCTCAATCCGAACAGTGCCGGAAGGGTTTTTGCTGACGATGACACCGGCTTTCCGCCCTGCACCCCCGCTGCATGTATGGAACTGCTCAACTTTTATAATATCCCTCTTTTAGGGAAAAAAGTTGTTGTCCTGGGCCGCTCCCTGGTTGTGGGCAAGCCTGTTTCCATGCTTCTACTCAGAAATCACGCCACGATTACCATCTGCCATTCCAGGACCGAAAATCTTCCGGCAGTTTGCAGAGAAGCCGATATTCTGGTAGCATCCATCGGACGTGCCCGCATGATTAACGGGGAATATGTAAAACCCGGACAGATAGTTATTGATGTCGGGATCAATGAAGACCCTGAAAATCCGGAACAATATTGCGGTGATGTGGACTTTGCGTCTGTGGAACCCATTGTGGCGGGAATTACACCAGTCCCCGGCGGCGTAGGCTCCGTTACCTCTGCTGTTCTATGCAAACATACCGTTATGGCCTGCGAAAGGCAAAACGGGGTACAAAGAAAATAGCTTCAATTTTCTTTATAAAGTCTCGGTAACAACTTCGGCAAGATTGGTCGCGTGGTCAGCAATTCTTTCCAGATTGCTCAAAATATCCAGATAGATGAAACCACTTTCCGGAATACATTCATTACGGTTGATACGATCTATATGACTTTTTCTCAAATCTTTTTCCATGTTATCAACTAAATCATCCTGCTGAACAACTTCCCTGGCAAGGCGCAGATCTTCCCTGGAAAAAGCATCAATTGCACTGGCGGTAATTTCATCAACCTTGTGGAACATCTTCAAAACCTCTTCTTTTGCTGCTGTACTAACACTTAATTTATTCTCGATGACTGTTTCGGAGAGAAAAGCAATATTCATGGCATGATCCCCGATGCGCTCCATGTCATTGGCCGCGTTCATTACTCCTGTAACAACGATTGTTTGCTTATAAGTCAGCGAATGCTGGGACAGCCTTTGCAAATAATGAGTAATTTCTTTTTCCAGGTCGTCCAGTAAATCTTCCAATTGGATAATATGAGGTAAATTTTTTAAATTTCCCTTATAAAACATATCAACCGCTTCTTTCACTATATCTCGGGCCACATTGGCCATACGGATCAGTTCCTGGCGTGCTCCTTGTATGGCAACAGCAGGAGTTATGAGCATCCGTTTGTCTAAATATTTGGGGCCGAACTCAACGGTTTCATTTTCACCGGGATAGATAACGTTAACAAGATGGACAAAATGCTTAAAGAAGGGAAACACCAAAATTGTCGTAAAAACGTTAAAAAGTGTATGCGCGTTGGCGGCCTGCCGTGCTACTGTATCGCCCGTATGAATGATTAAATCGGTAAAAGGTCTTAAAATAATCAGCATTATTAAAACGCCAAAGACATTAAAAAGGACGTGGGAAAGCGCTGTTCTCCTGGCTGCAAGTGATGTTCCCAACCCTGCCAGAACAGCCGTAATGCAGGTACCGATATTGGTTCCCAAGATAAGAGGAATGGCTATATTAATTGTAATTACTTCCTGTAAAGTAAGGGCAATAATAATTCCCGTCGCTGCGCTGCTGCTCTGGATAACTGCCGTAAAAAAGGCTGCAATAAGAATACCGAGAAGAGGTTGCTGGCCGAACTTTACCAACATGTCCAGAAAGAAGGGACTTTCCCGCAAAATGTATACAGCATTAGACATGGTAATTATCCCGGCAAACAACAATCCAAAGCCAAGGATAACCTGGCCGATATACCGGTGTAACCTGCGTTTGCTGAAGTAATTGAGCAGCCCTCCTATTCCCACAGCAGGAAGAGCCAAAACGTCAAGTTTAAAAGAAACCATTTGCGCAGTAATCGTTGTGCCGATATTAGCCCCCATAACTGCGCTGAATGCCTGGGGTAAAGTCATCAAACCGGCATTGACGAATCCGACGAGCATTGCAGTGACAGTGCTGCTGCTCTGCACCAGTACCGTTACTGCCATACCTGTTAAAACGCCCATTATCGGCTTGCCCGTCAATATCCCCAGAACGCGCCTGAGGTTATCCCCAGCTACCTTTTGCATCCCCGACGCCATCATCTGAATCCCAAACAGGAAAAGTCCCAAGCCTCCTACTAGTCCTGCGGCTAGCGTCCAGTTCACTTAACCCCTCCCATTGTTTTTTTCTGTAATAAGTAAAGCTCAAAAACCCAACAGTATTATACATTATTTTTACGCCTTTTTCTCCCTTACCCTCAAAAATAATAACGACACTCATCAAATAAAAATCTCCGGTTCTTTTCTGACTGTACAGTTCTTCTCAAGCTCTGCAATCAAATTATTAAACTTATCGTTTTCAATATACTTTGCCCCGTTTGGACAGTTCCTAATACAGCGAAAACAAATTAGGCACCTAAAGGGATCCGTTTCTTTGGGATCAGCGGGGTTAATGGCAGACACCGGGCACTCCCGGGAACAAAGCCCGCAGCTGTCACAATGGTCAGCGGTAACCGGACAAACCGGCCTTTCTTTACTTTTCCTGTAAGGGTACTTCCCCTTTACCTGCAGGTTTTTCAACATGGAGATATCGGCGACGTCAGCAACCTTTTTTCTGATTTCCCGGCCGAAAAACAAAGCTTTTTCTTCATCGAGCGCGTCCGGCCTTCCGGCGGCAACGCGTGGGCAGCAGGAGTGTTCGCCGATAAAAGCAGCAGCAGCAATACCTGCAAAGCCTTTTTGCTCACACTTTTGCTTTAGCTCCAGCAAAGCGCCCTCGTAATCCCTATTCCCATAAGAGACTACAAACACTGCCGGCGTATTCTCCGCGGCCCTGATCCCTCGAAAAAATTCTTCGGAAATTGCCGGGATCCTGCCGTAGTACACGGGCATACCGATCAGCACCAAATCCTCTGCAGAAAACATATACTTTTGCCACCTGGCGTCGAAGGAGGTCAAATCATATTCCACAGTTTCCCAACCCGTACCTGCGGCAATTTTTCGCAGCGTCCTGCGCACATTGCCCGTCGGGCTGAAATATACCAATTTTACGCACTTTATTTGCAAGTTCACGCCTCCTTCCCCTTAGGGTTAAGTACCCCGGCAATACGCTTAAGCCCTTCCTTTAAAATGTTGATGGGGCAGGCTATATTGATGCGGATAAAACCCTTGCCTTCTTCTCCAAAGATTGTTCCTTCCTCGATTAAAACTTGCGCTTCCTCCAGAATCTTTTCCTTCAATTCTTCCTGGGTATAGCCATATGCCCTAAGGTCCACCCAGGCAAGGTAAGTGCCTTCCAGAGGAGTGCATCTGGCTTCGGGCAGGTGCTCCTGCAAATAGCTTTCCAGAAAAGAAATATTGTTGTCCAGGTAAGCGAGGACCTCTTCAAGCCATTCCTCCCCCAGGCAATAAGCAGCCTGCGCCGCAACTATTGCTAATGGGTCCGGTGCCGAAAGGCGCAGCTGACCCGACACATACTCGAGCCATTTTTCCCTTATTTTCCGATCGTGAATAATAATGTTGGACAGGTGCATCCCGGCAATGTTGAAAGTCTTGCTGGGAGCCGTGGCGGTGATAATTTTATTTTTATGTTCCGGAAACAGCGTTACCAGCGGCGTATGTTTAATTCCTTTCCTAACCAGGTCGCAGTGTATCTCATCGGAAATGATCAAAAGATCGTTTTCCAGGCAAATTTGACCTAGTTTTTTTAGCTCATCCCCTTTCCAGACCCGTCCCACGGGATTATGGGGGCTGCACAGTAGCATTAATTTCGTGCCCGGTTCTTTTGCTTTCCTCTCCAGGTCGTCAAAGTCCATCACATAATAGCCGCCGCGGTTTACTAAAGGGTTATTAACCAGAGTCCTGCCCTGCTTTTCAATCACGCTCGAAAAGGGTGCATAAACCGGCCTTTGAATAATTACTCCGTCTCCGGGCTCGGTTAAAATATGGATTAAATAGGAAAGGGCCGGAACAACGCCGGGGCTGTACACCAGATCCGTTGAATTGACGTACCAGTTGAAGCGGTGCTGGTACCATCCACAAACAGCACGAAAATATTCGGCTGTTCTGTGCGTGCTATAGCCAAAAATTTGCCGGTCAACGCGGCGGTGGAGAGCTGCCAGAATAGGTTCCGCACAGGGAAAATCCATATCTGCGACCCACATGGGAATTGCCTTTTCCGTCGCATTCGGAGCAAACAGGCTCATAAATTCCCATTTAATGCTGTTCGTTCCGCTGGGATCAATAAAGCTGTCCAGGTCATAGCCCATGACCGTCTCCCCCAATTAATGATGAAAAAGGCGAATATTGGTAAAGATCATGACAATACCGTACTCATTGCAGGCTTTAATAACATCTTCATCCCTGAGGGACCCTCCCGGCTGGACTACGTACCTGACTCCGCTTTTATAAGCGCGGTCAATGTTGTCCCTGAACGGGAAAAAAGCATCAGAGCCTATCGAAACACCCTGAAGACCGGCAATCCATTCATCCTTTTCAGCTTTGGTTAACCTACGGGGCGGCTCTGCAAACAGTTCCAGCCAGGCTTTCTCTTCATTTTCCGTTATATCATCCCGCAAATATAAATCAATGGCATTATCCCTTTCCGGCCTGCTGATACCCTTTTTAAATTTTAACTGTAATACTGCCGGATGCTGCCTCAAATACCAGGTATCAGCCTTGTCCCCTGCCAGGCGGGTGCAATGTATGCGGGATTGTTGCCCTGCACCGTTTCCGATCACCTGTCCGTCATAAACATAACATACTGAATTTGACTGGGTATATTTTAGAGTAATCATGCTGATAATTAAATCCCGTTTCGCTTCTTCGGGAAGAGACTTGTTTTCGGTAACAACATGCAAAAGGTCTCCATAACCGGGCAACGCCTTATTTCTTACCTGCTCAAAGGTGATTCCAAAAACGCTTCGCTTCTCAATATCTCCGGGTTCGTAATCCTTGTCTATTTCAATAACGTTGTAACCGCCTTTTTTCTTCGTTTTAAGAATTTCAATCGCTTTTTCCGTATATCCCGGAGCAATTACCCCATCGGAAACTTCCCTTTTTAATATGGTCGCCGTAGATTCGTCAACAATATCGCTGAGGGCAGCCCAGTCGCCAAAGGAGGACATCCTGTCCGCGCCTCTGGCCCGGGCATATGCCGCGGCAAGGGGAGACAACTCCACATCTTCAACAAAATAGGCTTTTTTTAAGGTGTCGCTAAGGGGCAAAGCAACGGCTGCACCTGCAGGGCTAAGATGCTTGAAAGAGGCAGCGGCAGGCAGCTTTAACACTTCTTTTAAATCCTTTACCAGTTGCCAGGAATTAACGGCATCCAGCAAATTAATGTATCCTGGATTTCCATTTAAAATTTTAATGGGCAACTCCCTATCTTCCATGTATATCCTTGCCGGTTTCTGGTGCGGATTGCATCCGTACTTCAAGTTTAAACTTTGCAAAATCATTCCCCCATTCTCATTTAAAAGTAAAAGCTGCCCCAAAAGGCGGTGTAGACAGCATTAAAGATAAATAATATCTTCCTCAAACACAGTCATATTCTCCAATCCATCCTTCGTTACCAAATAGGTATTTTCTACCCCAACAACACCGTCGGGAAAGACAAACTTCGGTTCCAGGGCAAAAACCATCCCCTCTTCCAGCGGGGTATCAAAGCCCCGGGCGATTATCGGAGGTTCATCCAGCTCGATGCCGATACCGTGGCCGATAAAGGAGACATGGTCGGGAAAACCTAAAAAATGCCCGGCAAACGGACTCTCCCCGGCAAGTTCCATGGCCCTGTCGTAAAGCTTGCCGCAGGGAACCCCTGGTTTAGCCATTTTTTCCATCTCCTTGAGAATATTAAGGGCCACCCCGTGGGCCCGGGTCAGGTGATCCGCCAGTTTGCCAATACAGAACACTCTGGTCTGGTCCAACATATACCCGTCAAAAACGAAATCAAAGTCAAACAGCACCGGCTCGTTTTTCCCGATCAATTTATTGCAGGAACCCTGGGCAAACGCGGGGCCAACTCCTTTTCCGCCGACTGATCCGTCAAAATAGCTCGGCTGCGTATTGTTGCCGGACAGCAGATGAATATAAAAGAGATCCTCATTAAATCCCCGCACCCTCATGAAACCGGAGTGACCTTTCCGGCGTGAATAAGCTGCAATCATTGCCGACAATTCCAACTCCGAAATGCCTTCCCGGAGATTATCTTTAACAAAAAAATATACTTCCTGGTGAAGCTTTGCCACATCCTTGAGAATTTCAATCTCATAAGGCGATTTAACCATCCGCACAGAACGAATGAACATGCTAATATCAACAATTTCAGCCGGTGCAAACAACTTTTGATAGCGCAAGTACTGGTTTGCAGGGAGCACATCCAGTTCAAAACCCAGGGTTTTAAATGGACCGTAACCGTAAGATTGCAAAACCGTGCTTACTTCCCTTAAACTGTTCACACCAATGATGTTATCCAACCGTGACTCAAATTTTGCCCGTTCCAGATTTTTTTTGACGAGCAGGACAGGCTGGCCTTCTGACGGTATAAATAGATGAGAACGTTGTATGGTTCCTGTAAAGTAAAAAAGGTCGGCATTCTGAATAAGTATGGCCCCGTCAATACCGTTTTTACGCAAAATCTCCTGTAATTTGGCAATCCTGCTGTCCAGCTCGGACTTAGGTGTATAACGCACGGTACATCCCCCCGTTGGAAATTGAGTTTTCAAGCATGAAAACTCATTGAGTTTATATTACTATACTATCCCAAAAAAATAAACCAGGGGAAGAATAACCCGGACTTTTTTATACAAGCCGGGCTTAACCTTCTCTTAAAAAGCTTTTTCATTGCCCGGCGGCCTCCGAAAATAATGTTTATGCCTTCTCTTCTAATACGGTTAAGAGGCAAATATAAATATAAAAAGGAATCAATTATGCCGGAAAATAAGGAGGAGCCGTCTGATGGATAAGAAAAAAGATGTAAATAAATTTAAAAGCGATCTCAGCCCAAAAAGCATTTTTGATATAAGCAAACAGCTTGGCAGGATTGATACGAAACTCTTTATTGTCATAATTCTTTTGGCAGGAATTTTAATTGTTGCCATAGCGGATTTGTAAAGTTTCTCTTGTCTTAAGAGCAGCTCTTTGCGAAAGGTGTAGAAATAGCCAGGTTATCATGCCTGCTCTCCAAGCTGCACCGCAGTACCGAGAAAAACAATCCCCATGAGTAGCAACACTGCTGCCGGGAGGTACACCGCCTCCAAGCCCCGGTTGTAGACAATCATATCCTTGAGTCCCTGCATTGCCCACCCGGCAGGGACTAGCTTCGCTGCAACGAGCATTGCCTTGGAAGTAACGATTTCCAGTGGCCAGCAGCACCCGCCCAGCATTGCGGAGCTCACCAGCACCACCGGGGCTATCACCTGAAGCTGCTGACTTGTTTTTATACCGAAGGACAGCAGCAGCCCAAAGGAAGTCATACAAAAGCTGAAAGCCGTCAGTATCACAAGCACGCCGCCAATATGTCCCAGCCAGTTCACCCCCAGCGCCAGGTCCCCTATCAGCATTAAAACGGTCATATTGATCATCCCCATGACAAAGGCGCAGATCAAGTTACCCGTAAGCACCTTAAACCTTGATACCGGGGATACGTTAATCCTGCCCCACACCCCGGTGCGCTTTTCTTCCAGGATCTCCCCCACCGCAAAGATGATGGTGAACATGGAAAAGAAAATGGTAAAACCTATGGAGGTCTGGGTGTACATATTAAAGGGAACGCCACCTTCGCGGCCGCCTGTTTTTATGGTCCTGCCCGCCACCTTTACGGGCAGCCTTTCTTCCCATTCTTCGGCCACCAGGCTGCGGATCCTCTCTTCCATTTTACCCCTGTTCCCTTGGTCAAGGGCTGCATGTCTTTCCAAAAATTCCACCGTCCCCTCCACAATGGCGGTGCTGTAGGCCAGCCTTTGCACCGCGACGAGGAGCACCCCATGCAACGAATAGCCGGTCTGGGTTTCCCGGGTTACAAAGAGGTCAAGTCGCGGAGTATCCCCTTTGATGATGGCCTCGCCAAACCCCCGGGGGATAATCAGCCCGGCCTCAGCCCCGTTTTCCATAACAGTTTTCCTTAAATCTTCCATATTAGTAAGCTTGATGTTATATGCGCCAAGGCTCTTTAGTTCCTCCACCAGCTCCGCGGAAGGGCCCGATTTGTCCAGATCAACGATTGGCAGGGCAACCTTCGATACTTCTTCGCCTATGACCGCTCCGAACACGAACATCAATATAAGCGGCAGCACCACCATTAATGCGTAGGGCATCCAGTTACGTTTTAGATTAAGAAGTCTTCCATAGATTATTGGCAACATAACTAGACCTCCCTAGCCCCGGCTGCCAGGTACGCTCCCGCGGCAAAAAACACCAGCGCAATTCCCGACAGGGTAATAAGCGTACCCGTTACTTCGCTGGGACTGTATCCCATCATTAACTTAAGGAACCCCGACATCGCCGCACCGTTTACGGTAAGATTCCCCAGCAGGCGCATTACCGGGATCCCGGCAACCGGGAAAAAGCTTCCCCCCAAAAGGGCAAAAGCAGCACCACCACTGCTGCCAGTTCTCCTTTTTCCAGCTTAGTCCTGGCTTCTTCAAGTCCCATCCTCTCGTACCGGATGAACTCCCCTACTTCGTGGTTGCCCAACACTTTCTCATAAAGGATATCCTCAAAGTCCATCTCGCCCAGAAGTTCCAGAAGTTCTTTCCGCTGTTCATCGGTCAGCCTTCCCTCCAGGTTGGGGCTGTCCAGAAATTCCCTTATCCTTTCCATATCCTGCTCCCGGCTGCCCAGGCTTACCATGGCAATATTTGCCCGACCAATGGAAAGGCCGCGGCCCATCATGCCCTGGAAGGCAAACCCCAGTATGGTTGTAAGTATGGCCGACATGCACAGGGTAATGAGCAGAGACTTTTTGTCCTTCAATATTACCAGCAAATCCTTCCAAATCATGGTAAGTAGCATCTTTTTCCCCCTAATCCCTCAGCCCGCGGCCGGTAAGATAAAGGAACACATCCTCCAGGGTAGGGGTCTTTACCTCCAGCGACTTAAGCTTGACGCGGCTTGCGGAAGCTGCCTCGAAAATGTCGGAGAGTATGTCACTCTCCTTTTGCACCGTAAGGATAATGTTGCCGTCCGTTTGGCTGACGTCCTTTACCTTGAGATTGCCCCTTAAAGCTTTGAGGAAGCGATCTTTGGTATAAGGGGCGTTATTACATAGGCCTCGTCGCCTTTAATATATACCTTGGCATCAAACCCCATATCCTTTAATTTTACAAATATCTTGTTAAGGCTTTCTTCCCTGTCCCTGTCGTACTCCCTCCTTAGTTCAAAGGCCATCTCTTCGAACATCTTAAGGACAGCGGATACATCCTCGGAAAGACCCTCTTTATTAAACTTTAATTTCATGGTCATGTTCATTTCCGATTTGCCCCTTAACACATTGCCGGTTCGCCCGGATGCCTCCATGTAGACATCATAATCGCTCTTCGCACAGCCGGAAGCCCAAACCACAAGCAGCAGGGATATTATGATCAGCACCGCCATCTTTTTCATTAAAAAACCTCCTTCGGTGAAATTAGAAAAGCCGGGCCTTCTTAAAACAAGAAACAAGCCCGGCTGCTTCTTATAACAATATTGAACAATTCATTACTGAACGCACTTCAACTTTTTCAGGGTAAGAGCATGATAACCCATCAGCGGTCGCTAAAAAAAGTTCCTATACCCTTTTTGCCCAGTATACTCCCTTCTTCCTTTCCTTTACCGCCTTTTCTGCTGGCAGAAACGATCCGGTCAGCCATGCGGGAAAAGGGCAGGGATTGCAGCCAGACCGTCCCCGGCCCGGTTAAAGTGGCCAGCACCAGACCTTCGCCGCCAAATAGTGCAGTTTTAATATCGCCAACGAATTGTACGTCATAATTAACGCTGGAAGTCAAGGCAACCAGGCAGCCGGTATCCAGCTTCAAGGTCTCGCCGGCGTTTAAATCCTTTTTGATGATAGCACCGCCTGCGTGCATGAAGGCCAATCCGTCCCCCTCAAGCTTTTGCATGATAAATCCCTCGCCGCCGAACAGGCCCACGCCGATCTTCTTCTGAAAAGCTATATCGATAGAAACACCCTTAGCTGCGCATAAAAAGGAATCCTTCTGGCAAATGATTGTCCCGCCCACATCGCTCAGGTCAAAGGGAATGACGCTGCCGGGATAGGGAGCAGCGAAGGCGACACATCTCTTATCCCTGCCGATGTTGGTGAAAGCGGTCATGAACAAGCTTTCGCCGGTAACTAAGCGTTTCCCGGCCGAAACCAGCTTGCCCATGAGCCCCTTGCCCTCATCGCGGCCGGATCCGTCCCCAAAAATCGTGTCCATCTGGATAGAGCTATCCATATACATCATAGCCCCTGCCTCGGCAATGACGGTTTCGCCGGGGTCAAGCATGATTTCCACAAACTGCAAATCCTCCCCGTAGATTTTAAACTCCACCTCGTCTGCCCGTTTCATCCGGGTCGGTTGTCCCGCGCCCGGAACTGCCGGGCTGCCGCATGAAGAGCAGAATTTTGCTCCATCCTGTATCTGATTTCCACAATTACTACAAAACCCCATGTCCTTTTCCTCCTTTTAATCCGATTTTTTTAGGCCAACGGCATCGTTAACCATAAAAGCGCTACGTAATCCCATCAACTTTTAATATTTTATTATGTGGCCGGCTGTAAGAATAGGTTAAATATACTTCTAATTAGTAAGAAAAATGTTGTTTTACGGTAAACAGGAGAGCTCATGTTGCCGAAAGATTCGGACTTTTCGTTCAAATATTTCCTTCTATATATTGGCATTAAAGGGGCTGCAGGATTTTCAGGTGATTCCACTAAGCTCTCACGGCAAACAGCATTACAATTTAACCGCTTTGATTGAAGCAGACATTATGAACTCCCCCACTTTTAAATCATGTGCCCATTTTTCAGCGTATTCCTTAGATATCTCTTTAGTTTCAATACTTATCTTACTAAAGCCTGCCCTTGCTAAATATAACTTTAGTTCTTCAACTGAAGAAGCACCGGTAACTCAGCCGCAATAAAGCTTTTCATCCTGCTTCATTTCCTCAGTGGGTTCTTTAATACGAACTATATCGGCGATAGCAACTCTGCCGCCTTTTTTCAATACTCTGTACGCCTCATTATATACCCTTTGCTTGTTCGGGGATAAGTTTATTACGCAATTTGAGATAATGACATCTGCTACATTATCAGCTACCGGAAGATTCTCAATTTCGCCTAATCTAAAGTCCACATTCGTATATCCATGTTTCCATGCTAACATTCTTGCTTTGTTCAACATCTCAGGAGTCATATCCACCCCGATTACATATCCCCTTGGACCTACCTTTTTAGACGCCAGGAAACAATCAAAGCCCCCGCCGCTTCCAAGGTCAATTACTGTTTCACCTTCTTTTATCTCTGCTATTAGCTGGGGATTTCCACAGCCCAGCCCCATGTTGGCTTCTTCCGGTACTGTCAACATTTCTTCATCAGAATACCCGATTTCCCTTGATATTACCTTTGCAGAATTTATAATGTTAATAGTGCTGCCGCAGCATCCTCCGTCTTTTGCTTCTCCCGTAACAATTTTTCCATAGCTCGTGCGAACCGCATTTCTAACGTCAGTTTCCCTTTTGTCCAACATATTTACCACTCCCTACTTGATACTAGGACTTAACCCTAACCTTTGCCGAGACTGAAAGCATATCTTTGCCAAAAAAACAAATTTTTCCCCTAAATTCGAATCTGCTATCCCTTTATCTCAATCTCCTCCCCATCGGGCCCGTAAAAGGCCGCCCTTTTGCTTCCGTCGCCGGTGGGCACCGGCTGCTTCGCAACTCCTAGCCCCGCGGCTGTCAGCCGCTTAAAATCCTCATCAAAACTATCAGTGCCTAGGCAAATGTGACAACCGGATATTTTTGATGGTTCCATAGTTTCAAGTAGTTCCAGTTCCATATCCCCCAGGGAAAGAAAAACGATCTTCTTTAGCCCCGGCGCCGGATTATCCAGCTCTTCCCGCACCTTAAAGCCAAAGTGTTCCTGATAGAACCGCTTAGACGAAGTACAGTCCTTTACAAGAAAAGCAAAATGCTGAATACGCTTAAACATATACTATAACCTCCCCAACGATAATATGATTGACCACATTTTATGAAACCTCAGCTCAGGCAAACGCAATTATTTTGTACAAGTATATTGTACAAGAGGCTAAAAAGACAAGCCCTCGTTAGTTTGACAACTTAATAAAAAACGAAAACCTACAAACCCTTGCAGCAC
>ERZ773359.841-NODE-841-length-44077-cov-53.970174_pt1 | contig 44077 bp, 45 predicted proteins | sample MGYA00374955_ERZ773359 | MGnify/ENA primary metagenome ERZ773359 (study PRJEB29098, sample SAMN04486028) | biogas fermenter metagenome | study: EMG produced TPA metagenomics assembly of the Biogas fermentation microbial communities from Germany - Plant 4 DNA1...
TTTAGTGAAGAACTACCACAGTTAATTACCAGTACATTCATCTATATTCCTCCTTTATTTTTTTATCCATAGAATATATTATTATAATTGTGTTAAAAAATCAACGATATTCTATTATTAATCTATGTGTTATAATGATATATTCGTGTTATAATATTAGTAAATTTAAGGAGGCAGTTTAAATGAAGGTTCTTGGAATTGTGGCTGAATATAATCCCTTCCATTTTGGTCATAAATATCATTTGGAAATATCAAAACAATTAACCAATTCAGACTATTCCATAGCGGTGATAAGTGGTTCCTTCGTTCAAAGGGGAGAACCTTCCATTATCGATAAATGGACTAAAGCTAAAATGGCAGTAGATAATGGTATTGATCTGGTCATAGAACTTCCCTTTGTATTTGCTACCCAATCCGCAGAATTATTTGCCTATGGAGGAGTTTCACTTCTTAATAGTTTAAATATAGTAGATTATATCTCCTTTGGAAGTGAAATTGGAAATATAGATTCACTTTCTAAAATTGCCCATATTTTAATTAATGAGCCTCCTTATTATAAAAATAGATTAAAAAAATATTTAAATGAGGGAAATTCCTTTTCCGTATCTCGCAGCAGGGCCCTTAAAGATTATTGTTTAAAATATAATACAAATTTAGATATAGATAATATTATAAAATCACCTAATAATATTTTAGCCATTGAATATTTAAAAGCTTTAACAAGACTAAAAAGCAATATAGTTCCTATTACAATAAAAAGGATTGGAAGTCAATTCAAAGATACTAAACTTTCACATAAGATATCCAGTGCCACTGCCATAAGAAAAAAATTATTAGAAGGTAACAATGTAAATGAGATTAAAGAATTTGTACCTTCCAATACATATATACACTTACTTGAGTATTTAAAGTATAATAGTTTTAATTCTTTAGATAATTATAACCAGATAATACACTATTTATTAAGGATTAAAAAGGGGCAAGGCCTCAAAAATATAATGGATATTGAATATGGTCTAGAAAATAGAATTATTAATATGAGTACTAAATTTAATGATCTTGATGAATTTATTCAAAATATAGTCACAAAAAGATATCCTAGAAGTAGAATACAAAGGGTTTTAATTCATTTTATGGCAGGATTAGATAAGTATAAGTTTAAAGAAATTATTGAATTTTATCCAGCTTATATTAGGATCCTCGGTGCAAATGAAAAGGGTTTTGAGCTTCTTAAAAAAATAAAGGAAAGGTCTAACATTCCTGTCATCACAAAATTTTCTAATTACAAAAAATTTAAAAATTCTTATATTGAAAAAATCATTTCCTTCGACAAGATATCTACAGACCTGTTTTTCCTGGGCATAAAAGGTAAACCTCCTTTTACAGGTAGAGATTTTTATACCAGTTGTTACATTCAAAAAAAATAGCAGGATATCCTGCTATTTTTTCATATAAATGAATGTTTAAAATATAATTTATAAAGGAGGTTAAGTTATGAAAATATACTTAAAAAATACTATATTTTTATTAATAATAGTTTGCCTTCTTATAAGCATTATCATATACCCGGAAGTTTCTTTAAAAAGCGCTTATGATGGGCTTACAACATGGTTTAATATAGTACTTCCATCTTTACTTCCTTTTTTCATAATATCTGAGCTACTAATTGAAATAGGATTTGTAAATATATTAGGAAATACCTTAAAGCCAATTGTAGGTCCTCTTTTTAAAGTATCCGGAGAAAGTGCCTTTCCCTTTGCCATGAGTATTATATCCGGCTACCCAGTAGGAGCAAAAATTACTTCAAGTTTACGAGAAAAAAACATAATATCAAAAACAGAAGGAGAAAGGACCCTATCCTTTTCCAGCACTTCAGGTCCTCTATTTATGCTAGGGGCTGTATCCATAGGAATACTGGGTAATGGGAAAATAGCACCCTTAATTATGTACCCCCATTATCTTGGGGCTATAACTGTGGGAATTGCTTTCAAATTTTACAAAAATAAAGAAAAACCAGTCTACAGAAAAAATAATATATCCTCTATCTATAATAGTTTAAACAAAAATTACTCCATTGGCACAGCCCTTAGTAATGCTGTAATAAATAGTATAAATACCATATTATTAGTTGGAGGCTTTATAATTTTTTACTCTGTATTAACAGAATTAATTTTTGTATCTAACATATTTAATAGATTTTTAAACCACATACCCTTAAATTTAAATATTGAGCTATTAAAAGCTTTACTTGCTGGGTTACTTGAAGTAACTACTGGTGTTAAAAAAATTGCTTCCTTAAAAATAAAACTAATATATAAGCTGGTGATAATTAACTTTCTTATAGGATGGAGTGGATTTTCTATACATAGCCAAGCATTAAGTTTTATAAGCAAAACTGATATGAACGGTAAATTATATATACTTTCCAAACTCCTTCATGGAATATTTTCTAGTATTTATACAGGAATACTCTACACAATTAAGTACAAAGAATATATTGAGCCATCCTTCTTGCCAGCACCTTTTCATGAATTCTATTTTATAGGCCATTGGCCTATTATATTCTTAAATTCATTAAAAATTATAATATTAGCCATACTATACATGATAATTATTTCAGCTATCTTAATGGTTATTTATAAAATAATTGAATAGGCAATTTATTTTGTTCCCCTTAATTCCTTCCTGTTTTCATTTAAGGTTTCAATAACATTTTTTAAACTTTGCTGGGTTTCCAAAAGTATATTATCAGCATATTCTAAGGCTCCTAGCCTTATTTCTTTTGCATTATTTTGAGCCTTTGTTATTATTTCTTCTGCTAATTCCTTTGCTTTTTTGGTTATTTCATTTTGGTCTACTAGTTCCTTTAACTTTAATTCAGCTTCATTTAACATAGTATCAGCATCTTTTTGAGCTTCAGCAAGTATCCTCTGTCTTTCTTCCTTTATCCAACTAGCTTGCTTAATTTCATCTGGAAGCTTTATTCTAATTTCTCTAATTATTTCAAACAGCTCGTCCGCATCAACCATAACCTTGTTTGAAAAAGGAATAGTTGAAGCATTATCTAAAATTTCTTCTATTTCATCAAGTAGCCTTAATACTTCCATTTACTCCTCTCCCCTTTTATTTTTTCTTTTAATGCCTTTTCTACCTCTTTTGGTACAAAACAGGATATATTTCCTCCATACATAGCCACTTCCTTTACTATACTTGAACTTAAATAAGAATATCTTCCTTGAGATACTAAATATATTGTTTCTATATCATCAGCAAGTTTTTTATTTACAAGAGCCATTTGCATTTCATATTCAAAATCTGAAACAGCCCTAAGCCCCCTTACTATTAATGAACAGTTTTTCTTTTTTGCATAATCTACTAGCAGACCATTAAAGGAATCCACTTCTACATTATCATACTTAGCCAATACTTTTTTTAATAGATCCATCCTTTCTTCTATAGTAAACATATACTTTTTTGAAGAATTGTTTAAAACAGAAACTATGACCTTATCAAACTTTTTAGCACATCTTTCTATTATATCAATATGTCCATAAGTTACTGGATCAAAACTGCCAGGATAAATAACAATCATTTCAGACCTCCTGTACTTTAGTATGTATAGATAGATATAGCCTTACTTCCATACTTTCTATAATCTTTTTTTAAAAGTTTAACTAAAGGTATATTATCTAAATCTAAATTTATTTCATGTTCAATAATAAGCAGACCCTCTTTCCTTAAAATATCAAGACTATCTATGGTTTGAAGTACCTTTAAGGATAATCCTCTTTCATAAGGTGGATCTGCAAAAATATAATCAAACTTAATATTTTTCTTACTAAATTCTTTTATGGCCATAAAGGCATCCTTCTTTATAATTTCAGACCTGCCCATATAATCTGTATGAATTAGATTATCCTTAATACATTTTATAGATTCATAGGATTTATCGACAAAAAAGGTTTTTTTTGCACCCCTGCTTAAAAATTCAATACCAATTCCGCCAGAACCTGCAAAAAGATCAAGAACTATAGATTGACTATGAATATCCCTAAGTATGTTGAATAAGGACTCTTTAATCCTATCTTCAGTTGGTCTAGTATTTATACCCTTTGGTGACTTTAACTTAAATCCTTTTTTCTCACCTGAAATTACTCGCAAAAAACCACCTCATTTACAGTAATATTTTATCACATATAGACCAGATGTGAATACTTTAGTTTAAAATTAAGTCCTTAATTCTATCTTTGAACAAGTCTATTATACTTTGTCTTAAGAAAAAATGCTCTTCCTTAAGCAGTAGTTTGTCTTCATTTAATACTTCCTTAGCTTTCTTCTGAGCAATTTTTAGTATATCCATATCTGAAAAAAGATTTGCAATTTTTAGCTCTGGTAAACCATGTTGCCTTGTCCCAAAAAATTCTCCTGGACCCCTTAGCTCCAAGTCCTTTTCAGAAATATAAAATCCATCGGTGGATTTTTGGAGTATTCTCATCCTTTCCCTTGCAATTTTAGAATCGCTTCCATTAATAAGTATACAATAGGATTGATATTCACCCCGTCCAACCCTACCTCGCAGTTGATGGAGTTGGGCTAATCCAAATCTTTCAGCATTGTGTATTACCATTATATTTGCATTTGGAACATTTACACCTACTTCAATAACTGTTGTGGAAACTAATATATCCAGTTCCTTTTTTACAAACTTCTCCATAATTTCATCCTTTTCAGTGGGTCTCATCTTTCCATGAAGTAATCCTACCTGGAATTCTTTAAATACTTTTTCTTTTAGATTTATGTATAAATCTTCTGCTGCTTGTAAATCAAGCTGTTCACTTTCTTCGATTAACGGGGTTACAATATAGGCTTGTCGGCCACTTAATAATTGTTTTCTGACAAATTCATTAACCCTATCTATCATATTAGGACCCACTGCATAGGTCTCTATTTCCTTTCTACCTGGTGGAAGTTCATCTATAATAGAAATATCCAAATCTCCATATAATATTAAACTTAAGGTTCTTGGTATAGGTGTGGCAGTCATTACTAGTATATCTGGGTTATTTCCTTTTTGGCTTAAGACTGCCCTTTGTTTAACTCCAAACCTATGTTGTTCATCTGTAATAGCTAGTCCTAGTTTTTTAAATTCTACCCTATCTTGAATTACAGCATGGGTTCCTACAAGTATGTCTATTTTTCCTTCTTTTAATTCTTTTAATATTTCCTCTTTTTGTTTATTTCTGAGGCTTCCAATAAGTAATTTTATATTTATATCATAATCCTTCAAATAATTTAGCATGGATTCATAATGTTGGGTGGCAAGTATTTCAGTAGGTGCCATCATAACAGATTGATAGCCTGCTCTCCACGCTTTAAACATGGCAAGAATTGCTACTATGGTTTTGCCAGAGCCAACATCTCCTTGAACTAATCTATTCATCTGTTCATCCTTTTCCATATCAGCTTCTATTTCTTTAAAGACTCTCATTTGAGCATTAGTCAATTTAAAAGGAAGGTTGTTTATAAAGGTATATACTTCACTATCCTTTGGAAATTTAATGCCTTCATATAATTCCTTCGTCCTATTTTTAATTAGCAATAATCCTAGCTGTAGTATAAGTAGTTCTTCAAATGCAAGCCTTTTTCTAGCATTTATATAGTGTTCCTTACTTTTAGGAAAATGTAAATTTATTATAGCTTCCCTAATTGGCATTAAATTTAATTCCTTTATTAGCTTTTCAGGAAGTTTCTCTTTAATATTTGGTAAATAGGCAGAAATAGCATTTTTTACTATTTTTATCATTTGATTGTTGCTTATATTACTTGTCAAAGAATAAATAGGTATTATTTTCCCTATTTTATCCTTGCTATTTTTTTCTAAAACTGGATTTATTATTTGCATTTCTCTACCAAAAAAATTGATTTTCCCATTTACTGTCACAAGATCTCCTATAGAAATTTGGTTTAGTATGTAATCTTGATTAAACCATATTAGGGTGGCTTGACCTGTTTTATCTCTAACAGGTACTCTAACTATAGAAAGATTTTTTCTAGGTCTGGATTTAGTAGGATAACCACATATTTGGACCTTTAGACTTACCTTCTCTCCCTTTATACATTGGCTTATATACTTAAACCTGGTCCTATCCTCATAATCCCTCGGAGCATAGTAAAGTAAATCCTCCACTGTATGAATATTTAATTTTTTCAACTGGGCTGCCCTTTTAGGCCCAACACCTTTTATATATTGAATATCCACCTTTATCCCCTCACCAAAGAGAAGGAGGCAGTTCTGCTGCCATATCATATACAGAGAACCGTCTCCCTGCCTTATTTAAGCAAAATCCCTACCTTTGGGTAGGGTTTTACTATTCTACTGATAATATATAGTAGTATATTGGTTGACCACCAAACAGCACTTCTACATCAAAATCTTCAAATTCTTCCTCTACTAAATTAGCCAACCTTTCAGCTTCTTCCTCTTCAATTCCATTTCCATAATATATAGATATCAATGATGCATCCTCATGGACTATATTTCTTAATAGTTCCAAGGTTACTTTCTCTATATTGTTTCCATTGGAGACTACTTCCCCTTTTGAAATACCAATAATATCATCTTTATTTATTTTTTTGTTGTTTATTTCCGAATCTCTAACAGAATAAGTAACCTGACCTGTTATTACAGTTTCTATAGCTTCCTTCATGTTTTCTAAATTTTCCTCTATCTCAAGCTCCGGATCGAAAGCTATTAAGCTAGATATACCTTCAGGTATGGTTTTAGTAGGTAGGACAAATACATTTTTATCTGATATTTCTTTTGCCTGTTCGGCTGCCAAAATTATATTGCCATTGTTAGGTAAAATTATTATATTTTCTGCATTTACTTTTTCTATGGCCTTTAATATATCTTCAGTACTTGGATTCATAGTTTGCCCACCTGGAATTATATAATCAACATTAAGCTCCTTAAAAATACTATTCAGTCCTTCTCCAACCGAAACTGTTAAAAAGCTGTATTTCTTAAATTCTCTTTCTTCAGTGTCTATTGCTTCTTCTTTTGACAAAAGGTGCTCATGTTGATACCTCATATTGTCAATTTTTATATCGTTTAATTCTCCTAGCTTTAATGCCTTTTCTAATACAAGGCCTGGATTATTTGTGTGTATATGAACTTTAATTAATCCTTCTCCACCTACTACCAGCAAAGAATCTCCATATTTTGATATATCATCCCTAAAGGATTCATAGTCTTCAACTTCTGTATTTATTATAAACTCTGTACAATACCCAAATTTTATATCCGAAGTATCTATTTCCTTTGAGAAAACATGGTCTGTTACCTCTTTTTCTAATTCCTCAAGGGCAATTTCTTCCTTACCGGCAAGGGCATTATATGCACCTGTTAGAATTACCATAAGCCCTTTGCCTCCAGCATCAACTACCCCAGCCTCTTTAAGTACAGGTAGCATGTCTGGAGTTTTATTTAAAACTTCATTTCCATGTTTAATGACCTTTTCCATAAAATTGAGTATATTCTTTTCAGTACTTGATATGGACATGGCATAATCTGCAATGCCTCTTACTACTGTAAGAATAGTACCTTCTGTGGGTTTCATAACAGCCTTGTAAGCTGTATCTGCCGCTGTTTTAAAAGCTTTTGCCAAGGATTGAGTGTCTAATTTATTTTTTCCCTTTACTCCATTTGAAAATCCTCTTAAAATTTGAGATAGAATTACTCCTGAGTTCCCCCTTGCTCCCATTAATGACCCATTACTGGCAGCTAGAGCAATTTTAGAAATATTTTCATCCTTCTCCTTTTTTACATGATTAACTGCTGATTTAAGTGTTAAACTCATATTAGTTCCTGTATCCCCATCTGGCACTGGAAAAACATTTAAACTATTAACCTCTTCTTTGTTTTTTTCTAATAAATTTGCTGCCCCCACAAAAGCCTTTTTCAGCATAGAACCATCTATATATCTGATTTCCAACTCTGTACCTCCTAACTACTTTTCTACTCTAATTCCTTGTACATAAACATTAACCTTCTTCACTTTAAGTCCAGTTAAATTTTCTACGTTAAATTTTACCTTCTCTATTATGTTTTCTGCTACTACGGATATTTTAATTCCATACTGTAGTATAACATGTAAATCAATAACTATTTCATTTCCCTCAGAATGTATTTTTACACCTTTAGATAAATGATCCCTCTTTAATAATTCAAAAAAACCATCTGTGGCGTTTTTACTAGCCATGCCAACTATACCATAGCTTTCCATAGCAGAAAGCCCTGCTATTGTAGCTATTACATTGTCATCTATGTCAATATGCCCAAATTCATTTTTTTCCCTTGCTGGCACAAAACATCTCCTCCTTAATATTATTTTATGGGTATATTTTATCTTATTATATAAAAATGTTCAACTAATACAATCAATTCTTACTGTAAATAGTTGCTTTTTTAATATTCTTTGTGTTACAATATAGTATGTTATTATGGAGAGAATAAAAATATACCTGTTTTATAGTTTAAGGAGGTGTTTTAGGTGGCAAAAGTATGTGATGTATGTGGAAAAGGGAAAATATTTGGAAACAGCGTTAGCTTTTCAAATAAAAAGAATAGAAGAAGTTGGGCTCCAAACATTAGGAGAGTAAAAGCCATCGTTAATGGCACTAGGAAAAGAATAAATGTTTGCACAAGATGTCTAAGGTCTGGAAGGATTGAAAGAGCATTATAAAAATTAAGGCTTCCAATATTATTATATATGGGAAGCCTATTTATTTTATAATGAGTATGGCCATTAATATAAGCACTAGTCCAATCAAAAATAATAAAAATTGAACAGGCATTACATTAATTATAATTAATAGTCCTATTACTGCCAGTGCAATACCTACAATTCTATTTATCTTATATTTATATTTAAAAAAATATTTTTTCATTAATATCACCTCGTATACTATTACTTTATAATATTCATAAAAATAGAAAATGTTTACATTAAAATAAAACTAGGCCTTAATTAAATTAAAGCCTAGTCCTTAGATACCACTACTAAACATTCCCCTTCATGTACTTTTATATATCCTTTTTCATCTATAACAAAATTACTAACCCCTAAAGTAGATGCAAAATCTATTTTTACTTTAGAAAGGTTGTATTCAAATCCCTTTAAGGATACTAAAACCCCCTTTGATTCTATAGGGATTATAGACACAAAATAACCATTTTTCTTATCCAGAATCAATTCATCATCAATTATATATATGATATTATTGTTATGAACTATTTTACCTTTTATCCCCTTATCCTTAATAGTTTTTAATAATAATATATTTGCTAAAGTGTGGTCAATTCTACTGCCAATAGCTCCAATTATGGTAATTTCTTCAGCCCCCTTATCCATTAAATACTCTATGGATAATTGAGAGTCTGTTTTATCCTTTTTAATAGGAAATACATTAATAGGTACTTCTTTTTTCTTTAGTATATCCAATGTTTTAGGTGAAATAGAATCCAGATCCCCTATTACCAGGTCTGGTATTATACCTAATTCAACACAGTAATCTGTTCCACCATCTGCTGATAATATAAAATCACTTTCATCCTTTAGTTTAAGTATAGTTGTACTATTTACTTTTTCTCCGTTTAAAATGAGCAAAGCTTTCAATTCCTTCATCCTCTTTTATTTTGGAATTTTCATTAGTGGTTTCCATATAAGTGTTAAAATAACTACAGAAATTACAAATTCAGGTACTAAGTAACTTGCCTGATACACAAGGGAATATATCCATGGATTCTGGCTTCCTGCATACTCAGCAAAGAAAATTATTCCTGCAAGGAAATGACAAATAAATCGAACTCCAAGACCCAACAAAATACCTGTTACAATTCCTATTATACTATTTTTATTTTCTTCATAAACCTTATTTGAAAAAATACCAGCAAGACCTAACATCCCAAAAGCTACCGGATATTCTAAAATTGCTTGTATTGGCGTAAATATCCAACCACCTAATAAAAGCTGCAATAGACCAAATATGGCTCCAGCAATTACTCCTGGTCCCAATCCCCATCTAAAGGAATATAGGAAAATAGGAATCATACTACCGGCAGTTACTGACCCTCCTTGAGGTGCTTCATATACCTTAATCCTGTCCAGAATTAAAGCTAATGCAATCAGAATTCCTGCTTCAACTAGCATTTTAGTACTCCATTTTTTCATTAATATTAACCCCCTTTATAAAAAATAATACCCATTACCTGAACGTAAGTAATGGGCATATTATACAAAATTAAAGATGAAATAGCACACTTCCCTACGCTAGTATTACCTAGTTCAGGTTTAAGGGTCGGGAACGAATCCCTTCTCAGCCATAAAGGCTCCCCTAGTGTTTTAATATATTCAATTTTTCATTTATTATTGTATCATAATATATTGCAAATTTAAACACTTATTTTAAACATTCTAGTTCTCTCAACTATATCCTCAGCTTCAAATATACCTGAGCCTACTACAATTATATCCAAACCACATTCAACTATTTCTTTATAATTATCAAGTTTAATACCACCATCGGCTTCAATAAGTAAGTTTAAATTTTTTTCATCAACTATTTGCCTTAACTTTCGTATTTTTCTTTTAGTGGATTCTATGAATTTTTGTCCTCCAAAGCCAGGATTTACGGTCATTATAAGAACTAAGTCCAGGTATTCCAATACATATTCAATGGAACTAAGTGGTGTAGCTGGATTTAACGCTACCCCAGCTTTTACTCCATAGGATTTAATAGCTTCAATGGTCCTATGCAAATGGACAGAAGCTTCAACATGGACTGTTATAATATCTGCCCCTGCCTTTACAAAATCTTCAATATACCTTTCCGGTTTTTCTATCATTAAATGAACATCAAAAGGAATATCTGTAATATTTCTAATTTTTTTTATTAGAGGAGGGCCAAAAGTTATATTTGGTACAAAATTACCATCCATTACGTCTAAATGTATATAATCAGCTCCCCCTTTTTCCAATTTCTCTATTTGACCTTTTAGATTTGCAAAATCTGCTGATAAAATGGAAGGTGCAACTTTTACCATATTAATACCTCCTAATACTTTTTAGCTCTTCCAAAAACTGCAAGTAGTTATCGTATCGCTGCTGGCTGATATTTCCTAATTCAACCTGTCTTTTTACTTCACAATTAGGCTCCTTATGATGGAGACATCCAGTAAATTTACAATCATGCCTATATTTATCTATTTCTCTGAAATAAGCTCCTAACTCCACTTCATCCTTTATAAAATCTAAACTTAATGAGCTAAATCCAGGAGTATCTAAAACATAAGTATTGTCCATATCCATCTTTAATAACTCAACATGCCTTGTAGTGTGGTTTCCCCTATCAACTTTTTTACTAACAGCTCCAGTCTTAAGTTTAAAATCTGGATGAAGGGTATTTAATAGTGAAGATTTGCCTACGCCTGATGGTCCAGCAAAAACTGTTATATTATTTCTTAAAACTTCCTTTAGGCTATCTATCCCCTCTTTAGTTTTAGTACTAGTTGTTAAAACTTTATACAAGGCCTTGGTATAAATTGTTTCAACTTCTTTAATTTCATCTTTATTGGCTAAATCTATTTTATTTATTAAAATACAAATGTTTAAACCTTCATGTTCTGCCATTATAAGGAACCTATCTAAAAGCCAATAATTTATATTTGGCTTTTTAATACTCATGACTATAATGGCTTGGCTTACATTAGCAACTGGGGGTCTAATTAACTGGGATTTGCGTTCATAAATTTCTTCTATATATCCAGTATTATCTTCCTTATTTACCCGTATTGCCACTTTATCACCAACTAAAGGAGTAATGTTTTTTTCTCTAAATACACCCCTTGCCCTGCATTCAAATATCCCTTCTTCAGTTTTTACATAATAAAATCCACCAATTCCTCTTATAATAATTCCTTCTAACATGCATACCTCCTATCCTTCTGGATGTTTTAAAGTATCTATAAGCTTATCATTTTGATATATTTCAAAAGTTGAATCTGGCTTACCAGATAGATATATTTGAACTTCTTCACCTACAGCATGGGTCTGATTATATACAATTTGCTTTTTACCATCTTGGACTCTTACAATTTTAATATTTACCCTATCATCTTCACCTTCTACAGTTACACTTACTACAAATGGTATTTCTTCTTCAGCTGGACTACCTGGTTCTTCAGGCACTTCCGGTTCTTCCGGTTCTTCTGGAGCCTGAGGTGGTCCTGTACTTATCATTAAATCTATAGCAGTCTCAGTTTCTATTTGATATCCTGGTTCTATACTTTGCCAGAAAACTATCCCTGCTTCATAGTCCTCATTTGGTTCTCTTATTATTTCTCCTATTTTTAAATCATGGGCTGAAAGAGCATTTCTTGCCTGTTCTTCAGTTAAACCTACAAGCTTTGGCATACTTACCAAAACTGTCTCTGGCCCCTTACTTACAACAATATTAACAGGTGTATCTACTTCCACTTCTGCAAATGGTTCTGGATCTTGGCTTATTACAATATTTGCAGGAACTGTATCACTATTTTCGTATACTACCTTACCTTCAGTTAAGTTAGCCTCTAACAAGAGCCTTCCTATGTCAGTAATATCCCTATTTATTAAGTTTGGTACTGTAGTTAATTCTTTTCCTTTACTTACAACTACTTCAACTGTATAACCTTCCTTTACCTCTGTTCTAGGGGAAGGATTTTGATCTATTATTATACCTTCATCATAATCACTGCTAAATATCTCTTTTGAAACACTTAGTTTAAGTCCTAGTTCCTTTAATTCCTCCTCAGCCTTTTCAAGCTCCATACCTACTAAATTAGGCACCATTATTTCATTGCTAACAAATAACTGCCTTAATTTCACAAAGCCTAGGGCTAAAGAACTAACTACTATAAAAGCCAGTAAAATAGCAAGAAAAACAACTTTTAAACCGCCATCTGATTCTTTTTTCTTTGGTTTTGGCATATTTATATCATTCCCATTCTTTATATTCTCTACATTTGGTATTATTTGAGTAGGTTCATCAACAAGGTCCATATTTTCTATTATAATATTTTCACTTTTATCCCTTATTTTATATAAGTCATTTAGCAACTCACTAGCTGTGCTATATCTTTCTATTTGGCTTTTTTTCACACATTTCAATATTACATTTTCCAGTGATACAGGTATTGAACTATCAATTTTTCTCGGTGGTACTATCTCTTCTTGAATATGTTTTAAAGCTACTGAAATAGGACTATCTCCTTCAAAGGGCACCCTTCCTGTTATCATCTCGTACATTACAATGCCCAGGGAATATATGTCAGACTTTTCATCTGTATATCTTCCTCGAGCTTGTTCAGGAGAAAAATAATGTACACTACCTACAACATTTGTTGTATTAGATATAGTTGAAGCTGATGCTGCCCTTGCGATGCCAAAATCTGTTACCTTTACCCTTCCCTCTTCATTAATCATTATATTATGTGGTTTTATATCCCGATGGACTATATGATTTTTGTGGGCATGATCAAGTGCTTCTGCAATTTGTATAGAATAGTCTAATGTTTCATTTACCGTTAATTTACCTTTTTCCCTAATTACTTCCTTTAGGGTCTTGCCCTTTATATATTCCATAACTATGTAATGGATATCTTGGCCATCCCTTTTTTCTACCCCAACATCATAAATGTTAACTATATTAGGATGGGATAAACTTGCTGCTGCTTGAGATTCCCTCCTAAACTTTCTGATAAATTCTTCATCATTTACAAACTCATCTCTCAATACCTTTACTGCAACATATCTATTTAAAAGTCTGCATCTAGCCTTATATACTAAAGCCATGCCGCCCCCGCCAATTTTCTCTATTATTTCATATCTATCTCCGAGTACTGTTCCTAGCATTTTCTCACCCCACTTTACTTATATTTAATAGCTACAACTGAAACATTATCAAAGCCACCTTTTTCATTGGAACGGTCTACTAGTTTTTCACAAGCCCTCTGTATATCTTCATCAAGTAATAGTTCCTTAATTTCATCATCATTCAACATATTAGTCAATCCATCTGTACATAGAAGCAATATATCTCCTTTATATTTCTCTTTTATAAAAACATCTACATGAATCTCTCTACTAGTACCAACTGCTCTAGTAATGACATTTTTTTGGGGATGGTTTCTAGCCTCTTCTCTTGATATGCTGCCATTTTTAATAAGCTCTTCAACTAGGGAATGGTCTTCTGTTATCTGATTAAGCTCATTATCTCTTAAAAGGTAGGCCCTGCTGTCCCCTACATGACCTATATAAATCTTCTCATTTATATCCCAGGCTAAAGTTACAGTAGTTCCCATTCCTGAGCATTCTTCACTTTCAAGAGATTTTCTATAGATTTCTTCATTAGCTTTCCATATAGAATTTTTAATAATACCAACTATGTAATCATCCTCAAATTTTATGTTTTTTACTTCCTCTTCTAAGGTAGAACTTATTATTTCTACTGCCATTTTAGAAGCTACTTCTCCAGCCCTGTGACCTCCCATACCATCAGCTATTATAAAAAAAGGGTATTCCGAATTAGCTGATATATAATAAAAATCTTGATTTATGTCCCTTATTCTACCTTTACTTGTTTTTACACCAACTTTCATCTAGGTCACCTCGCAAACTTTTACACTTAAAAAACTATCCTGCCCTTGGCAGCATCTTTTATTGCTCATATTATTGGCTTGTCCTTTTAAACTTAGTGAATTTTTTGACTGCATATTTTATCAATTTTATATTATATCATAAGATTAGGAAATTTATATATTTTCTTTTACTAATCTGGCAATAAAAAAGCCATCTGTGCCATGAATATGGGGAAACAGTTGAACATAACCTGTTCCTTCATTGTTCATATTGGATCTAATATCATGTTTAAACTCATCTAGAACAAAATCTTTATTATTATTCAAAAAATATTCAACTACTTCCATATTTTCTTCTCTTTCAATAGTGCAGGTACTATATACCATTACACCTCCAGGTTTTAGATATTTTCCTGCATTGTTAATAATTATTTTTTGCATATTTGATAAGCTTTCTATGTCTTTTTCTTTTCTATTCCATTTTATTTCTGGCCTTCTTCGTATTATTCCTAAACCAGAACAAGGTGCATCTACTAATACATAGTCCATTTTTTCAATGAAGTCCTCATTAAGTTCTAAGGCATCCTGCTTTTTTGTCTCTATAATTGTAATTCCTAATCTGTCAGCATTTTCCTTAACTAAATCTAGCTTATGATCATATATATCGCAGCTTATTATTCTTCCTCTATTGTTCATAATCTGGGCCATATGGGTTGATTTACCTCCAGGAGCACTACATAAATCTAAAACTACAGAATTTTCTCTAGGTGATAAAATTTGGGCAACTAACATGCTGCTTTCATCTTGAATGGTAAAATAACCCTTGTGAAATTCTTCTAACTCTGTTATTCTAATAGGATCTTCCACTATTAATCCATCTTTAGCATACCTAGTTTCCAAAACCTTATATCCATAATTTATTAGAATATTTTTTAATTCTTCCCTAGTGACTTTAAGGGTATTTACCCTTATATTAAGTTTTGCTTTAGAATTATTATGTTTTAAAATGTTTTCTGTAAATTCATAAGAAAACTCCTTAACCCATCTTTTGACCATCCATTTTGGATGGGAGTATTTAATAGAAAGATAATCAATCTTATCTTTAACATCTATCTCCATTATTTTTTCTTTTTTTCTTGAAAAATTGCGAAGAAGGCCATTAGTAAAGCCAACCAAACCCTTGTGCCCATATTTTTTGGCTAGATTTACTGACTCGTTAACTGCTGCCCTATGGGGGATTTTGTCCATAAAGGCCATTTGGTATACTCCAATTCTTAGTATTTCTAGTATTTTAGCTTCTATTTTTTCAATTTTTCTTGTGGAAAGCTTTGATATCATATAATCTAAATAGGTTAAATTTTCTATAACTCCATATACTATTTCTCTTACTAAATTTTCATCCCTTGCATTTTCTATTCCTTTTAAATATTTATTTATTGATAAATTGGAATAGGCTCCTTTTACATGTATGTCTAATAATATTTTTAAAGCTATTTCTCTTGCATTCATTTCCATTCTCTCCCTAAAAATATTTTTGCCTGGATAAATCCAGGCAAATGGTAAATATATTAAATTAGTCTCTTCTACCTGAAATAGATAAAAGCCTTAACAGCTGCAAAACAGCTACTAATGTGGCAGCCACATAGGTTAATGCAGCAGCTTGAAGTACCTTTCTGGAACCTTCAGTTTCATCCATGGATATTATACCATTTTCTAATTGTAACAATGCCCTCCTGCTGGCATTAAATTCAACAGGCAAAGTAATTACTTGGAATAGAACTACTGCTAGATATAGTAGAATTCCCAATTCTAATAGAAATGGACTTATTACAAATCCTAAGAATATTAGTATCCATACAAATCTTGCACTAAAACTTGCTATTGGTGCAAGATTGTTTCTAAGAATTAATGGAAAATATCCTTCGCTGTGTTGTATTGCATGGCCTACTTCATGGGCTGCAACAGCTACACTAGCCAAGCTGTTTCCATTATAAACATTTCTCGAAAGTCTTATTACCTTACTTCTAGGATCATAATGGTCTGTTAAATTACCTCCTATAGGTTCAATCTCAATATCATAAAGCCCATTTCTGTCAAGTATCATTCTAGCCACTTCTCTTCCGGTAAGGCCAATACGGCTTGGAACTCTTAAATATTTGTTGAAAGACGATGATACCTTAATTTGAGCATATAGGGAAATAAGTATGGCTATCATAAGTGGCAGGCCCCAAGGCCCAAATCCATAACCATGGCCATAATAATATCCAAACATAGCATTCCTCCTTAACTTAATTTTATATTAGTTGGGAATTTATTTCCTCTTAAATACTCAGAGACTTTCATCTTTCTCTTTCCAGGAAATTGCAATTCCTCTATAACAATAGTAGAATCTTTACAGTTTACATATATACCTTCATCTGAAACCTTAACCACTACTCCATTTTCCTCATCATTTAATCTATCTTCTATTCTTGCTTTGTGAATTTTTATACTATCACCATTATAAATAAAGTATGCTGATGGCCAAGGCTTTAAACCTTTAATTAAATTAATTATATTGTTTCCATTATTATTCCAGTCAATTCTTCCAGTTTCTTTGGATAGCATGGGAGCATAGCTAGATAACTCATGATTTTGAGGTGTTTTTTCTATTTTCCCCATCCTCATTTCTTCTAAAACCTGGATTATAAGTTTTGCACCAAGATGGGATAGCTTATCATGAATGGAAATAGAATCATCATCTTTTTCAATAGGTATCCTTTCAACTTTAAGTATGTCACCTGTATCCAATCCTTCATCCATTTCCATAATAGTTATGCCCGTTTCTTTTTCACCATTTATAATAGCCCAATTAATTGGTGCTGCTCCCCTATATTTAGGAAGTATAGATGCATGTATATTTAAGCATCCATACTTAGGTATATTCAATAAATCCTTTTTTAGTATCTGACCAAAGGCAACTACCACTATTACATCAGGATTTATTTCTATTAATCTATTTATTGTATCCTTTTCATTTACCGAATCTGGCTGATACACCTCTAAACCTAGTTCTAAAGCTTTTTCCTTCACTGGTGTTGGAAGTAATTTTTTTCCTCTGCCTCTCCTTTTGTCTTTTTGAGTAATTACTAGGGATATGTCATATCCCTTAGAGTGTAAAGCTTCTAATGGAGGTACTGCGAATTCTGGCGTACCCATAAAAACTATATTCACATTATCACCTCTAGATTACTCTTCCTCTTCTTCTGGTACTATTTCCTCAATCATCTTATCTATGAACAAAATACCATCTAAATGATCAACTTCATGGCATAAGGCTTTAGCAAGCAATCCTGTGCCTTCTATAATCTTTTCTTCACCATTTTCATCAAGATACTTTACTTTTACTCTTTCTGGTCTTTTAACAGTTCCAGCCTTATTAGGAATACTTAAACACCCTTCTACATCTATTAATTCTCCTTCTTCATATATTATCTCTGGATTTATAAGTTTTATAGGACCTTCACCTATATCTATAACAACTGCTCTCCTTAAAATTCCTACCTGTGGTGCTGCTAATCCTACTCCTTCGTGTTCATACATTGTATCTAACATATCATCCAATAAAGTTTTTATCCTATCATTTATTTCTGTAACTTCTCTAGATCTCTTTCGTAAAATAGGATCTCCTATATATCGTAATTGTCTAATTGCCATATCTTACCTCCTGTATTGTTTACTATATTATTGTACTGGGATTTATATCTACACTAATACTTACATTATCTAAATTAAATTCCTTACTATATGATATATATACCCACCTTAATATGGTCCTTAATCTGTCCAATTCTTTATCACTGCATTTCATAACAATTAAATATCTATAATTATTCTTTATTTTTTCTAAGGGGGCTTTATAGGGTCCCAAAACATTTCCTATTAATCCTTCAAGGCCATTGTTTTTCAGCTCCCTTATTAATACATTATAAACTTCTTGGGATTTTAATGCAACTAATCTATTATTTTCTCCATATATGAAAACAGCTATTATATTTGTAAAGGGAGGATAGTTAAACTCCTTTCTCAAAAGAATTTCTTTTTTATAAAAATTTATATAGTCATGATTTTTTGCTAATTGAATACTATAGTGTTCAGGATTATAGGTTTGAATTATAACATTTCCATCAAACTCTCCCCTACCAGCTCTTCCAGCCACCTGAGTTATTAGCTGAAAAGTTCTTTCAGAGGCTCTAAAATCAGGTAGATTTAGACTAGTATCAGCAGCAATTATTCCAACTAGGGTAACATTTTTAAAATCTAATCCTTTAGCTATCATTTGGGTCCCAATTAATATGTCTATTTTATTTTCCGCCATATTCTTTAAAATCTTCTCATGACTTCCCTTTCTTGTAGTAGTATCCAAATCCATTCTGGCCACAACTGCACTAGGAAATTTCTTTTTTGTATATTCTTCTATTTTTTCAGTGCCTATACCAAAATATTTAATATATTTGCTTTTGCAGTTAGGACATATTTTAGGTGGATATGTACTATTACCACAATAGTGGCATTTAAGCCTATTTTCCCGCATATGGTAGGTCATTGAAATGCTGCAATGGTTGCATTTGACTACATAACCACAACTTCTGCAGGATACAAAGGTTGAATAGCCCCTCCTGTTTAAAAACAGCATGGTCTGTTTACCAATTACTAGATTCTCCTCTATGGCCTTTTCCAAATCCCTGCTAAACATGGACAAGTTGCCACTATTTAACTCTTCCCTCATATCCACTACTTTAACTTGAGGCAATTTCTTATTATTTATTCTTTTAGTTAGTTTAAGTAGTTTTATATTGTCCCTTAAGCTATTATAATAACTCTCTATGGAAGGTGTGGCTGAAGCTCTAAGTAAAACTGCATTGGACTGTTCACATCTTTTTTCTGCCACTTCAATAGCATCATATTTTGGATTCATAGCTGATTTATAAGTTGTTTCATGTTCCTCATCTATTATTATAAGTCCAAGATTGCTAAAGGGTGCAAAAATTGCAGAACGAGGACCAATTGCTATTTTAACCCTTCCTTCCTTTATTTTTCTCCATTGGTCAAATCTTTCACCTTGGGATAATCTACTATGTAGCACTGCTACATTATCTCCAAACCTGCCTACAAATCTAGTTACTGTTTGGGGAGTTAAGGAAATTTCAGGAACTAAAACTATTGTATCCTTCCCTATCTTAATAGCTTCTTCCACTAGTTGAAGATATACTTCTGTTTTCCCGCTTCCTGTAACACCATGAAGTAAAAAACTATCCTTTTTATCCTCTTTTATAGATTCTAATACTGTATTTACAATTTTTCTTTGTTCTTCAGTTAAATTATGCTTTTTGTAATGTTTAATGTCGGCATTTATAGGGGCTCTAAAAATTTCCTTATTCGTAATCTTAATTATATTTTTCTTTTCCAAAGACTTTACAGATGAAATTTGTGAATTTGTTTCCTTTAATAGTTTTTTCAGTGGAATTTCATGGACATTTATTAGGTATTTTGCAATTTCTAACTGCTTAGGACTTCTTTTTAGCATGTTTTGTATATCTTTAAGAGATATATTTTTATTTATTAAAGTTACAATTTTCTCATATTTTTTTTCCACAGAAGTTTCAATCTCTAAGGTAGTATTTATTAATCCATTAGCTTTTAAATTATTAATTTCCTTATTAGTAGTATTTTTTATATATTTTTTCAATATACTTAAATCAACTATATCTCCTTTTAGTTTGATAAAGCTTATTATATCCTTTTCTAATTGGCTTAGGGAAAAGTTGTCCACTAACTTTATATTTTCACCTAATGATATATAGGTTTTTATATTTTTGAAATCTCCTGGTGGTAATACCGCTTGAAGGGCAGTCAATTTAGTACATAAATATTTGTCAGCCATCCAAAGGCCAAGCTCAATAAGGTCCCTGGGTATAAGAGGCTTTTCATCTATTACTTCCACTATGTCTTTAAGCTCATATTCACCTTCATCTACATTATCTTTTATATCAATAACCAGCCCCTTTATCAGCCTGTTTCCCATTCCAAAAGGTACAACAACCCTCATTCCAATTTCAACTTGGCCTATTTTATCTGGATTAAACCTGTAAGTATAAGCCATGTCAGTATCAAAAGCCCTATTATCTACAATGACTTCTGCATATTTTGTCTTCATAATATCAATCCTTTACCTTATGAACAATAAAAGCTAGAATTAAAATCTAGCCTTTATTGTCCATGAGTATTTTTACTTTATCTAGTATGATTTCTGCCACCTTTTCTTTAGACATTATAGGATGATCTGTTACTGTTCCATCTTTATCTATTATTGTAACAATATTAGTATCTGTTTTAAAACCTGCTCCAGGGTCCTTTATATTGTTAGCAACTATAAAATCCAGGTTTTTCTTTTTTAATTTTTCCTTAGCATGTTGTACCAGGTTATTAGTTTCAGCAGCAAAGCCCACTACTATTTTATCCTTTTTCCTGTTTCCAAAGTATTTAGCAATGTCTGGATTTCTAATGTATTTAATATTTAGTTCTTCATCTTCATCTTTTTTCTTTATTTTTTCATCAAAAACCTTTTCAGGTCTAAAATCAAGAGGTGCTGCTGCCTTTATAAGTACATGGCAAGTATCAAATTCTTCTTTTACTGCATCAAACATTTCCTTAGTTGTATTTACCTTTACTAGCTTTACATTCTTTGGTGGCTCCAAGTAGGTAGGACCACTTATCAGTACTACTTCTGCACCTCTAATACTTGCCAGATTAGCTATAGTATAACCCATTTTACCACTAGAATGATTTGTAATATATCTTACCGGGTCTAAAGGTTCTATAGTTGGTCCTGCTGTGACTATTATTTTTTTGCCTTTCAAATCCTTTTCTTTAAAGCTATTTATTATATATTCAACTATATCCACAGGTTCAGCCATTCTACCTGGCCCATAGGTTTGACATGCCAATATACCAACACCTGGTTCAATGAATTCGTATCCTAGCTTTTTCAATTTATCTATATTCTCTTGCACTATTGGATTTAAATACATATTCGTATTCATAGCCGGAGCAAATATAACTTTTGATTTGGTAGCCATAATTGTTGTAGTTAATAAATCATCAGCTATTCCATTGGCAACCTTGCCTATTACATTTGCTGTTGCTGGAGCAATTAAAAATAAATCAGCCTTTTCTGCTAAGGATATATGTTCTACATCATAGTTTCTAGGCTCCTTAAACATATCCACATACACTGGATTTAAAGCCAGTGTTTGAAAAGTTAAAGGAGTCACAAATTTAGTAGCATTTTCTGTCATTATAACCTCTACATTGGCCCCTTGTTTTTTTAATCTGCTAACCACATCTACTGCCTTGTAAGCTGCTATTCCACCAGTTACTCCTACAATGATGTTTTTATTTTTAAGCATCAGATCACCTACTTATAACCCTTAATATCAGGTTTTTTATACTTAACCTTAGCTTGTAAAATTTCTTCTATGGCAATGGTTACTGGCTTAGATGAATTAGTTTTTATTAAAGGTTTTTTACCATCAATTATTTGCCTTGACCTTTTTGCTGCCAACATAACTAATGTGTACCTACTATCTGCAAATTTAGACAATTCATTAATAGATGGAATAAACATATTATACCTCCTTATATAATGCTATTAATTATATCCTTTAATCTTGCAACCCTAAGTTTTTCAGCCTCTATGATAGCTTCTATTTTGTTCACTGCTTTATCTACTTCATCATTTATTACAATATAGTCATATTTATCAACAAACTTTAATTCATTTAAGGCATTTTTTAGTCTCAACTCTATATCTTCTTTAGTTTCTGTACCTCTTTTTACAATGCGATTTTTAAGTTCATTCATTGATGGGGGTATTAAAAATATAAATACTGCCTCCTTATATTTTTCCTTAATCTGAATTGCCCCTTGAACATCTATCTCCAATATTACAATTTCACCTTTTTCAATCTCATCAGTAACAAATTTTATAGGTGTTCCATACCAATTACCATGTACATTTGCATATTCCAAAAATTCATTATTGCTTATCATTTCATTAAATTTTTCATCATCAACAAAGAAATAGTTAACTCCATCTATTTCACCTTTTCTAGGCTTTCTTGTGGTAGCTGAAACAGAAAAAACAAGATCTTTATTTCTTTCAAGTAATTTTTTACATACTGTACCTTTCCCACTACCTGAAGGCCCAGATATAACTAATAAAAAACCCTTTGGCATACTATCCCTGCTTTCTATTCTATTTCATTTTTATTAATATTTTTTCCATTGACTCTTTGAGCAACAGTTTCAGGTTGAACTGCAGAAAGTATAATATGGTCGCTATCTGTTATGATAACTGCTCTTGTTCTTCTTCCATAAGTAGCATCAATTAATGTACCATTGTCCCTTGCCTCCTGTATCATTCTCTTTATAGGTGCAGAATCAGGACTTACAATTGCAATTATTCTATTGGCAGAAACTATATTTCCAAAGCCTATATTAACTAGATGTATACCCATTTTAAACCTCCTAGTATTTATTCTATATTTTGTATCTGCTCTCTAACTTTTTCTAGCTCACTTTTTATATCTACAACACAATTTGTAATAATTAGGTCATTAGCTTTTGAGCCAATGGTATTTATTTCCCTATTCATTTCCTGGACAAGAAAATCTAATTTTCTTCCAATTGGCTCCTTAGATTCCATACTTTTATAAAACTGCCTTATATGGCTTTTAAACCTAACTATTTCTTCGTTTATATCACTTTTATCAGCAAAAAGAACCACTTCATAGTTTAATCTTTCTTCATCTAATCCCTGTTCTTCATCAAGTAGTTCCCTTATTCTTTCCCTTAATTTATCCCTATATTCCTCAACTATGAAGGGAGCTCTTTCTTCAATCTTAGATAGCATAGACTCTATTTTTTCCAATTGACACTGAATGTCTTCTTTAAGTACCGATCCTTCTTCTTTTCTCATATTCATAACATTTTCTAAAGCAATACTTAATGCCTTAGAAAGACATTCCCATATAATATCTTCATCTATTTCCTTTCTTTCTGTCTTTACAATATCTTCTAGTGTTAATACATCTTCTAATCCTATTTTGTCTTCAATTCCTAATTCACTAAGCAAATTCTCCAGTGCAGCTTTATAGGATTTAGCCAAAGATGTATCCACATGTACTTCTACGGGAGATTCTGTTACATATTCCATATTTACATATATTTCTACTCTCCCTCTACTTATATTTTTTTTGATAAGCCTTTTTATTTTTTCTTCCAGATAATTTAAATGTTTTGGCATCCTTACTATTATATCATTATACCTATGATTTACAGTTTTTATTTCAATATTGAAAGCATATGTACCATTAGAAAACTCCCCTCTACCAAAACCAGTCATACTCTTTATCATAAGTACATCATCTCCTAACTTATTATCTTATCAATAAATATGTCATTGTCAATGCAAGCTTTTAATATTTAACCTTATGAATTATAATATAATATAGCATAAACAATCTAGAATTTGTTACATTTTTTTAATTTTTTCTTAAAAATAGTAAATTAATTATGTTGGAGGTTATTATGTCATTTGATGGTATAGTTACAAGAAATATAGTATTAGAATTGAATAATCTACTAGTAGGCGGTAGGATAAACAAAATTTATCAGCATGAAAAGGATGAAATTTTGCTTCATATATATAACAAAGGAAAAAATTATAAGCTTTTAATTTCATCTAGTAGCAATAGTCCTAGAATTCATATTACCAACTATGGAATGGAGAATCCACAATCTCCTCCTATGTTCTGTATGGTTTTAAGAAAACATTTATTAGGAGGAATTGTATTAAATATAGAGCAGCATGAAATGGATAGAATTATATTAATTGATGTTTCTTCCTTAGATGAATTTGGAGAAGTTTCTGTTAAAAGGCTGATAATAGAAATTATGGGAAAGCATAGCAATATAATATTAGTTCATAAAGAATCCTTAAAGATTATAGATGCAATAAAAAGGGTTACTCCTGATATTAGTAGTGTTAGACAAGTTCTGCCAGGTCTAGAGTATACTTTTGTAAAACAGGATAGGCTTAATCCCTTGACTTCAACAGAATCAGATTTTTTTAATCTAATTGAGAAAGACAATAAAAATAAACAAGTATATAAGTTTTTCTATACAAATTATGCAGGATTAAGTCCATTAATAAGTAAAGAAATCTGTTCAATAGTAGGAATAGACATAGATAAACCATTAGGTACTTTAGATGAAGATGAAAAGAAAAATTTGTATGAAAGTTTTACTTCAATAATAAAAAAAGTAAAAGATGAAAAATTTAAGCCTCAACTAATAAAAAATGAATATGGAAAGGACTATATTGCCTTTCATAGTTTAGATATAAATCAATTTGGCAATAAAAATAAAATATATATGAATTCCATTAATGAAGTAGTAGATATATATTATACTGAAAATGACAAGCAGAACAGGGTTTTTCAAAAAGGCCAATCAATAAAAAAAGCTGTGCAAGTCAAACTTGACCGCTCTTTAAAAAAATTAGCAAAACAAAAGGAAGAACTCATTAAAAGTGAGGATAGGGAAAAATATAAAATATATGGAGATTTAATTTCTGCTAATCTGTATAGAATCGATAAGGGGATGGATAAGGTAGAACTTGAAAACTTCTATGATGAAAATATGGGAAAAATAACTATACCCCTTGATAAAAGATATTCACCTGCTGAAAATGCCCAAAGATATTACAAGAAATATACAAAACTTAAAAATACCTATAAACAATTGCTTGAACAGATTCCTGAAACTGAAAAAGAAATAGAATACCTTGAAAATGTATTAAATAATATAGACAACTGTACTGAAATAATTGAGCTTGAAGAAATAAAAGAAGAATTAATAGAGGGAGGATATTTAAAGGGAAAAATAAAAAACAAGAAAAATAATAGAGTATCTAAGCCACACCATTATATTTCATCTGATGGTTTTCATATATTTGTAGGTAAAAATAATAGACAAAATGATTATTTGACATTGAAAGCTGCCAATAAAACAGATCTGTGGCTACATGTTCAAAAAATGCCGGGAAGCCATGTCATAATTAAAACTGAAAATAAACAAGTACCAGATAAAACTTTAGAAGAAGCTGCAATGTTAGCAGCATATTATAGCAAAGGGAAAAATTCAAATAATGTGGCTGTAGACTATACTGAGAGAAAAAATATAAGGAAACCAAAAAATGCAAAATTAGGTATGGTTATATATGAAAATTATAAAACCATATTTGTAAGCCCTAGTGAAGAATACATTGAAAAGATTAAAAAAGTAAGTGATTAATTTGTATAAAAAAGACAGTTGTTTGTAGCTATTTACTACAAATAACTGTCCCTAAATATTACTCTTTTGCCAATATTTCCACTTGGTCTATCCCATCAGTTTCTATGAATTTAACGCTTACTAATTCCTTTTTAGAGGTTGGAACATTTTTGCCCACAAAATCTGGCCTTATAGGTAATTCCCGATGACCCCTATCAATTAATACTGCTAATTGTACTTTACTTGCCCTTCCCATATCCATAATGGCATCTAAGGCAGCCCTAACAGTTCTCCCTGTAAATATGACATCATCTGCTAAAACTACTATTTTGTCTTTAACATTGTACTGTACATCGTTAGTATTAATTCTAGGTTCATTGCTTACTTTTGTTAAGTCATCCCTGTAAAATGTAATATCCAGGACTATGACTGGCACCTTTACCCCTTCAATAGATTCTATTTTTCTTGCTAATCTTTCTGCAAAGGGAACTCCTCTAGTTTTAATGCCTGCTAAAATTACATCTTTAACACCTTTATTTCTTTCAATTATTTCATGAGCTATTCTGGTAATAGCTCTTTGAATTGCTTTATCATCTAATATGATAGCTTTTGTTTTCATCTAAAACACCTACCTATCATTTTTTCTTAACATTTCTAAAACTTTAGTAAATTCATCCAGTGGTTTAGCTTCAAACTCCATGTATTGCCCGGTACTAGGACTCTTAAGGCCCAGTTTTAGAGCATGAAGCATTTGAGTTTTGATGCCAAATTCATTTTTCCTATTAGTATATAAGCTATCACCTACGACAGGATGATTTATATAGGATAAATGAACCCTAATTTGATGGGTTCTACCTGTATAAAGGGAAAGTTCCACTAATGTATACTTACTAAACCTTTCCAATACCTTAAATCTGGTAATTGCTTCTTTGCTATTTATATGTGTTACAGCCATTTTAAGCCTATTTCTTGGATTTCTACCAATAGGCGCATCAATAACTCCCTCATCTTTATTTAATACTCCATGAACAAAAGCAATGTATATTCTTTTAATACTTCTTTCTTTAAGTTGTTTTGCTATATCCATATGGGCCTTATTGTTTTTTGCAACAACTAAAACTCCTGATGTATCCTTATCTAACCTATGAACTATACCAGGTCTAATTTTCCCATTTATATCTGATAAATGATTAGTATAGTTTAATAAGGCATTTACTAATGTTTTATTAGGACTTCCCGGAGCTGGATGGACAACCATCCCCTTTGGTTTATTCACAACTATAATATCATCATCCTCATATATAATATCAAGGGGTATATCTTCTGGATATGGCTCTAAGTCTTTTCTTTCCGGAATATCTACCTGTATTAAATCTCCCTTTTTAACTATGTATTTTGGTTTTTTTACCTCTCCATTTACAAGGATTAATCCTTTTTTAATAAGTTTGGATATAAAGCTTCTTGAAAGATCTTCTATCTGATCCGCAATATATACGTCAAGCCTTTCTCCTGACCCTTCCTCAACTATAAATTTATATAAGTCCATATTAACCCTCAATTCTCATATTTATTGAAAAGTAACATTGACATTATAATTATTGTGGAAATCACTATAAAAGCATCTGCAATATTAAATACCGGAAAATCATAGCCCCAAGGTAACTTAAAGCTTAAAAAGTCCACAACATATCCCAATCTAATTCTATCTATAAGATTTCCAATTGCTCCACCAATAAATACAGATAGGGCTATTTTCATCGTTAAGGTTAGAGAGTGGAAATACTTTATGATAAATAAAACCACAAATACTATGACTAATATTGAAACTATAATAAAAAAGTATCTCCCATTTTTAAAAATACCAAAGGCTGCTCCAGTATTTTCAACGTAGTAAAGTTGAAAAAAATCTTCTATTAAAACAAGTGGCCTATTACCTTTTAGGTATTTTATAGCTGCTAATTTAGAAATCTGGTCTAACAGTACTATAACTAATACTATGATAAAATACACCAATATATATTCCTCCTAACTAAGTAAGCTATATTACTATTTTAAAGCATAAGTATAATTATTACAACATAACATTTGCTTTTAAAAAATAAAGACTTACTAATATTTTAAGTAAGCCTTTAATCTTTACTTTAAAGTATCCTTATAATAATCCTGTGATATTTCTTCCACTTCCTCTACTGAACCACTATTTTCCTCATCAAATACGCCTAAATCATCTCCAGTATTAAAAGAGGGGTCTTTATCTATTTTATTATATCTTGCAACATCCTGATAGCTATCTCCCCTATCATACCCATTTATATCTTTTTTATTTTTATAATTGCTAAAGGGACTTATGCTATCTTCTTCTTCTGGTCTAAATTCCATTTTCTTTTCTAGTGGAATTTTATTTTCTGAACAATCTATACAAAGTTTCAAATATGGAATAAGTTCAAGGCGACTCTTATCTATCTCCTTCCCACAGGAAGTGCATTTTCCATAATCTCCTCTATCAATTGCATCTAAAGAAGTTTCAATTTCTAAAAGAGTATTATTTAACTTATTTATCAAACCCTTATCCTGTTCCATCATGAATACTTCCGTTCCTATGTCTGCAGGATGATTGTCATATAAAGATAATTCTGTATAGTATTCGTCTATAGAACCAAATTCCTCCCCATTTTTCATTTTATTTAATATATTTAGAACTTTCTTCTTCTCTTTTAATAAGAGGTCTTTGAAAAATTTTCTCTCCTTTTCTTCCATAATTTCCTCCTTTAATTATTATTTTAAAATAATATGCCCATATATGAACTTAAAATCCAAGTAAAATTTTAGAATATTTTAGGTATAGTTCATTAAAATTAATAGGAAGAAAAGAAGACTATGCTTACTATATTTAGCATTCCATATATGTGTAAGCAATAAAAAAAACAAAAGAAGATCATCATTATATCTATTAACATTTATATTATTCAAAAAAATCCCTCCATTTTCATGTATTACTATATACTATGAAAATAGAAGGATTTTGTTTTATAAAAAAGTTAAGCTCCCAAATCATCAACCTCTTCAATCTCATCATTTATTTCAATTTCATCTACTATTTTTTCATCTATTTCATCTATGTAATTATTCAATTCTTTTCTATTTTCTTCCTGCTCTTTTTCAATTTCAGTATAAAATTGTTCTAAAACAGATAATTGGGACTCAATAAGGGATTTATAGCGAGTCCTAAAAATTATAACTTCCTTCAATATATGCTCATACTCTTTCCTTATTCTTTTTACTTCATTTCTGGCTTCATCTATTATTTTTTTAGCTTCATTGTTGGCCTCTTCAATTATTAATTCGGCCTTTTGTTTTGCCGACATTATCACTTCATCTGCAGTGTTTTGGGCAACAATCAGTGTTTCCTTTAATGTATTCTCTAAGGCTCTGTACTTTTCAATTTGCTCATTAAGAAGTACTATTTTATCCTTTAATTCTATATTTTCTTTGTAAATCTTTTCATAATCTTTAATTACCTCATCTAGAAATTCATCTACCTCAGATTCTTTATATCCCCTTATGGATCTTTTGAAGTCCTTATTTTGAATATCAAGGGGTGTAATCATAGCCCTCACTCCATTTATTTTAATAATTTCAGTTCAACTTTAATTCTTCCTTTTTTGCTGGTTCCTTCTATAGAATTTAATATAAATCTGCCAAATCCTTTAACAGATATTATATCTCCTTCTTCTATATCTTTTGCTGTTTTATCTATAGGTTCCCAGTTAACTTTAACCCTTCCAGAGCTAATAAGCTTTTGGCTAATACTTCTAGATAAATTTAATGCACCACTAATTAATACATCTAATCTAAGGGAAGATAAGGTGGTTTTTCTAATTAAATAATCTACCTCTGCTTTTTTGAGACTGTCTAGATGTATTTCTTTCACCTTCACTTTATGCTTCCCTATTTTGGTTAAATTTGCTAGTATATAATCTGATATTTCTCTTTTTACAACAGTCTGAGCATACCCCTCATGTATTAAAATATCCCCTACTTTACTGCGGTTTATTCCTAAATTTAAAATCCCTCCTAGAAAATCCCTATGGGAAAGATTGACATTGTCTACTTCTATGGAAAGGGCATTTATATAATTATTTATATCTTCTATTTGAATATAAGGAGGAAAAATTATTATAATTTTTCTTTCAGCTTCATCTATTCCTCCTATTTCTTCATACTCAATATCTAAAAATCTATTTAGTATTGACTTAGAAAGCCTTCTTTCATAAGGATCCAAAAAGTCTGTTGTTTGTATAAGACTTTTATTTAAAACTATTTCCACCTTGTCCAATAATTTGCGCATATTTAAAATCTGATTTTTATCTTTTACATGTACTAAATACTTTTCCTTATCTAATTTCAAATTTATCACCATAATATAATTAAAAAATTTCTTATAGCTGCCTGAATCAAGTTCAATATTAGTAATGCTACTATAGGAGAGAAATCAAATATACCAGTGTCTATACCAATTTTGTTTATGAGTCCCCTGGCAAGAGAAAGTATAGGCTCTGTCAGCTCAAATACAATTCGTCCAATAGGACTATAGAAGCTAATTCTTAACCATGACATCATCACTCTTACTAATATTAATAGCTCAATTATTTCGAATAATATCCTGATAGCTTCATAAATATTATTCATTGGATTACCTCTTCCTTATATTAATTACCACTTAAATATACCTCTATTTTGTAATTCATTCTTTATATTTCCGTCTATTTCAACATTTGCTGGTGCCAGCACAAATATATCTGTTGTTACCTTCTGTATGCTTCCTTCCAAGGAGTACAAACCTCCATTAATAAAATCAAATATTTGTCTTTTAATTCCTGGTTCTAATTGTTCTAAATTAACAACAACTGTTTTTCTCATTTTTAAATCGTCTACAATCTTAGGTGCATCCTCATAAGTTAAAGGTTCATGTATAGCTAATTTCATATTGCTTGCTGTATGAATATTTACTATTTTATTGTTTAGCTTCTTAGTTTTAGTAGCTAGTGGCAGTTCCTCATATTCATCAGTGTCGTAAAATTCCTCATCTTCGTCATAATCTAAATCATCAATTCCAATAAAATATTTTAACTTATCAACAAAACCAGCCACAATAATCCCCCCTTAATAATTTCTCTTTCCAAAAAGTCCTGTTCCTATTCTTATCATATTAGCCCCTTCTTCAATGGCAATTTTATAATCATTTGTCATCCCCATGGATAATATATCCATATCCACATTTGGATATTTTTCATTAGCTATTTTATCCCTTAATTGCCTTAAAGACCTAAATACCCATCTAACATCTTCGGGATTTTCAGCAAAAGGAGCTATGGTCATAAGTCCCTTTATTCTAATATTTTCAAATTTAGCAACAATATTTTCTATAAAAGGAATCACTTCCTCTACCTTAAGGCCAAATTTTGTTTCCTCTTCAGCAACATTTACCTGAATTAGAGCATTTGCATGAATATTAAGGCTCTTAGCCCTTTTATTTAACTCTTTAGCTAAAGATATACGGTCTAATGAGTGAATTAATTTTACCTTATCAATTATATATTTTACTTTATTTGATTGTAAGTGACCAATCATATGATAGTCTGGCCCCTTACCTAATATATCGTATTTTTTTATTAATTCTTGAACTCTATTTTCTCCTATATTATTAAGACCTAAGTCTATGGCCTCTTTTATTCTGTCTACATCTACTGTTTTAGTAACAGCTATTATTTCAACTGTATCGCCTTCTCTGCCTGATTTAATCAGCGCTTCATTAATATTTTCTTCAATTACCTTTAAATTATCCCTGATACTGATTTTAATTCCCTCCTTGCTATCAATCAATTATCATCCCTTCTTCCACATTTGCAGGATTTAATAGTATCTCATCAAATAGTCTAACAGTCCTAAACTTTTCATCACCCTCTCCAATAGTTATATAACTATTTTTATCTCCTGTACTAATATAGGCATATTCGTCATCCTCACTTACTATCTCAATTGGTCTAAATTTTACAATTCCACTTATATCTTTTATGTAAACTCCTTTCATACCGTCCTTTTCAATAATACACCTTTTTTTAATTTTAAAGGTATCATATTCGTTTTTTATTATGTCTAATTCTATATGCCTTTTATCATAATAGTTATAAAAATCCCTATTAAACCTACACAACAATATGCCCTTATTTCCTTCCACGCCTATCCTTTCTATATAGCCCCTTAGTTCTCCAATTATATCTTTTCCTGAAAGAAGTATAGGGTTTCCTTCTTTAAAGGAATCTATATCTTTCAAATTATCTATTTTAATTAGTATATACCATTCAAAATTGTTAATTATCTTAAAAATTGGTTGTCTAACTTTTACGCTTGCTCCATGTGAAATTACTGTTTGTTTATTTTCTATATTTTTAAAATCCGAATAATTATATTTAGCTAAATTATTTATTGAATACTTATCTTCGTATCCATCTATTTTATATGACACAATACCAGCCTTTGTAGAGCAATAGTCTATAAGACTATTAGAAATTTGATTTTCAATTTTACTTTTTTCTTTTTCCAATGCCTCTAAACTACTTCCAATAAGTGTATTATTATATATATCTGCTTCTTTTTTGCTATAACTAGACAGCCTGTCCTTTAGCTTGTTAGCCAAACCATATTTCCCTTGAGAAATAGAATTTTGTATCTCTTTTATAATTTCATTAACATTTGACTCATAGCTATTATTGAAACTATTTTCGCCCTTAGTTTTTGAAAGAACTTCAATTTTATTTTCAATCTCTTCTAATCTTTCTTTTAGTTGGGAAGTATCACCTATAAGGGCCAATTCAGCTACTTTAGCTCCTACAGGCACCCTTTCTCCTTCCTTTGCAATAAGCTTTATTTCCCCTTCCCCATCAGCTGTAAATACTATTTCCTCTTTAATAATAATTCCTTCAGTTTCTATTATGTCTTTTGCCTTGTACCTTTCTGGTAATTCTGTTTTAAGTCCTATGGCAAATAAAGAAGGCACACTTCTAAAAAAAATATATATTAATACCAGTCCAAACAAGGTAAACCTAATTTTCTTTTTTCGTTGTCTTCTTTTCATCCTCTGTTCTTGGCCCATTTTATCACCTGAATAAACCTTTTTCTTTTTTTAATGTTAGTTAAAAAATTGCCCATACTTAGAAATTACTTTAAATTTCTCTATATTATCAATTTTTAATTCCTTTATTTCATCTTTATATGTTACCATCAACAAAGCCCTTTCTTTTCTACTTATGCCAATTAATGTACCCTCGTACTTATGATTATTATTTGTAATAACCCTTACTTCATCTCCTGATTTTGCAATTTTACCTTTTAAAACAAATTCCTTCATATCAGCTTTATCAAGATCTTCTTGAGTCACAGCCCTATTTTCAATGATTATTATATTGTTTTTTAAATAAAATTTTTGTTTAAGTACAGTAAAAATATACCCAATAACACTTACTGCAAATAAAACAATTAAAACTTTCAAAATATATGTTAACAAAATCATATTACCTCCAAAATAAAGTAATTTTATATTAAGTATACCATATATTTGAATTGGTTTAAACACACTTTACAAATTTTGAATTTCAGGTGCTTAGGATTTTATATTCTAGGTGAATTAAAAAGGAGATGAGCAAAAGCCATCTCCGAGTTTGAATACGTTTTCAAATTTACATAAAAATAATATGCATAAACACTGAGCCAATAATTATTCCTATAATAGTTCTTTCTATAAATACAACAACTAGTTCCCAAAGTTTTAATGGTAGCTTTGCTGAAAGCATTACTACTATTGTTTCTGAGAAGAATAGAATCTGACTTATTGAAACAGCAGTAACCAAAAATCTTGCTCCAATGTCCAAAGCTGCAACTTTGTCTGCAATTAATAATACTGGCAGAAACATTTCTGCAATGCCTACGGGAAAACTTGGAGCTATTTCAACAGCATTAGGTACTTTTAATATATTAAATAAGGGGACAAATAAACTACCTAGCCATTGAAATACAGGTGTGTTTTCTGCAATAATAAGAGCTATAGTACCTACACAACATAATGTTGTTACTACTTTAGGTATTACTTCAAGGCTTTCCATTAAACTAGCCTTAATTTCTTCAATTAAAGAAGGAGCTAAAAATGCTTTTTTTACTGCCCTGTCGACTCCAGTCTTTACAAATCCCGCTTCTGAACTTCTAGCATCTATTAAATCCTCTTTAGTTTGCTGTCTGCCATTTGCATATACATCTCTCTTTTTATTGAAGGGAGGTATCCTTGCAATTATTGCACTAATAATTAAAGTCATCAATAGAGATATAAAATATACTTGTATAAAGTAATCTTGCAGGTCAGCAGTTTTAATTACCATATAAGCAAATCCTATGGAAACTGCACTAAAACCAGTTGCAACTAAAACTGCTTCCTTTTCTGTATATACACCTCTTCTAAATAATTTGTTTGTTATTAAGACCCCTACTGAGGAGCTTGATACAAATGATGCGATTGCATTTACTGCAGCCCTTCCAGGCAACTTAAATATTGGTCTCATCAATGGTTCCATTAATGAACCTACGAAATCAATTATGCCATAATTTAATAAAAATGGCATGCAGAAGGAACTCACTAGAATTATCCAAAATACTTGAACTCCTATGGAAATTATGGTTCCACCTGTTGAGCTACCAACTATTATTTCTGGCCCTTTAAATGATGTGGTTGCTGTTAAGGTATATAATAGGGCAAAAGCTCCTCCAGCTAGGTATATCAATGGATGTAATGGTGAATCACCAGAAAAATAGTCATAAACTTTGCCTTCTTTAGCTATATATTTTCCATAAACACTTGCAATTCCAGTACCACATATTAGCAAGGTTATAAGCCATAAACCAATATTTCCTGTAATATCTATAATTCCATTATAAATATGGCCAAAAGTAATATCCATCTCTCCATTAATAGATAATGGAACGAAAAATATAAATATAGCTATTGCAGTGAAAACAATACTTTTAATTAGGCCTTCTGAATAATCCTTTTTATTTAACAAAATAGAATCTAGAACAGGAAGATCCTCTATGTCCAGATTCTTCTCGAGAATCTCCTGTTTTGTAAAAATTCTTTTCCCACTCACTTGATTAAGCATTGCCATTCTCATCCTTTTCTTTTTTATCAATTGCTAGAATAGATAGGAATTCAAAAACAATATTGGCTGCAAGAAGTGAAGTTATCTCTGCTATATCGTAAATAGGAGCAACTTCAACTATATCCATACCAACAAAATTTAGTCCTTTAAGGCTTCTGATAATTTGAATAGCTTCAAAAGATGTATATCCTCCAACTTCTGGTGTTCCCGTTGCAGGAGCATAAGCAGGATCAACAAAATCAATGTCAAAGGTTAAGAACACTTTATTGTCACCTATTACTTCTCTAGCCATTTTAACTGTTTCATCAATACCCATTCTTCTAACTTCATGGGTAGGTATTAAAGTAAGTCCTAATTTTTTAGCTAATTTAAATTCACCTGCATCATATATAGAACCTCTCATGCCAATTTGCACAGATTTATGCGGATCTATAAGGCCTTCTTCAATTGCCCTTCTAAATGGAGTACCATGGTTGTATTTTTCTCCAAATACTTCATCATTAATGTCAGCATGGGAATCAAAATGTAATAAGCTTACAGGCCCATACTTCTTAGCAATCGCTCTAAGTTCACCTAAAGTAATTGAATGGTCTCCACCTAAAGCTATAGGTATGGCACCAGCTTCAACTATTTTTGAAGTAAACTCTTCAATTGCTTTATAAGTTGGATGGATATAACCAGGAACTACATTAACATCTCCTAAATCTCCACCTTTTAAGTAGTCCAATATATTTACTTCGTGAACTGGATTGTTTGTCTTCATCATTACTGAAATATTTCTAATGGCTTGAGGACCAAATCTTGCTCCTGTTCTATAGGAACAAGCAGTATCGAATGGTATGCCATAGATAGCAAAATCCAATCCCTCTGCATCTTCAAATCTTTGCATTCTCATAAAATTACCTGTATTGACAAATCTTGGTGAAGCAAATGCTGTTGCTGGTTGAATAATCTTTTTTTCTTTCATTTGTAAAACCTCCTCATATTTTTTTACTACTTAATAATGCAAATATGAGGCCAATTTTTTAACCTTATATTTTACACAATTGATGATTATAAAAAAGGGAATAAAGGAATTATTTCCATACTGTTTTTTTGGATAATTCCTCTATCCTCCATATAATCACAGGTTTATGAATATTGGAATTATTTCCTCCTTTATTGGAATTTTTTCCTGTTAAATTCTAACTCTATGCCAAGCCTTTTTGCTTTTTTCCTAAGGGTACTTTCATTGATACCAGCTAATTTTGCCATTTCTTTTACACTTTTAGACCTCTGCATGTAATTTAATATTAATTTTTTTTCAAAATTTAATATTTGTTCTCTAAAAGTTAAACCTTTGCCCTCAACAATATGCTCCCTATTAAGATTATCCAATACATCCTTCTCCTCTATTATGTCACCTTCTACAGTAACTACAAGCCTTTCTATTATATTTTCCAATTCTCGTACATTGCCAGGCCAATTATAATCTAGCAGTACCTTCATAGCTTTAGGTGAAATACTCTTATTTAACCCGTAATATGAGTTTAATTTATCAAGAAATAGTTTTGTTAAAGGAACAATATCCCCTTTTCTTTGCCTTAATGGAGGTATTTTAACAGGTATTACACATAACCTATAATATAAATCCTCCCTAAATTTTCCTTCCTTTACCATGTTGTAAAGATTTTTATTAGTTGCAGCAATTATTCTAATATCAACAGATTCTTTTTTTGTAGATCCAACAGGTTGTACTTTTTTATCCTGTATTAAAGACAAAAGCTTTACCTGCATTGGCAAAGAAATTTCACCAATTTCATCTAGAAATAAAGTTCCTTTATTAGCACTAACAGCTAAACCTTTTTTACCGCCTTTAAGGGCACCAGTGAAAGCACCTTCTTCATATCCAAACAATTCAGATTCTATCAAGGTTTCAGGTATAGAAGAACACTCTACTTTTACAAATGGGTATTTACTTCTATGGGAATTTTCATGAATATATTTTGCTATCATCCCTTTCCCAACACCAGATTCTCCTTCTATTAAAACAGTAGAATCCACCTTTGCAACCCTATTGGCTAGTTGCACAACATTATACATTGATTTACTTCTATATATCAACTGATTATTTCTTAGGTGCTTTATACTTAAGCTACTAAGACATTCCGCCAATCTTTTATTCTCTCTTTTTAAAACATTGAGTTGCTGTTCCAATTTTTCAAGTCGATCTATATCTCTGACAATTACTATTACTTTTGATAATTTTCCACCATCAAAAATGGGTATACCTGCTGATAAAACTAATCTACCATTTACAACTTGAGTCATCATAATCTTTTCCTTTTTTTCAATCGCTATTAAACCTATTGATCTAGAAAATACTCCTTTTTCAACAAAATCCTTTAAATTTTTTCCTATTATATCTGATTTTTTAATGCCATCAATTTTCTCAGCAACTGAATTGTAAAAAAGGGTATACCCATCCTTATCAATAATATGTATACCTGCATCAAGATTGTTAATTAATATGTTTAATTCTCTGTTATTTAAAGCTACATTTGTTTCTGATAAATTAGGATCCATTAAATTTCCTCCTTATAATCTCATAATGCCATAGACTTGAATAAAAATTATATCATTAGATTTCATATTTATCCAATACAAATAAACTATTAAATTGTTAATTCGACATATTTTTACAAACTCCTTTTTTTAAATATTAACAAAATAATGATTATCTTTGTAAATGTTGCAATTTCTTTAAATATATAGTATAATTTAATGTGTTAATAAAATGAACATGTTTTGTAAATATTAGTTTACCAACTGTAAAAATTAATAAAGCTTTATCGGGATGTGGCGCAGTCTGGTAGCGCACAAGTCTGGGGGACTTGGGGTCGCTGGTTCAAATCCAGTCATCCCGACCATAAAAAACAGGAGTTTTACTCCTGTTTTTTATGCAAGCTTAGAATCTTCCTTTTTAATTATATTAGACCACTTGCCACATTTGTCTCCATATCTTGCTAAAACCCCATTATTACTTTTAATTTCTACTATTTCACACCTATTAGAACAATCGCTACATTCAAAGCTATTTACATTATATTTTAAACGTCCTATTGAAAAACCTTTAAAATTAGTTCTTCCTTTTTTCTTTACCTCCTCTTTAGCTAAAATAGCTGCTCCAATGGCACCCATAACATCATGATTTGGTGGTACCTCAACATTCATATTCAATGCTTCTATAAATGCTTGTTTAATACCTATATTAGCTGCAACTCCTCCTTGAAATAAAATAGGTTCTAGTATTTCCTTGCCTTTTCCTACATTATTTAAATAATTTCTTACAAGGGCTTCACATAATCCTTTTGCAATATCAGCCTGATTGTGACCTAACTGTTGTTTATGTATCATATCTGATTCTGCAAATACTGCACATCTACCTGCAATTCGTACAGGACTTTTAGACTTGAGAGCCAGGCTTCCAAATTCACTTATATCTATACCTAATCTTATAGCCTGCCTATCTAAAAAAGAACCAGTACCTGCTGCACAAACTGTATTCATGGCAAAATCAACAACTATGCCATCTCTTAATATTATTATTTTTGAGTCTTGACCTCCTATTTCTATTATAGTCCTTACATTAGGATTGAAATTAAGTCCTGCAATTGCATGGGCAGTTATTTCATTTTTTACGATATCTGCCCCAACTATTATATCCGCCAGATACCTACCACTTCCTGTTGTACCTACTCCCTTTATTTCAACTTCTCCTAATTCCTTTACTATATCCTCTATCCCTTTTTTAATAATTTCTATAGGCTTTCCTTGTGTTCTCAAATACTTCTTGTAGCGTACCTTATTACTCTCATCCATTAATATAATATTGGTGCTAACAGAACCAACATCTATACCTAAATAATATTCTGCCATTTGTTTTCCTCCCTCTTTCTATGCAATAAATCAACAAAGGCTTCAAGTCTTGTCATATATCCTGCCTCCCCAGTCATTTCATCTAGAATTAAGGTCATAATAGGAAATTTATAATCTTCACTAACAGTAGTTAAAATACTTTTGGCTACTATTTCTGGCATACAATTTAAAGGTAGTAACTGTATCACACCATCAAACCCACTTTCTGCATAATACACTGCAGAACCTATAGTTTCTCTACCATGGCCACCTACTAGAGTTTTCAAATAGGGTTTTGCTTTTTCGTATTTAATCCTTTCAGTTTTTGAACCAAAGGGATAAAATTTTACATGATGCTCAACCCATATAGTTGGAGTTAATGATTTTTCTACTAAAACTCCCATATGGCCTAATTTTCTCTCTATTTCCATATTTACAAAAGGTTCAATGATAGTATATATTTCTCCTATTAATCCTATTTTTATAGGATTAAAATCATCTTTTAGTTTTACTTTATTTAGTTTATTTATGGTATCATCCATTAAATCCATTAATTCTTTTGCTCCAAAAGTCTTTTCCCCTTGTTTATAATATCTGTCTACTATTAAGTCAACTTCATAACTATTAACTGCATAAGCTCTTTTTTTATTAGACAGGTCCGTTATATAATCTGCTTTCTTAATAAGTTGCCATCCTAGCCTTGCAGCTTTTATTACATCCTTTATATTTCTGGCATTGAATAATTTGTACACATTATCTTTCAGGTCTTTTATCCCTTCACTTATAGGGTCTAGTACTATAAAATTAACATCATAACCTAAATCCTCCAATATGCTCTTTTCTAATATAGAATAAAATCCATACCTACATGGACCACAACTTCCGGTTAAAAGTATTGTATCGGCACCCTTCTCTATACTTTCTATGAAATTTCCTATCATTACTTTAAGAGGTAGGCAAATAGTTTCCTGAGCATATTTTGTTCCCATTTCTAATGTTTTTCTGCTACTTTTAGGAGGTGGAATTACCTCTATGCCCAATTCTTCAAAAAAAGCCTTTCCAGCTATATATACATTACCAAAGTGTGGAAAAGTTACTTTCATCCTTTAACCTCCAGTCCAGCATATCTGTAAATGCTTCTAATCTAGTGTTTACTCCTGCTTCACCTGTTTGTTCATCTATAGTAAGTAATGTGAATGGAATTTTAGCTTTTTTAGCCTTTCTTTCAATTAAGTCTATAAATACAGAATCCAAACCACATCCAAAGGCAGAGACATAAATTATACCAGATATAGATTTCTCTTCAATAAGATAGTAAGCTGCCCCAATTATTCTCTGCCCATGAGTCCAAAACATCCTCTTTGGAAGTTTTTTTGCATATTCCCTAGCCTTTTTCTCATCTATCATTTCTGCAGTAATAAGATCAAATTTAAAATCTTTTAACTTCTTTACTAATTCCATATTAATATACTGATCATATATATTGTAGGAATGCCCTAATATGAGTATTCTCCTATTGTTATCCTTCCTTATTATATTCTTTATAACTTTCATATCAGCATTTTTACCTAAAACATCCAAAGATATAAATCCTGTTGTCATCATTTTCAAATAATTATTATATTGTTTTAAAGCATCATAAAAAGCGTTAAGTATCTTTCTGTCACTTTTCTCAAAATACCTGCCAGTTTCTATAATAGACTTTTTTAAAAATTTATTTGACTTTCTTAAATTTACTTCTGTATCAATAATTTCTGGTAATCCTTTAATACTATTCTTAACCATGTCTGGAAGTCCTAAATGTTTTGGACAATTGTATTCCCTTTTATGAATGCTAATTATCTTTGGGATAAAAATATAATCCACTTTATCCTTTAAATAATCAACATGGCCATGAAACACTTTAACAGGTAAACATGACTCATCAACACATGCATTAACACCTCTATCTAAAATTTCCTTATTTGTTTTTGGTGAAATTAGAACCTCAACTCCTAAATTATTAAAAAAACTTTTCCATAAAGAAAAATAATCAAAATAAAACATTCCTCTAGGCAACCCTACTTTGACACTCATCCTTATCCCTCCAATCAATACAAAATATATTGTTGTCAAAATTTTATTTTTTAAACCATAAAAAAAGAAAGGCTCTTACTGCCTTTCTACAAATTCTTCTAACAATTCATCTAAAGTATAAAAGGTAAGTATAATTTCCTCCATACTTACTACCCTTTCATCAAGTGAGTATTCTATATAATATAAGAATTCTTCAATATTATTGAAGGGTAAATCTATTTGTGACAAAAGCCTTCTCATTCTAATTTTTCTCTCTAAATTATTCATAGAACTAATACTTCTATTAATATAATGAATTAAACTATCGATAAGTTGTTCTAAATAATTTTTATCTATAATTCCATAGCTTTCAGGAAATAGAATTTCATCCCTAGTAAAAGTTATATCATTATAGTAGGCTAAAATTTTACCAGTATATTTAATTTCACTATTTAATTCATCTTCAAAAACAATACCCCTTCTTGTACTTTCGTGTACAAGTACTTCAAATTCATTAGTTCTATTTAAAAGATCTTTTTCATTCTTTTCTAGTTTTTTATTAGAAGTCTCTATGAGTATCTCTAACAAGTCCTTCTTTTGATTTCTAATAAATTTTTTAAATTTTGAATATATATCATTATCATTAAGCTCATCAACCATACCTTTAGTTAAATATAGTACCAGCATCTTATTTATAATAATACCCATATTAGTTATAAATAGTTTTGATTGGTTTATTCTTTTACTTAATTCTTCTATATCTTTATTTATAACTTCTTTTTCATCTTCTTTTCCATCCATATTTTTTATTTTAAGTTTTTGTATTTCAGTAAAGTATTCATCAAATAGTATCCCATAGTCCCCTAACAATGTGCTATTAAATTTCATTTTATAGTCTTCAATCATACTTTCAACCATATTTGCAGCATATTTATCAAAATTTCTTAAAAGAGAACTTTTAAGTACCTCATAATATTTTAACTTGCTCATTCTAAATGGAACCAGCAGCAATATTTTTGATATTAATGTATTGTACTTATTGTAATCATTTTTTACCCTATCTAATGTGATGGTTATCTTATTTATTAAATAATTGATATCATTCCTTGATATTTTATAATTGTTAAATCTGTTTTTAGGCATATTTTTAATTTTTTTGTAATACAATATTTCCTTTATATAGGACAATTCAATACTATATCCATATAAAGTATTAGCTAATTTATATAATTCTTTCCTAATATTAATTAATTTTTCCTTCTCATTTAACATCCTTTCTTCTGATAGGATTAAATGATAGTTGTTAAAAGAATCAATAATTTGGCTTAAGTTTTTTTGTATAATCTCTCTTTCCCTTGTATTATCTCCCAAAATATTTTCCTTTTTAAAGGTATCAACTGTTTCTGAAATATTGCCAATTAAATAGTAATAGGACATATTTCTTATTATTGTTAGCTGATCTTTATTCATATTAATTATTTTTTCTTTTAATTCTTCATCTTTTAATTTATTTATATATAAATTCAATTCATTTCTATTTTCCTTATTCATTAACATACTCCTTTCAGTAGATTCTAGCATCAGCTTATGTTAATATTAAATATGTAGTATAACTTATTATATCACAATTATATAAAGGAAGTAATTATAGATGAAAATATACAACCATATATTAAATCCTCCAGATTATAAATTTAATTTTAAAAATTTCAGTATAGAAGATATATGCTTTTTAGATATTGAAACTACCGGCTTATCAAAGGAAAATAATTTAATATATTTAATTGGATTAATACACTATAATAAAGAAAATAGTAGCTGGAATTTAGTCCAATACTTTGCTGATAGCAAAAATGAAGAGAAAAATATTTTAAAAGAATTTAATTGTCTTATAAATAATTTTGAATTACTTATTACTTACAATGGCCTAAGCTTTGATATTCCTTTCATTGACCATAGATTAAATAAAAATGGCCTAAAAAGCAATTTAAAGAAGCTTAAAAACTTTGACATATATAGGAGGATAAAAAAAGAAAGCCCCTATTTAGAATTGGAAAATTTAAGGTTGAAAACTGTTGAGAAAAGCCTTGGCATTTTCAGGGATGATAAGTATACGGGTAAGGACTGTATAAAATTTTATTATGAATATCTGGACAGCAAGGATGAAAGACTTCTTGAAAGGATTTTAAAACATAACTATGATGACTTGTATTATTTAGTACCTGTTATGAAAATATTTGATATTGTAGAAGATGCTAAAACCATCCCCCTGATTTTACAAAATAGGGAGGTAAAGATAAAAATAAGAGACATTGATTTAAAAGGCGATATGTTTCAAATATGCAGCGAAAGCAATATTAAAGTGAAAGATATTATCTATTATACTGATGAATATAATTTTCAATGGATTGAGAATAAGTTAAAGATAAGATTTGAAAGTAAAAAAGGAATGATTACTCCCACAAAGGAATGTATTTTTGTAAATGTTTCAAATTGGCCTTTTAAAAAGAATCTAAAGGATCTGTCCCAATATATGGTTCCTAATAACATTATACTTCTAAAAGTTGAAGAGAAATTTGTAATGGACAATATAAAACTTATATTAAACGAAATGATTTTATCTTCAATATAAAAAGCAACAGACTATTCAAAAGCCTGTTGCTTTTTATTATCTTGGTGGGCCTTCAGGGACTCGAACCCCGGACCTGCCGGTTATGAGCCGGACGCTCTAACCACTGAGCTAAAGGCCCAAGTGGTGGGCCTGGGTGGACTCGAACCACCGACCTCACGCTTATCAGGCGTGCGCTCTAACCGCCTGAGCTACAAGCCCATACTTTTGGATTGTCATATTAAATGATTTTTATGGTGG
>ERZ773359.842-NODE-842-length-44074-cov-49.032918_pt1 | contig 44074 bp, 43 predicted proteins | sample MGYA00374955_ERZ773359 | MGnify/ENA primary metagenome ERZ773359 (study PRJEB29098, sample SAMN04486028) | biogas fermenter metagenome | study: EMG produced TPA metagenomics assembly of the Biogas fermentation microbial communities from Germany - Plant 4 DNA1...
TTGATATATAAAGATTTTAAAAAGAAAAATAGTGTAAAGACTTTACACTAACAAATTTATTTAGGGGGAAATAAAATGATATCAAAAAAAATATTAGCTGTATGCTTAATAACAACTTCTCTATTAGTTGGATGTGGAGCTAAAGAAACATCAAATACTAATGAAACTCCAAATAATTCTGCTGGTGAAACAACTGATAAATTCACTGGTAAAAAAACTTATGAAACACTTTATGATCCAACAGGAGCAAAAGGTGATGTAATCGTTGTTGATCTTGACTTTGAAAATGGAGAACCAGTAAAAGTTGCTGTTGATGTTCGTCAAGAAGATGGTTCAATGAAAAAACAAGCAGCTGCAGAAGGTAAATACGTTATGAAAGAAGGAGAAAAGCATCACTGGGGAGAACAGATTGAGATGCTAGAAAACTTCTTAAATGAAAATAAAGTTGATGTATCAAAGGTAACATTAACTAATGATGCAGGTAACACTGATGCAGTATCAGGCGTTACAATTAAAGTTGGAGCATATATCGATGCAATAAAAGACGTTATAGATGCAGTTAAAGAAGGAAAAGAATTAGAAGAAGGTTTTACAGGAGCTAAAACTGGAGAATTAGATTATGATACAACTGGTAAAAAGAAAGATGTAATTATGACAAAGGTTGTATTTAACCATGGAAAACCAGTTGCAGTTAAAATCGATGTTAAGCAAGAAGACGGTTCAATGAAGAAACAAGCAGCAGCTGAAGGAAAATATGTTATGAAAGAAGGAGAAGAACATAACTGGGGAGAACAAATTGAATTATTAGAAAAATTCATAGCAGAAAATAATTTTGATTTATCAAAAGTAACTTTAACAAACGATGAAGGAAATACAGATGCAGTATCAGGAGTTACTATTAAAGTTGGTCGTTACCTAGAAGCTGTACAAGCTGTATTAGATCAAGTAAAATAATATTTTTTATAAGAAAGCTGTTAATAATTTGCTATTAATAGCTTTCTTTTTTATTTAAAAATATTCTTATAAATAATAAAAAAATAATTGGGAAAACTATTAATGATAAGATACAAAGGAGGACCGAAAATGAAAGTGAAATCATTAATAACTCCGCTGGCTTTAGTAACAGCTTTAACTTTTGGTTGTACAAAAGCAGAAGAGGAAATAAATAATCAAGAAGATACAATTGAGGAAAATGTTATTGATAATAGTGATGGAACAGATGTTAATGATGGAAATGGAGCAAATAATGGAGTTGAACCAGGAACATATACAAATGATAAAAATGAAGAAAATGAGACAAATGAAAGCAATGAAACAAATAATGGAATGGAAACAGATGAGCCAGGAACTGGACCTGGTGTTAATAATGGAGCAGGCAGCGATGAAATAGGACCTGAAACGACTGAATAATGAAAAAATACGTTAACATAAGGTTTAGAGAAGATCTAACACGTTAAGTGTTTATCTTCTCTATTTTATTAGAAACATATTATATTGAATACAAAAATTATTATAAACTAAATATGATGAGAATAAGGAAAATAATTACTAATAAAGCAATAGTAAAAGATATAGACATAAATTTATGAAGGTGTGGCAGATAAATCATAAATATTATATAATAAAGAATAGTGCTGTTTACTTAATCATTTATTATATAATTTGGTTTATATTTGTTTTAGATAAATAATATAATGTATAATAAAAGAAATTTATTTTGGAGGAATTACTTTGGAAACAAATGCTAATGTTATAGAAAAAACAATAATAAAAAGTAAAGTTCCTAGAAATTATAAAGTAATAATGTTTAATGATGATTTTACTACCATGGAATTTGTCGTAGCTATTCTTGAAGATATATTTAATAAAAATTCCACTGAAGCATATAGAATTATGATGGAAATTCACAAAAACGGAAGAGGAGTAGCGGGAATATATCCTTATGATATAGCTATTTCTAAAGTAAGAAAAGTAAGGGAACTTGCAAAACAAGAAGGATTTCCTTTTAAACTGACAGTAGAGGAGGAGTAAAATGGATATAAGTAGAATAGTTAGAGAAGTTTTAATAAGGGCTTATAAAATTGCCCATGATAATAACAATGAATTTATAACCCCTGAGCATTTAGTATTAAGTGCCTTAGAGGAAGATATTTTTAAAGATGCAATTACCAAGTTAAATGGAAATGTTAAAGAATTAAAAGATGATTTGATAAATTATATAGATAATAATATTGATAAGGTTGAAAATAAAGAGCCTGAAGAGAGTTATGGTATAAAGAATGTGCTAATATTTGCAACACAACAAGCAGCCTTTAGTGAAAGAAATATGGTTGCTTTAGAACATATAATGGCTGCAATATATACTTTGAAGGATAGTTATGCAGTTTATTTTCTTCAAAAGCAAGGAATTGAAAAACAGGATTTATTATATGAATTGTCCCATAACCAATCAGAAATGGAAAATGCTTCTAAGGATGCAATAAAGATAATAAAAATAAATCCATTAGAATATAAAAGTATGAGTTCTAATGGAAATGCTGAAACTAATAAAATATTAGGAAAATATTGTACGGAGCTAACAAATTTGCTAGAGATTGATGAATACTCATTAATTGGAAGAGAAGATATAATAAATAGAACAATACAGATACTTTCAAGAAAGACAAAGAATAATCCTGTGCATATAGGGGAACCAGGAGTAGGTAAAACTGCAATAACAATGGGATTGGTTAAATTAATTAAAGAAGGAAAAGTACCAAATAAATTAAAGAATGCTAAAGTTTTTTCTTTAGATATTGGTTCAATTCTTGCGGGAACAAAATATAGAGGTGATTTTGAGGAGAGAATAAAGCTAATATTAGATGAAATATCTAAATCTGAAAATTCTATAGTCTATATTGATGAAATTCATAATATTGTAGGGGCAGGGGCTTTGAATGGTAGTTCCTTAGATGGAGGAAATCTAATAAAGGGATATTTGTTAGAAGGAAAGATAAAGTTTATAGGGGCAACTACATATGATGATTACAAAAAGTACTTTGAGAAAGATAAAGCCTTAATAAGGAGATTTCAAGTTATAGAAGTAAAAGAAACTTCTATAGATGAAACTATTGAGATACTTAAAGGGATTAAAGAAAGTTTTGAAAAGTACCATAATGTTAAATATAACGATGATGCCTTGGAAGAAGCAGTTAAATTAAGTGCTAGATATATCAATGATAAATTTTTACCAGATAAGGCAATAGACATTATGGATGAAGCTGGTGCTTATGTAGATATCAACAGAGATAGATATAAAGAAGCTGTAGTTAATAAAGAAATTATTGAAGAAATAATTTCTAAAACATGCAATATTCCAAAACAAACAATTGAAAATACAGAGGCAGAAGCTTTAAAATCTTTAGAAGAGGAACTGAAAAAGAAAATTTTCGGACAAGATTCTGCTATAGAGGAAGTGACAAGAGCTATTAAATTATCAAGAGCAGGTCTTACATCTAAAGAAAAGCCTGTTGCTTCATTGCTGTTTGTAGGACCAACAGGAGTAGGTAAAACAGAAATAGCCAAAGTTTTATCTCAGACTTTGGGAGTAGAACTAGTAAGATTTGATATGAGTGAATATGGTGAAAAACATTCTGCAGCAAAACTTATAGGATCTCCTCCAGGATATGTTGGTTATGAAGAAGGAGGGCTATTAACAGATACAATAAGAAAAAAAACGAATTCGGTTTTGTTATTAGATGAAATTGAAAAAGCTCATCCTGATATATTAAATGTTCTTCTTCAAGTTATGGATTATGGAATATTAACGGATAATAAGGGGAGAAAATCAGATTTTAGGAATGTAATAATAATTATGACATCAAATGTTGGAGCAAGAAACTTGAGTAAAAATTCAGTTGGTTTCTTAAAAGATGAATCTAAGCAGGGAGATATAAAAAATGATGTATCTAAAGCATTCTCTCCTGAATTTAGAAATAGGTTGGATAAAGTAGTAATATTTAATGAAATAAATGAGGAAATGGCTATAAATATTACAAAGAATGAGTTAAATAAATTTAAAGAAATGCTAATTTCTAAGAAGGTTTTTGTAAACTTTACTGATAAATGTATAAAATTTATTAGTGAAAAAGGTTTATCTAAGGAATATGGAGCAAGGGAAATTATTAGGGTAATAAATGCAGATATAAAACCTTTATTGGTAGATGAATTATTGTTTGGTGATTTATCTAATGGGGGAGAATGTGAGATTGATGTTGAGAGGGGTAAATTTATTGTCAATATCCAAAATTAGAAAAATTAAATGAGAGGTGATACCTCTCATTTTTAATGGGAGTGTGTAATTGATGAAAGATATTAATAAACTACAAGAAGAAATAGTAATTAAAGATGCTAAAAAGGCTGATAAAATATGGAAAGAACTTGAGAAAGATAAAAACTTAGAATATTATTTAACTATGCTGACTAAAGAGGAATTACTTAAGATTGGATATATAAATAAGGTCAAAGGTTTAAGTTCATTAAAAAAGCAAGATTTAGTAGTTAGGATTAAAGATATTATACTTGAAAAAATAAATCATATGTTAAGTAACTTAGATTTAGAAAGATTAGAATATTTACAGGAAGTTCTAAGGCATAATGGCAAGAAAGAATATAATCCAAAAGAAATAATTAATGCAACTTATTTTAGAAATAGAGGAATTTTATTTACTGCAGTTAACAACAGAAAATTATTTGCGGTTATGCCATTAGAAATATTTAATCTGATCAAAGAAAAATTAGATGATAATTACAAGAAAAAATCAAAATTTAATTCGGAAGTTATAAATCTAATTTCTGGTTTGCTTTACTATTATGGTGTTATTGAATGTTCTACGTTAAAGAAATTATTAGAAGATAATTATGAAATTTATATTACTGAAGAAGAGTTACTGGATTTTATTTTAATGGGAGAAGAAGTTGGTTATGATTTTCAATTTGAAGATAATATAATATATCATTTAGATGTAGATAATCCAAAAGAATTATTAAGTAAAATTAATGAATTCAGCCTAGATTATGCAAAATTTGATAGAAAAGCATTGTTAAAGGTTGGGAAACCAGATTATATTGAAGAAAATAAGCAACTAATTAAATTAGAAAAAGTATTAAAAGAATTATTTATAATTGATAAAGAAATATTAAAAGAAGAAATTGAAGGATTTATTATTGCAATAAAAAATGAAGTGCCAATTGAAGATGCTGCTGATATTTTTCTACAGTCCTATGAAATTGAAACAGAAGAAGAGAGGATTATATTAAAAGGCGAATTAGAGAAAATTGCATGGAATGTTAGAAAGTGGACACTGAAAGGAAGAAAAATGAATGAGATAGAAGCTAATAGTAAGACAATTGTAAGCAGTAAAAATATAGGAAGAAATGATAAATGTCCATGTGGAAGTAATAAAAAGTATAAAAAATGTTGTGGAAGGTAAGATGATAACTTATGTATTTTAATTACGTTTTATTATTTATGGGAACTACAGATTTAATATTAGGCCTAATAAGTTATTTTAGAAAAGGTGAGGCTGCAAAAAAATACTTGCTATATAGTTATAAAATTATCAACGAAGAATTGGAAGCTAAATCTTTGGAAAAGATAGAGAAACTTTCAAAAGTTTTAGGCCAATTAACTTGTGTAGAAGGAGCTTTATATATTTTTCTTGCATCAACAGCAATATATTCAAATATGAATTTAATTATTGTAATCATGCTAATAGTTATTATTGAATTGAGTATTTTTAGTATGAAAAATAATATTATTAAAAAATTTGTTAAATAACATAAGGGGCTAACTGCTTAGCCTCTTGTGTTATTTATTTTTGGTGGATTTTTATTTTGTTGAAAATGTGTAATGGTTTTATATAATATAGTTATTAAATATTGTTTATAGCTTTTATATATGGTAATATTACTATGATGGTTTGATTATACGTATTATATGGTATTAATTACCGTTATTTTTTTAACAGGAGGGATAAATATTGTTTTTTGATTTTTTTAGTAACAGATTGAGTTCTAATAAGCTTTTTAAGATTAAGGAAGATAGTATTAAAAAGCTAATTACAGAAACAAACTCAGATAAAAATGAATCTAAAAAATTCATAGAAAAGCTAAATACTTATTTTGAAGGAAATCAGAATAATAAAATTATCATTAAAGCTTTTAGTTTTCAACCCAATATAAATGGTTATGGAATCATTTTAAGGTCTAGAAAAGAGGATTTTATAAAAGGATTAGAAAAAATAAAATCCATTGGAGAAGTTAAATTTGTAGTAGATGGAAATGATAAGAATCTTGAAAAGGATTTAGGAGAATTTGGTGAAGTTATAAAATTACCATCAAAAACAGATCTGTATAAGGATAAAATATCTTCAATTATTTATGGAGATAAAAAGGATGTACTTATTTTTGATTTAATTGAAGTGATTCAAATTGGACAAGCAGCTGTAAGTAAAGAAATAGAAATCCTCTTCACTGTTTATGGTAGTTCTATACAAGGAGGAACTGTAGTATCTGTAAATGAAAATACTACTTATAGGCAGGTTTATGAAGGTTTAAATGGTACTATTAGCAAATTAAAGAAAGTTATTAATGGTGGAAATTTTAATGGAATTGCTATATATGATTTAGATGAAAAAATATCACTAAATACAAAAGGAATATTATTTTTAAGTGATAATGATATTGATATTGGAGAAAGTGCTCCTTGTATTAGATGTGGTGAATGTTTAAAAGTATGTCCTGAAAATCTAAATCCTGCAAAATTATTAGAATTGCATAAGATTAAAGAAGATGATGAGCTAATAAAATTTGGGCTTGAGAAATGTATAGAATGTGGACTATGTAGTTATGTATGTCCATCAAAAATCGAAGTAGCTCAAACTATGAAAACCGCGAAATTTTTAATAAATAAAAAGTCTAAATAGGAGTGATAGGATTGGAAAAGATAAAACTTACAATATCCCCTGCGCCCCATGTTAGAAAAGGTTCAGGGCTTAATAAGATAATGATAGATTTTATTATAGCTTTAATTCCTGCAGTTATAGCGGGAGTATACTTTTATAAAATGGATTCAGTTAAAATACTATTAACTACTGTAATATCAAGTATAATTGCTGAAGGAGTTTGGAATAAGTTCGTAAAGAAAACAACTTTTATTACAGACTTAAGTCCAATTGTTCAAGGAATTATATTAGGATTAATTATGCCTACATATGTACCAATATGGATACCAATAATAGGTTCAATATTTAGTATCATTGTTGTAAAGCAATTCTTTGGTGGATTTGGTCAAAACTTTATGAATCCAGCTGCTGCTACAAAAGCCTTTCTAATAGCATCTTGGGCAGGGGCAATGGCAAAACCGGTAACAGATGCAACTAGTGCTGCTTCTGGTACAGAAGCGGTTTCATCGGCTTCTGTAGCAGTTGTGGAAGCAACAGCTTCTATATTTGAAAGGATATTAGGTCAAGCTACTGGAAGTATAGGAGAAACTTCAATTTTAGCGCTATGTCTAGGTGGGGTGTATTTAATATTTCGAGGTAGAATTAATTTTAGGGGACCAATTGCATTTATATTATCAGCTATGCTCGTAAATAGTTATTTGGATAAGGAATTACTGCTTTCGGGGGCATACTTCCTGGCAGCAATTTATATGACTACAGATTATGGTACAACTCCTATGACTAAAATTGGTCAGTATATTTTTGGTGTAATAGCAGGTGTTATGGCATCAATAATAGTTATTATAGGATATAATACTGAAGGTCCTTATTATGGAATAATATTAGCAAATTTATTTGCTCCATTACTTGATTACTTTTGCACAAAGAAAATAAAAGTAAAGAAGGAGGCTCTATAATAATGAAAGAGAATTTTAAATTAGGAGGAATCCTTTTAGTAATTTGCGTAATAGCAGCCTCATTACTTGGTGCTGTAAATAATTTAACAAAAGAAGCAATATTAGAGAATTCTAAAATCAGTCAAGCTGATTTAACTTATTTATTATCAGAAGCGGATAGTATAAAAGATGCAGCAGTTGAATTAAAAGAAGAAAGTAACATAAAGGAAGTTTATGAAGCTGTGAAGGGAACTGATATTATAGGCCATGTTATTAAGTTTACTAGTAAGGGGTTTCATGGAGATATTGATTTTGCAATAGCGATATCAGAGGATAAGATAACAGGGTTAAAAGTAATGGCTCATAATGAAACTCCAGGACTTGGAGCAAAGATTAAGGAAGAAGAATTTACTGCAAGGTTTAGAAATAAGCCTATTAAAGAATATTTAAAGGTTGTTAAAGTTGAACCTAGTTCTGATAATGAAGTACAAGCTGTAACAGGAGCAACTGTTTCAAGTAATGCAACAATTAATGGTGTTAATGAGGCAATAGCATTTTATCTAACTGAAATTAAGGGAGAAGAAGTAGCAGCTCCAGACGTAGAAACAAGTGCTAGCTCTAGTGTTGAAGAAGGTTTAGATGTAGAAACAGGAGCTAGCTCAGATGCAGAAACTAGCGCAAGTACAGAAGGAACTTCAAATTAGTTTAGAATTGGGAGGTAAATATGAATAGAATAGTTGAAAGATTAAAAAATGGACTGCTTACAGAAAATCCGATTTTTGTTCAGGTTTTAGCTATGTGTCCTACTCTAGCAGTTACAACAAGTGTAGAGAATGCATTGGGGATGGGAATAGCAGCAACTGTAGTTTTAATATTTTCTAATGCAATGATTTCAGCTCTTAGAAAATTTATACCTGATAAAATTAGAATACCAGCTTATATTGTTGTAATAGCTTCATTTGTTACAATGATTGATATGTTGATACAAGGATATTTACCAAGTTTATATGCATCCCTTGGTATTTTTATACCACTAATAGTTGTTAATTGTGTTATTTTGGGAAGAGCTGAGGCCTATGCTTCTAAAAATCCAATAATACCTTCAATTTTTGATGGAATTGGAATGGGACTTGGTTTTACTTTGGGGTTATTTTTGATTGCTTCCTTTAGGGAGATATTAGGTGCAGGAAAATTTTTAGGTATAAAAGTGTTGCCAGAAGCATTTAAGCCTGCTTCCATTATGATTTTAGCACCAGGTGCTTTTTTCACCTTAGGAGTTTTAGTTATAATTTTGAATTATTTTAAAATTAAAAAATCTGCACAAACAGGTGAAGAGTTTAAGCCTCTTGAACATAATTGTGAAAGCTGTTCAGGCTGCGGTACTGGTACTTGTGATATTGATGATAGGCTTCAATTAAAAAAAGAGGACATATAGGGGGAGAAATAGATGGAATTATTAATGATTTTTATAAGTGCAATGTTTGTAAACAACTTTGTATTATCAAAGTTCCTAGGTATATGTTCATTCCTTGGAGTTTCTAAGAAAAAGAGTTCAGCATTAGGAATGGGGCTTGCAGTAACTTTTGTTATTACTCTTGCATCAGTTATGTCTTGGTTAGTTTATAAATTGTTAGAAAAGTTTGAACTTGAATACTTAAGTACAATTGCTTTTGTTCTTGTAATTGCTGCTTTAGTTCAATTTGTAGAAATGGCAATAAGAAAATATTCTCCTGCTCTTTATAAGGCTTTAGGAATATATTTACCATTAATTACAACAAATTGTGCAGTTTTAGGGGTGGCAACATTAAATGTACAAGAAGAATATAATTTCATTCAAGCAGTAGTAAATGGTTTGGGTGCTTCATTAGGATACTTTCTAGCAATAGTTTTATTATCATTCATTAGAGAAAGGATTGATAATAATGAAAATATCCCTGTTGTTTTAAGAGGATTACCAACTACTTTATTTACTGCAGCATTAATGTCAATCGCATTCTTGGGCTTCCAGGGATTAATACACTAAAAGGAGGGGATTTATATGAACGTTATATATGCAGCCCTTATATTAGGAATACTGGGATTAATTTTTGGAGTTTTACTTGGCTTTGCTTCTAAAAAATTTGAAATTAAGGTTGATCCTAGAATACCAAAATTAAGAGAGTGTCTGCCTGGAGCAAACTGTGGAGGTTGTGGTTATGCAGGTTGTGACGCCTATGCTGAGGCAATGGTTATGTCTGGAGCGAAATTAAATCTATGTACAGTAGGTGGAGCAAAAACTGCAGAAGAAATAGGTAAGGTTTTTGGAGTTGCAGTTGATAATGTTAAAAAGATGACAGCTTATGTAAAATGTAATGGAAATTGTGATGCGGCAAAAAATAGATATGAATTGAAAGGTGTTCATGACTGTATTACAGCTAGTCTAATGGAAGCAGGAGGAAATAAAGCTTGCTCCTATGGATGTTTAGGTTTAGAAAGTTGTGTTAGAGTATGTGAATTTGATGCTATTAAAGTAATAAATGGGGTAGCAAAAGTAGATAAAGAAAAATGTACAAACTGTGGAGCATGTATTGATATTTGTCCTAAGGGGCTAATAGAATCTGTACCATACGAGAGTAAAGTAAGAGTAGAATGTAATAATACTGAAATAGGCAAACATGTAAGAGAAAACTGTTCTAATGCATGTATTGGATGCAAATTATGTGAAAGAAACTGCCCTCATGATGCAGTTCATGTATTAAACAATCTGGCTTTAGTTGATTATAATAAGTGCGTAAACTGTGAAATCTGTACTAAGAAATGTCCAACAAAATCAATAAAAAATATTTTTGTAAGTTAATTTAAAGAGGCTGTATTATACAGCTTCTTTTTTTATACTTCTAATCAATTTTCTTTAAATTGTGTAATAGCTAGTTAATTTATTAGTAGAACATTTAATAAATATTAGAATATATATGTATTATATGAAAGCTTTAGGTGATTTTTTGTTAACTTAAGAAAATAAGAGGAGGAACAAAATGAATATTGATAAATATTTAGAAGAGTTTGAATATGAATTTTCCAATCATGATCATAATATGGATAAAGATGATTTAGAATGTAAGCCGGATCCAAAATGTAAGAGAGGACCGAGAGGGCCAAGAGGGCCACAAGGTGAACCAGGACCGAGAGGGCCAAGAGGGCCACAAGGTGAACCGGGACCAAGAGGACCAAGGGGGCCACAAGGACCAACAGGACCACAAGGACCAACGGGACCAAGAGGATTACAAGGAGCAACAGGAGCACAAGGACCGCAAGGACCAGCAGGACCACAAGGTTTACAAGGGCCGGCAGGACCACAAGGACCAACAGGACCACAAGGACCGCAAGGAATTCAAGGGCCACAAGGACCGCAAGGACCACAGGGGCCAACTGGGCCACAAGGACCACAAGGACCACAAGGACCGCAAGGACCGCAAGGAGTCGCAGGACCACAAGGACCAGCAGGGCCACAAGGACCGCAAGGACCACAAGGCTTACCAGGTACTGGTGCGGTAATCCCATTTGCATCGGGACTTCCTGTAACCCTAGAAACTGGTGCTTTAAATTCAGCTCGTACAGTAGGATTAATTGGTTTTGGCAATTCTGTTTCAGTGGATACATTGGCAGGGGGATTAATAGACTTATCTACTAATGTTAATGGTGCACTAAGAAATATGGCATTTTCTGTTCCTAGAGATGGGACAATAACAGGAATTACTGCCTTTTTTAGTACTGCGGATGAAGTGGATCTTCCTGCAGATGTTACAATTAATGCTCTATTATATATTTCTACAGGAACAGATAATGTTTCGAATAATATATTTAGACCATTGAGAGGTACAGTAGTACAATTATCTCCATTATTATCTGGAACCGTACCAGAAAATTTCATTTCAACAGGGTTTACAGTATCAAATTTAAATGTTCCTGTACCAGCACATTCACGCTTGTTATTAGTATTTACAGCAGTATCAAGTACTCTAAACTTCTTTATAACTGGTTATGCAAGTGCAGGAGTAGCTTTAAATTAAATTTAATTATAATAATTATATGGAATATGCCGGGTTTATTAATTAAACCTGGCATATTTCTGTGTAAACAAGAATTAATTAATAATTGGAATAATGTTAAAGTAAGGTGATTTATCATTAATAATTTTTTTTATTATTGTAATGACTTCTAAAGCTAAATCCTTATTACATATGAATTCGAGCTTAAAAGAGTTACAGCTTTTATAATTTTCATTATCATCAAAATGGAGTTTAGTCTCGTATATATAAAAGTCCTTATCAAATTCTATTAATAAGGTTTTTAAGGAACTTTTTAAGGAATTGAGATTGTATGAAGAAGTATATATTTCAAATTTTACTTTTGAATAATTCATTTTATGTAGCCTCCATTAATAATATTATATATTATATTTATTAATAAAAAATTAGATAAATGTATGAATGTGAAAAATAAATAATTTATTAATAGTATATAATATTGTTAAAAAATTTGATTATTTTGGGCAAAATGAGAGATATTGAATTAATACAAAATTGCAAGATTAGCAAATAAAATATCAGTAAAATGAAATGAAACTTGCAAAGTTATGAAAAATTACAAGAAATATATCTTTTAAGAAATTTTATCATATAATATAAGTATAAAGGATAAATAAAAATCTTATTAATCAAGGGGGATTTTATATGGGATTATTATTAATTTTTCTTAGTGTATTGCTTACTGTTTCTACATTTATCAAATTAATCAACAATATTTTAAAGAGTAAAAATTATATAATTAAAAGAGCAAAAGTAGTTGGTTTTGAAAGTTTTGTTTCTATTGACAGAGATTCAAATTTAAATATATTATATAATCCTGCATTATACCCGGTATTAGAAGTAGAAGATAAAGATGAAAAAATTAAATTAGTTATGCCCGTTTATGAAAATAATATAGATTATAAAGAAGGTAATGAAATTGAAATAATGTATCCGAAGGGAAGAATAGAAAAATCAAAAATATATGATTATCATGATGAATTGAAATTTTATTATGTAATATTAACAATAGGACTTATAATTGCAGCTCTATCGTTTAATCTTATCTAAAAAAGGGGCCTGATGGTCCCTTTTAAAATATTTTTATATAAATAACATTGAATAGTAAAGGTTGTAATTGAAATTATTATTAGATTAGCTTATTATAATATAAAGGAATTATTGAAAATGATTAACTAATGAAAATATATAAAAAGGATGGGATAATTTAGTATGAAAAGAAAAGAAGATGTAGCTAATCAATTACTTGTTAAAATCTTTAATAATATACTTGAAATAGAAGAGAAAATGCTAAGAAAAGGTGATTTTTCAGATTTATCTATTAGAGAAATGCATATAATAGAGAGTATTGGGAAAAAAGAACATAGTATGATGAGTGAAGTCGCACAAGATTTAGGTATTACTGTAGGAACTTTGACAACAGCAATAAATAAGCTTATAAAAAAAGGATATGTAACTAGAAGAAGAATAGAAGAAGATAGAAGAGTAGTAATGATACAATTAACAGAAAAGGGGCATGCTGCTTGTGAAAATCATAAGGGCTTTCATGAAGAGATGATAAGCTCAATGATGGATAATCATACAGAGGAAGAAAAGGAAATATTGACCCATTCCTTAGAAAAATTAAATAATTATTTTAATGAGAAATATAATTTAGTAAAAAAATAAGAAAAAGGTGATCAAATGGTAAGCAATAGTCTTGATGTTGCTAAATGCGCTATAAAAATGGCAATTTCCTCAAGAGAAGAAGAGGAAAAATTAAAGCATGATCTTAAAAAAAGAGGAGTTTTAGCCACAGCAGTAAATATTGGTGGAAATATTAATGAGTCTACCTTGAAAATTTTAGAAAGTACATTAGTAGCAGCTAAAAGAAGTGGTGTTGTTAAAGAAGAACATATTTATGAAGGGGCAGTTGTTGGTGCGGCAAGGGATGCTTTGATGGAGGTATGGAATAGGGCTAGCGGCTTAAGTGTTGGTGGAAAGGTAGGAATTGCAAGAAAAGGTCAGCATATTACAGTGTGTATTTTTCTTAGTGTTGGTTTATTGCATTTAAATGAAGTAGTAATAGGCCTTGGACATAGAGCTATTCCTGATTAAAGGATATTTTAAAATTAACGATTTTATATAAAATCGTTAATTTTTTTATTTACAAATTTAAATTGTTATGCTAATATGGGATAAATATTATATTATAAAATAGTAATTTAATATCAAAATTTCTAAAAGTGTATATAACTAATATTATATTAGTTAACTTATTTTAAGATTAGCAATATAATATATAATTATTTAATAAAATAAAAATGTAGAATAGTAGCTTGGAGATTTTGAAAAAAGAAATAGGAGGACAGCAATATGGTAGGAAGAAAAAAATTAGCTTTATTTTTAGCTGGATTAATAACAGCTACAAGTTTAATTGGATGTCAAAAGAGTGAAACTAGTTCAAGTGAAGGTGAAAATGTGAAAATAGGAATAACTCAGCTTGTACAGCATCCAGCCCTTGATTCAGCAAGGGAAGGCTTTATAGAAGGCCTTAAAGAAAAAGGTTATGAAGAAGGAAAAAATATAGTTATTGACTATCAGAATGCCCAAGGAGATGCAGCGACATCACAAACAATTGCTCAAAAATTTGTTTCTGAAAAGAAAGATTTAATATTAGCAATAGCAACACCAGCGGCTCAGGCTGTATATAATGCTACAAAAGAAATACCAACAGTTTTCACAGCAGTTACAGATCCTATATCAGCAGGAATAGCTAAAGATTGGACAAGTTCTCAAACAAATTTAACTGGTGTTTCTGACATGGTACCTGTTAATAAGCAATTAGAATTACTATTAGAACTTGTAGCAGAAGTAAAAACATTAGGTGTAGTTTTTAATACTTCTGAAGCCAATTCAGTAGTTCAAGTTGATGAATTAAAGGAAGAAGCTGCAAAATTAAATATTGAAGTTAAAGAAATTGGAGTTACAAACGTAAATGAAATAAATCAAAACCTTACTTCTGTAATTGATAAAGTAGATGCATTATATACTCCAACAGATAATACTATTGCATCAGCTTATGATTTAGTTACAAAAATCGCTCTTGAGAACAATGTTCCAATTTTAGGGGCAGAAGAAGCGATCATTAGTGTTGGTGGATTATGTTCGATTGGTATTGATTATTTTAAATTAGGAAAGGAAACAGCTTATAAGGCAGTTGAAATTATAGAAGGTAAAAAACCAGAAGAAATAGAAATTTCAACATTAAGTGAGATGAATATAACAATAAATACTGACGTTGCATCTAAGTTAGGGATAACAATACCAGAGGATATTAATAAAATTGCCAATAAGGTTACTGGGGGCGTTAATTAATGGATATAATTATTAATGTACTAGAACAAGGTCTTTTATTTGGTATTGTTGCAATGGGAGTTTATATAACATTTAAGATTTTGAATATAGCAGATATGTCAACTGATGGAACTTACCCTTTAGGTGGAGCGATTTGTGCTGCTTTATTAGTTAAGGGTGTTAATCCTTGGATAGCAGTAGCTGTTGCTACTATAGGAGGAGCTTTAGCAGGACTAATATCAGCTTTATTAAATGTTAAGTTAAAGATAAGCAGCTTAATGTCAGGTATTTTAGTTATGACAGGACTTTACTCAATTAATTTAATGATAATGGGGAAATCTAATGTGCCATTATTCAATACAAAAATTATTTTTGATAATAATTATAAAGTGTATATTATATTTGCTATTGCTATAGTGTTAAAATTACTTCTTGATTTATTCCTTAAAACCAAACTAGGAAAATTATTAATAGCCTTAGGGGATAATGAACAGGTTATTACTACTCTAGGAGTAAATAAAGACATTATTAAGATTATTGGTTTAATGATAAGTAATGGTCTTATTGCAATGGCAGGGGCACTTACAGCTCAATATCAAGGATTTTCAGATGTTACTATGGGTACAGGTATTTTAGTAATGGCTCTTGCAGGAGTAATTATAGGAACTTCTGCTTTTAGAAAATTGACATTATTAAAGACAACTACTTTAGTAATTATAGGATCAATAATCTATAAGTTAGCAATTGCTTTGGCTTTGAAGTTTAATTTAGATCCAAACTATTTAAAATTAATGACAGCAATAATAGTAGTTATAGCTTTAAGTTTCAATTCAAATATTATAAGTATCAAAAAAAATAAAAGAGCAATGAAGGTTACTAAGTCCAATAGTTCAAATGGTATTTCTAAAGAAGGTGGTGATATAAATGCTAAAAATTCAAGCATTGCATAAAGTCTTTAATGAAAATACCATTAATGAGAATAAGGTTTTTTCAGATTTTTCTTTAACTGTTAATAAAGGTGATTTTATTTCTATTATCGGTTCAAATGGAGCGGGTAAATCAACTCTTTTAAATATAATTGCTGGAACTATTGAATGTGACGAAGGGCAGATATTATTAGATGGTAAAGATGTTACTAGAGATAGTGAATATAAAAGAGCAAGAGAAATAGGAAGAGTGTTTCAAAATCCTTCCTTAGGAATAGCTCCTAATATGACAATATTAGAAAATTTAGCTCTTGCAGATAATAAAGGAAAAACTTATGGCTTATCCTTTGGTGTAAATAAGAGAAGAATCGATTATTATAAGGAACTATTAAAAGAAGTTGGTTTGGGATTAGAAGATAAACTTTATAATAAAGTTACTTTATTATCAGGAGGTCAGAGACAAGCTTTAACATTATTAATGGCAATGATGTCAAAGCCAAAACTTTTATTACTTGATGAGCATACTGCAGCTTTAGATCCTAAAACATCAATGAAGATAATGGAGATTACAGAAAAAATAGTTAAAGATACAGGAATTACAACATTAATGATAACCCACAATCTAAATCATGCTATAAAGACAGGCAATAGATTACTTATGATGCATGGAGGAAAAGTTTTATTTGATGTAGGAGAAAAAGAGAAAGAAGAACTGACCACAAAGAAGCTTATGGAACTATTTGAAAAAGCAAATGTAAGTGAAGGTTTAAGTGACAGAAGTTTATTTAACTAATTATTAAAAGTTGTTACGCTATTAATTTTGCGTAGCAACTTGCTTTTTATGAAAAATTATTAATGTAATTTTTCATCACAATATAATACAATTAGAATATTATATTGTTATATAATTTATCTTTAGAAGTATTAAACTGAATGTAAATAATGTTAGGTTTTCATAGCATTATTTCAGAATAAATTTATTTAATAGTAGAATGGTAGGATAGAAATTGTAAAATTGGAGGATTGTATTATGGTAGGAAAGAAAAAAATTGCTATGCTATTGGCAGGGCTGTTAGGTGTGAGTTCTTTTGTTGCTTGTCAAAAGAATGGTGAAGCAATAAAAGATAATAAGAAAGTAGAAATTGGAATAACTCAAATTGTTCAGCATCCAGCTCTAGATTTAGCGAGGGAAGGATTTATTGAAGGTCTAAGAGAAAAAGGTTACGAAGATGGTAAGAATATTACTATCGATTATCAAAATGCCCAAGGAGATGCAGCTACATCTCAGACAATTGCTCAAAAATTTGTATCTGAAGATAAAGATATGATTTTGGCGATAGCAACACCATCTGCTCAGGCAGTATATAACGCAACTAAAGAAATACCAAGTGTTTTTACAGCAGTAACAGATCCAGTAGCTGCAGGAATAGCAGAAAGTTGGGAAAGTTCTGGAACAAATTTTACTGGGGTTTCAGATATGGTTCCTATTGATAAGCAATTACAGTTATTATTAAAGCTGGTACCAGAAGTTAAAACATTAGGTGTAATTTTTAATACTTCAGAAGCAAATTCTATAGTTCAAGTAGAAACTTTAAAAGAGGAAGCTATAAAATTAAATATAGAAGTTAAGGAAATTGGTGTTACTAACGTAAATGAAATAAATCAAAATCTTACTGCAGTAATAAAGAGTATAGATGCATTATATACACCGACTGATAATACTGTTGCATCTGCCTTTGATTTAATTGGAAAAATTGCTGTTGAAAATAATGTCCCTATTTTAGGAGCTGAAGAAGCAGTTGTTGATGTGGGGGGACTATGCTCTATTGGAATAGATTACTTTAAATTAGGAAAGGAAACGGCATTTAAAGCTGTTGAAATATTAGAAGGGAAAAAGCCTGCGGAAATTAAAATTTCAACTTTAGATGATATGAGTATAAAAATAAATAGAGAAATTGCAGCAAAATTAGGAATAAAAATACCGGAAAATATTAATTGATATTATTAAACTGAGGAAAGTTATTATACTATAAATTAGTATAATAACTTTTTTTATGTATACTACCATAGATAGTTAAAAAAATAACTAAAAATTAATAAATGTAAAGGATTAAATTTATTAAAAAACAACACAAACCTACACTATTTTTAATATTTTTCAAAAACAATCAATAAAATAAAAAAATCCAAAATAAGATTGACAAAAAATAAACAATACAATAAAATGAACTTACAAGAGATTGATAAATATATAACAATTTAATGTATAAAATTTTTGTACAATATATTTTTAGGAGGAAATGAAAATGGCAGTTACAAATTTGCAAGAATTAACTAAGAAATTTGAAGAATTAAGAGAGGCTCAAAGAAAATTTGCTACTTATACTCAAGAGCAAGTAGATGAAATATTCAGACAAGCTGCTATAGCTGCTAATAATAATAGAATAAAATTAGCTAAAATGGCAGTTGAAGAAACTGGAATGGGAATAGCAGAAGACAAAGTAATAAAAAATCATTTCGCTGCTGAATACATCTATAATCAATACAGAGATATGAAAACTTGTGGAGTAATTGAAGAAGATCTTACAAATGGTGTTACAAAAGTTGCAGAACCAAAGGGAGTAATAGCTGCTATCGTACCAACTACTAATCCAACATCAACAGCAATATTTAAAACATTAATTTCACTTAAAACTAGAAATGCAATTATTATTTCACCACACCCAAGAGCTAAAAAATCTACAATAGAAGCCGCTAAAATTGTTTTAGAAGCAGCAGTAAAAGCAGGAGCTCCAGAAGGAATAATTGGATGGATTGATGAGCCATCATTAGAATTATCACAAGCAGTAATGCAACATGCAGATTTAATATTAGCAACAGGTGGACCAGGAATGGTTAAGGCTGCTTATTCATCAGGAAAACCTGCAATTGGAGTTGGTGCAGGAAATACACCAGCAATAATTGATGAAACAGCTCATTTAAAAATGGCTGTTAACTCTATAATATTATCAAAGTCATTTGATAATGGTGTTATATGTGCATCAGAACAAAGTGTTATTGTATTAGATAAGGTATATGATGAAGTAAAAGCAGAATTTGCTGCAAGAGGAGCGTACGTTTTAAAAGGTGAAGAAGTTCAAAAGGTTAGAAGCATAATATTAAATGATAAAGGTGCATTAAATGCAAATATTGTTGGTCAAGCACCATGGAAAATAGGAGAATTAGCAGGAATAACTATTCCAAAGACTGCAAGAATTATCCTTGCTGAAGTTGAATCCACAGATTTATCTGAACCATATGCTCATGAAAAACTTTCTCCGATTTTAGCAATGTACAAGGCTAAGAGCTATGATGAAGCTGTAGAAAAAGCTGCTAAATTAATTGCTCAAGGTGGAATGGGACATACTTCTGTACTATACACAAATGAAATTGCTTCAAAAGATAGAATTGAAAAATTCCAAGATGCTATGAAAACAGCAAGAACTTTAATAAATATGCCAGCATCTCAAGGTGCTATTGGAGACCTATTTAACTTTAGATTAGCACCATCATTAACATTAGGCTGCGGATCTTGGGGAGGAAACTCAGTTTCAGAAAATGTTGGCCCAATGCACTTATTAAATGTAAAAACAGTGGCAAAAAGGAGAGAAAATATGCTTTGGTTTAGAGCTCCAGAAAAAACATACTTTAAATTCGGTTGTTTACCATTTGCTATAAAAGAATTACATGAAATGAACAAGAAGAGAGCGTTTATCGTTACAGATAGAATGTTAGATAAACTAGGATATACTGACAAGGTAGTTAGAGAATTAGAAAAATATGGTATAGAATTCAGAGTATTTACAGAAGTTGAACCAGATCCAACACTAGCATGTGCTAAGAAAGGTGCACAAGAAATGTTAGCCTTTAACCCAGATATGATTATCTCATTAGGTGGTGGATCACCAATGGATGCTGCAAAAATCATGTGGGTAATGTATGAACATCCAGAAGTAAGATTTGAAGACTTAGCTATGAGATTTATGGATATAAGAAAGAGAATTTATAAATTCCCAACTATGGGACAAAAGGCTATGATGATTGCAATTCCAACATCTGCAGGAACTGGATCAGAAGTAACACCGTTTGCGGTTATTACAGATGAAGAAACAGGAGTAAAATATCCACTAGCTGATTATGAACTAACTCCAGATATGGCAATTGTAGATGCTGAACTTATGATGTCAATGCCTAAAGGATTAACAGCAGCATCAGGTATAGATGCATTAGTTCATGCTATTGAAGCTTATGTTTCAATAATGGCATCTGAATATACAAATGGATTAGCATTAGAAGCAATAAGATTAGTATTTAAATATTTACCACAAGCTTATAATGAAGGAACTACTAATGTAAAAGCTAGAGAAAAAATGGCTCATGCATCATCAATCGCTGGATTAGCGTTTGCAAATGCTTTCCTAGGTGTTTGTCACTCTATGGCTCATAAACTTGGTGCATTCCATCACTTACCACACGGAACTGCAAATGCATTATTAATAAATGAAACAATAAAATTCAATGCTGAAAATGCACCAACTAAACAAGCTGCTTTTGCACAATATAAATATCCTAATGCAGCTTGGAGATATGCAAGAATTGCAGATTACTTACAATTAGGTGGAAACACTGAAGAAGAAAAAGTTCAATTACTAATTAATGCAATTGATGATTTAAAAGAAAAAGTAGGTATGCCAAAATCAATAAAAGAAGCTGGAGTACCTGAAGATAAATTCTATGCAACATTAGATGAAATGGTAGAACAAGCATTTGATGATCAATGTACTGGAGCAAACCCAAGATATCCATTATTCAGTGAAATTAAGCAAATGTATATAAATGCATATGAAGGAAATAAGAAAGCTAAAAAGTCAAACAACAAACAAAAATAATAAATATATAAACTAATAATATACAAATACAAAAAAATCAAAACTATATGCTAATAAATCAACAATTATTGGCATATAGTTTTTTTATATTAATATACAATTAAAATATGATATTATATAAAGGAATGAAATATATTGGGAGGATTTATGAAGAAAAATATTTTAAGATACTTAATTATTATTTTTACTATAACTTTATTAGTTAGTTGTTCATCTAATAAATCTGAAATAAGCAAAACCGAAAAAGAAAAAATAAAAGAAACTATTGATTTAGTCTTATCTTATGATAAAGGTTATGATGAAAAAGTAAGTAAACATATAAGTGAAAAAAATTTCTATATTTGTAATTATGTTGAGTTTTATAGCCTATATATCGGTGAACTTGAATTAAAGGAGTATAACAGTGAAATGCTAAATATCAGTAAAGATAAAGATGGACTTTATAAGGCTGCTTTAGTTTTAAATATGAGGGCAGAAGCTTTAGAAGTTCATGAAGGTGAAGAGGAAGGCAGTGATGAGGCTATAGGAGAAAATGTTCCAGTTGAAGTTATCTTAAGTTTAGAAAAGGAGAATTATTATATTAAGTCCTTTACTGAATACGAAAATCTTGAAAAGGCTAAAGAATTAAGCGAAATGTTTAGATAAATAAAATTGGAGGGCAAAGGATGAAACCATTAGCAGAAAGAATGAGACCTAACAGTTTAAATGATTTTATAGGTCAAAAACATATAATAGGCAAAGGGAAACCTTTATACAATTTAATAATTAATAAGAAAATTCCTAATTGCATATTATATGGACCTCCAGGAACAGGAAAGACAACACTAGCAAATATAATGGCAAATTATGTTGATAAGAAATTTTATAAATTAAATGCTACAACTGCATCTGTTAAAGATATTCAAGATATAGCTTCAGAGCTAGATACTTTGTTAGGTTATAATGGAGTCGTGATTTATATTGATGAGTTACAGCACTTTTCTAAAAAACAGCAGCAATCTTTATTGGAGTTTATAGAGAATGGAAAAATAACTTTAATAGGAAGTACAACAGAAAATCCTTATTTTGTATTGCATAAGGCTATAATAAGCAGGTGTAACATTTTTCAGTTCCAACCTTTAAAAAGGGAAGAAATAATGGAAGGAATTATAAAGGCTATTGAAAGAGCTAAAGAAAATAACTTGAATATAGTATATACAGATGAGGCTGTATCATATATAGCCGACATCTCTCAGGGAGACTATAGAAAAGCTTATAATATATTAGAGTTAGCCATTAATTCCCAGTTGAGTTCAACGATTAATATTTCTATAGAATATATCCAAAGGTTAGGGCAGTCCCATATTAGATCTGATTCCTTTGGAGATGAATATTACAATTTATTAAGTGCATTTCAAAAAAGTATAAGAGGAAGTGATCCAGATGCAGCCGTGCACTATTTAGCAAGGTTAATTAAGGGTGGTAATTTACAGGCTATTATAAGAAGAATTTCAGTAATTGCTGCTGAAGATATAGGATTGGCTTATCCTAATGCATTATCAGTAGTTAATTCTGGGATTGAGTTAGCATTAAAAACTGGTCTGCCAGAGGCACAAATAATTTTGTCGGAATTAACTATATTTTTAGCAACCTTGCCTAAATCAAATAGTGCATATTTAGCTATTAGTTCGGCAATTTCTGATTTAGAAAATATAAATGTAGGAGACGTTCCTAATCATTTAAGGGATGCTCATTATAGTGGAGCCAAAAATCTAGGAGTTTCTGGATACAAATATCCTCATGATTATAGTAATAATTATGTAAAACAGGAATATATGCCAAAAGAATTGAGTAGTAAAAAATATTATATACCACAGAATAATAAGTTCGAGGAAAATATTAAAAAATATTGGGATAATATAAAAAATAATTAATGCTGCTTTGTTTATTATATCTGAACGGATTATGAGAAATAGAGAATATTGACATTAGAATACCCGTTTGATAATATATAAATACAAGTAAATTAGTCAACATTAAAGAAGGTGAAAAAATAATGAAGCTTTCAACAAAAGGTAGATATGGTGTAAAAGCCATGGTGGATCTTGCTATACATTATGGCAGTGAGCCAGTTTCTATAAAAACTATTTCTAAAAGGCAAGGAATTTCAGAGTATTATTTAGAACAGTTATTTTCATCCTTAAGAAAAGCTAAATTGATAAAGAGCATAAGAGGAGCTCAGGGAGGTTATGTATTAAATAAAGATCCAAAAGATATTACTGTTGCAGATGTAATGGACATACTAGAAGGTCCAGTTGAAATTGCAGAGTGTATAGAAGGAAATGACTGTAATAATTTAGACTTTTGTGCAACAAGATTATTATGGGAAAAAATTAAAAAAAGTATAGATGAAGTAATGCAAGGTATTACTCTTCAAGATATAGTTGATGATTATAATAGAATGAATGAGATAAATCAACAAATTAATTTAGTTAAGAGGAGAGAATAAATATGAGAAAGGTTTATATGGATTATGCTGCAACTACTTATGTAAAAAAAGAGGTACTTGAAGAAATGATGCCTTATTTTACTGAAAAGTTCGGCAATCCATCATCCTTTTATAGTATTTCTAGAGAAACAAAAATAGCCCTTGATGAGGCGAGAAGTAGAGTGGCAAAGGCTTTAAATTGTCTTTCAAGCGAAGTGTATTTTACAGGAGGAGGATCTGAAGCTGATAACTGGGCTATTAAAGGAATCGCAAGCGCTAATAAGGAAAAAGGAAATCATATAATAACTACAAAGATAGAACATCATGCGGTGTTGCACACTTGTGAGTTCCTGGAAAAGCATGGTTTTGAAGTTACTTATTTAAATGTGGATAAAGAGGGATTTGTAAACCTAGAAGAACTAAAAAATTCTATTACTGATAAAACTATTTTAGTATCTATAATGTTTGCGAATAATGAAATAGGTACAATTCAGCCAATCAAAGAAATAGGATCAATATGTAGAGAGAAGGGTGTTATCTTTCATACAGATGCAGTTCAAGCTTTAGGAAATGTAAAAATAGATGTACAAGATATGAATATAGATTTACTATCTTTAGCTGGACATAAGATTTATGGCCCAAAAGGAGTAGGTGCCCTTTATATAAGAAAGGGAATAAAAATTGATAATTTAATTCATGGTGGTGGCCAGGAAAGGGCTAGAAGAGCAGGAACTGAAAATACAGCATCTATTGTAGGCCTTGGAAAAGCCGTTGAATTAGCAATGGAAAATTTAGAAGAACATAGTAAACATTTAGTAAAATTAAGAGATAAACTTATAGATGGATTATTAAAAATACCTAATACCAAGTTAAATGGTCCAATAGGGGATAGGCGACTTCCTGGAAATGTAAATGTTGTGTTTGAATATGTAAAGGGAGATTCGATTATATTAAACTTAGATTTTGCTGGTATATGTGCCTCTAGTGGAAGTGCCTGTACTTCTGGATCATTAAATCCATCTCATGTCCTTCTTGCAATTGGATTACCCAAAGCATCTGCAGAAGGCTCACTAAGATTAACCTTAGGAGATGATTCTACAGAAGAAGATGTAGACATTGTTTTAGAAGTATTACCTCCAATTATTGAAAGAATAAGAGGTGCCTCTTCACCATGAAGAGAAAAATTATAGAAATAAGAATAAAATATTAATTATAGAAAGTAGGGAAAAATGAGTAAAAGAGTTGTAGTTGGTATGAGTGGCGGAGTAGATAGCTCTGTTGCTGCATATCTATTAAAAGAACAAGGTTATGAAGTTATCGGAGTAACTATGAAGCATTTTGATGATGATGATGAAGATTTTACACAAAGAGAGGGAGGATGTTGTTCCCTTTCATCTGTTGAAGATGCTAGAAGAGTTGCAGATAAGTTAGGGATTCCTTTTTATGTATTAAACTTTAAGGATTCCTTTAAAGAAAAAGTTATAGACAATTTCGTGGAAGAATACATAGAAGGTAGAACGCCTAATCCATGTATTCAATGTAATAAGCATATTAAGTTTGATGAATTTTTAAAGAGGGCGAAAGAAATCGGTGCAGATTATGTAGCTACAGGTCATTATGCTAAAATTATAAAAAATGAAGATGGAAGATATCTCTTAATTAAGGCTGATGACGATACAAAGGATCAAACTTATGCTTTATATAATTTTACTCAAGAGCAATTAAGTCAAACTCTAATGCCTTGCGGAGATTACACAAAAGTAAAAATCAGAGAAATTGCAAAAGAAATAGGTTTGGCTGTTCATAACAAAAAAGATAGTGAAGAAATATGCTTTATACCAGATAATAATCATGGCAAGTATATATCAAAAGTAAGACCTAGAGAAGTAAAAGAAGGAAATTTTGTCGATAAAAATGGAAATATATTAGGAAAGCATAAGGGTATAGTTTATTATACTATTGGTCAAAGAAAGGGCTTAGGAATAGCTCTTGGAAAACCTGTATATGTAACTTCTATTAATCCTAAAACTAATGAGGTGGTTTTAGGACCAGAAGAAGATATTTTTAAGAAAGAGTTAATTTCTAAAGAAAATAATTTTATTCCTTTTGATAAGTTAGAAAAAGTAATTACTGTACAGGCAAAAGTTAGATATTCTGCAAGACCTGCAGAGGCAACATTAATTCCTTTAGCTGATGGAAGGGTTAAAGTATCCTTTAAGGAAAGACAAAGAGCTATTACAAAAGGTCAATCAGTTGTATTTTACGATGGAAACATAGTTGTTGGCGGCGGAATAATTGAAGAAATCTTATAAAAAAATTCCCATAATATTTTATGGGAATTTTTTTTATATTTTAGGAAATAATATCTATTAAATAAGGAAGGAGAAGAAGATGTTAAAGACCAAGGATTTCAATTTGTTAAAGGTTTATGACACTAGGGGGAAGTACTTGGGGATTGTAGATGATATATACATTAATTTTTATAAAGGTATAGTTGAAGGGTTATTTATTTCAAATTATATATTTTTTAGTAAAAGAAATTTTGTTAAAGCTTCTGATATTATTTCCTTTGAAGAAGTTATTATTGCTAGAAAATTAAGTGAAAAATCAGGTGTCTCTTTTAAGAGTATAAAAGATATGGAAATAAAGGATAATAAAAATGTAATTAAAGGGGTATTAGAAGATTTAATAATTGAAAAAGAAACTTTAATGATAAAAGGTTTAATAATGAGTTCAGGTTTATTTGACAGAATAATAAAAGGGCGAGAAATATTATTGATAAAAAATTGCCTTTTAGGAGAGGATTTTATATTGCATTATGGAAATGGTGAAATTAGATTAAAAAGTATTCCAAGAAGGAAGAATTATGATGAAGAAGGATAGTATTAAAAATATTTTTAAGACTCTTTCAATAATATTACCTGTTATAATAATTATATACTTATATATAAAATTAGAAACAATAAGCAGTATTATTAATCTAATTTTAACAGGGATAATACTTGCTTACGCATTAAAACCAATAACCTATTTAATAAGTGAAAAATATAAAATAACCCATAGATTATCAGCAATAATAATATTAACCTTAATTTTATTGTCCTTTATTTTAATCATATATAAAATAGTACCTTCAATATTTGAAGAAAGCCATAATATAGGCAAAATACTTGATAATGTTGATGAATATATAAATAAATTTGCATATAAAATAAATCTAGAAAATACAAGAACCTTTGAAACAATATATGAGCAAATAAGTGAAAAGATTAATTTATTTATAAGAAGCTTTTCTGTAAAGGCTTTAGATTATCTTATAAACTTTTTTGAGAGTTTAGTTTCCTTTGCAATTATTCCAATTGTAACTTATTATTTTTTAGTTGATGGAGAATTAATATACAATAAAATACTTTTAATTTTACCAACAGAAAAAAGGATAGTAGCCAAAAGAATAATTAGTCATCTCGATAAGGTATTATCAAGATATATTGTCAGTCAGCTATTATTATCCTTAATAATAGGAGTGCTGACAACTATTGTTTTACTTATATTAAATGTAAAGTTTGCAATAATCCTTGGAATTTTTAATGGAGTATTAAATATTATTACTTATTTTGGACCAATAATTGGGGCAATACCTCCTATATTTATAGCTCTGATTGAATCGCCTGAAAAGGCTGTATGGACAGTTATAGCAATGGCAATTATTCAACAAATAGAAGGTAACATATTATCTCCCAAAATTACTGCTGACAGCACCAATATGCATCCATTAATGATAATAATATTATTACTTTTAGGAGAAAAATTAGGTGGATTTATTGGAATGATAATTATTATACCAATTGGTGTAATGATTAAAGTTATTTATGAGGATATTAATGATTATCTCTTTTAAATAATAATTGACATATACACTTAAATAATCTATAATTTTTTTGAAATTATTTAAAAATTTCATATTGTATAGCGATGAAGAGAACTAGTAAATATAGGCGTGTATTCAGAGAGGAAGTGGATGGTGTAAACTTCTTGCATTATATATTGAAGCTATCTTGGAGCTTTTTTAACTAAGTGATGCAAATTTTTGCATAATTAGGGTGGTACCGCGGAACTATTGCTTTCGTCCCTTTCTTTAGGGATGAAAGCTTTTTTATATTTTAGATTAAAAAATGGAGGGAAAATTGTGAAATATATTGGAACAAATGAATTAAGAGAATTATATTTGAAATTTTTTGAATCAAAAGAACATTTAAGATTAGGAAGTTTTTCTTTAGTTCCTAAAAATGATAAATCTTTATTATTAATAAATGCTGGGATGGCGCCTCTTAAGCCATATTTTACTGGCTTAGAAACTCCGCCAAGAAAAAGGATTACTACTTGTCAAAAATGTATTAGAACTGGTGACATTGAAAATGTAGGTAAAACATCTAGACATGGTACATTTTTTGAAATGCTAGGAAACTTTTCCTTTGGAGATTATTTTAAAGAAGAAGTAATTCCGTGGGCTTGGGAATTTGTAACAGAAGTACTACAGATTCCAAAGGATAAATTATATGTAACTATTTATTTAGAAGATGATGAAGCTTTTGATATTTGGAGTAAAAAGACAGATATTGATCCAAAGAGAATTTTTAGATTAGGTAAAGATGATAACTTCTGGGAAATTGGAGTAGGTCCATGTGGTCCTTGTACTGAGATACATTTTGATAGAGGAGAAGGTCCAATATCAAATGTTGAGGACTTTTTAAAAGCATCTGATGAAGATAGAATTGTTGAATTTTGGAATTTGGTATTTACTCAATTTGATAAAGATGAAGAAGGAAATTACAATAGATTAGAACATCCAAATATTGATACAGGTATGGGATTAGAAAGAATTGCTACAATTATGCAAGGTGTAGATAATATCTTTGAAATAGATACTGTAAAAAATATTTTAGGAAAAGTATCAAAACTTGCTAATGTTGCGTATGGTGCAGATAAGGATAAGGATGTTTCTTTAAGAATAATAACTGATCACGTAAAATCAGTTACTATGATGATTTCTGATGGAGTACAACCTAGCAATGAAGGAAGAGGCTATGTATTAAGAAGACTTTTAAGAAGGGCAGCTAGACATGGAAGGCTTTTAGGAATAAAAGATTTATTCTTAACAGAAATAGTTGCTTCTGTAGTTGAAAATTATAAAGGTGCATATCCGGTCCTTGAAGAAAAACAAGAATATATAGAAAAAATAGTATCATTAGAAGAAGAGAGATTTAATGAAACAATAGATTCGGGAATGAATATTTTAAGTGATTATATTGAGGAAATGATAGCATCAAAGGAAAATATTCTTAAAGGAGAAAAGGCCTTTAAATTATATGATACTTATGGCTTCCCAATTGAATTAACAGAAGAAATTCTTGAAGAAAAGGGAATGAAGGTTGATAAAGATGCCTTTAAAAAGGAAATGGAAGAACAAAGACAAAGAGCTAGAAGTGCAAGGGGCGAAACTTCATATATGGGTAATGATGAAAAGCCTATAAATAAAATAGAATCTTCAGTAAACACTAAATTTGATGGATATGGAAAGGTAGAATTAAAATCAAATATTATTTTATTAGCAGATGAAAATGAGTTTAAAGAAGTGATAGTCAAAGGAGAAAAGGCTTATATTGTTACTGAGAAAACACCATTCTATGCAGAAATGGGTGGTCAAGTAGGTGATAAAGGTTATATTATTACATCTACAGGGGAAGCTTTTGTTTATGATACCAAAAATAATATTGGTGGAAAGATTATTCATTATGTAGAAGTATTAAATGGCGAAATTAAGACAAATCAAGAAGCAACATTAAAAGTAGATGCTAGAAGAAGAAAAAATATAGCAAGAAACCATACTGCAACACATATGCTTCACAAGGCTTTAAAAGATGTATTAGGAAGCCATGTAAATCAATCAGGTTCATATGTTGATGATGAAAGATTAAGATTTGACTTTTCACATTTCCAAGCTTTATCACTAGAAGAAATTGAAAAAATTGAAAAGCTAGTAAATGATAAAATAATGGAAGTTCTTAATGTAGGTACAGAAGTTATGACCTTAGAAGAAGCTAAAAATTCAGGAGCAATGGCTTTATTTGATGATAAATATAAAGATGATGTTAGAGTTGTAAGTGTAGGAGAGTTTTCAAAGGAATTATGTGGAGGAACCCATGTAATAAATTCTGGAGAAATAGGATTATTTAAAATAGTTTCAGAATCAGGTGTAGCAGCAGGTATAAGAAGAATTGAAGCAATTACAGGCATAAATGCTATGAGGCATATGGAAGAAAAGCAAAATTTATTAAAAGAAGTATGTGCTATGTTAAAAAGCTCAGAAAAGGATATTATAAAGAGAATATCTCAATTAAATTCTGAGTTAAAGGAAAAAGATAAAGAAATAGCTGAACTTAAGAAAAAGTTAACTCAAGGTTCTGAAAATGATATTTTAGATTCTGCTAAAGATATTCAAGGAATAAAAGTTATAGCTTATGAAATTGATGGGGTTGATGCTAATTCTTTAAGAGATTTAGGAGATAAACTAAGAAACAAAATTGGAACTGGTGTTGTAGTATTATTTAGTAATGTAGGCGGAAAAGTAAATTTAGTTTCAATGGCAACAAAGGATTCGTTAGATAAAGGAATTCACTGTGGTAAGATAATAAAAGAAGTTGCTTCGGTTGTTGGCGGAGGTGGCGGCGGAAGACCAGATATGGCTCAAGCCGGTGGAAAAAATCCAGCAGCGATAAAAGATGGAATTAATAAGGTATATGAAGTTGTAGAAGCATTATTAAAATAAATTGTGTACAAATATGGAAATTTAGTCTATAATTAAATTAGAGTTAATAGTGTCCATATTATTTATTAAGTGGAATAAATAATATAAAAAGTGGGATAATATTACTATATATTACTAATTAAATAAAGTAAGGGGGTGAGCTGCAATTAGCAGCAGTTGTATGAATAATAACTTAGATCAAACAATGCAATTTAATTTAAACATCAACAGAGAGGATTTAACAAAATCAATTTTAACCGATGTTTATAATGCGTTAAAAGAAAAAGGTTATAATCCAATAAACCAATTAGTTGGTTATCTTATTTCAGGGGACCCTTCTTACATTACAAGCTACAACGGAGCAAGAGCTTTACTAAGAAAACTTGAAAGAGATGAAATTCTTGAAGAAGTAATAAAATCTTATTTAGAAATAAAATAAAGAGTGCCCGTTAAAGGGCACTCTTTAATTATAAAATTCATATTATTTAAGGAGTAAAAATGAGGATATTAGGTTTAGATTTAGGTTCTAAAACTATAGGAGTTGCTGTTAGTGATCCATTAGGTTGGACGGCACAAGGAGTTACAACTATAAAAAGAACAAAAAAAGAGAATGATATTGAAGAAATAAGAAAAATTTGTGATGAATATAAGGTTGAAATAATAGTTTTAGGAATGCCTAAAAATATGAATGGAACAATTGGAGAAGCAGGAGAAAAAGCTATAGAATTTTCTGAACTTCTAAAAGAAAGATTAAATATTGAAGTTCAAATGTGGGATGAAAGATTAACTACTGTGGCTGCCCATAAAGCAATGTTAGAAGCTGATTTATCAAGAAAGAAAAGAAAAAAAATTGTTGATAAAATAGCAGCTGTATATATATTACAAGGATATTTAGATAGAATTAGTAAAAAATAATATTATATTCTTAATTGAAAATTATTATTGACAAGCATTGATTATAAATCTAAAATTAAAAAAAAGGAGAATGATTATGAATAAAGATTTAGAGCAATTGGAATTATATGATGAGGAAGGAAATTTAGTAAAGCTAAACGTAGTAGCTTTCTTTGATATGGTAAATCCTGATACAGAAGAAAAAAGTGAATATGTTATCGTATATGATGATAATTATACTGAAGAAGATTTATTTGCTTTAAAGGTTGATAAAGATGAGGATGGGGATGAACTTTTAGTACCTATAGATGATGAAGTAGAATTGGCTGCTGTACAGGAAGCATATAATACGATTTTTTCAGAAGAATAAGAAATAAAGGGAGGGGTATTGTTTATGGAACAATCAAATACTATAGATTTTAATGTTTTAAAAGAAGAGTTAAAACAGAAAGGATACAAGTTAACTCCTCAAAGAAGGGCTATAGTAGATACCATAATTGATAACGAAGGAGAACACTTAACTACTGAAGAAATTTACGATGAAGTTAAGAAAAACTGCCCTGAAATAGGTCTTGCTACTGTTTATAGAACAATAATTTTATTAGAAGAACTAGGTGTGATTTGTAAGCTTGATTTAAATGATGGCTGTAGTAGATATGAGTTAGTTAGAAAGAATGAAGGACATAGACATCATCATTTGGTTTGTAATGAATGTAAAGGTGTAATTGAAGTTCAAGATGATTTATTAGATGAATTAGAGGAAGAAGTAGAAAGATCTTATGGCTTTCAAATATTAGATCACAGTGTAAAGTTTTTTGGAATTTGTAGAAAATGTCAGAGTAAAAAATAGATAAAACAGAATAATAAGATAAAGGATGGCCTCTCTTAAGAGAAGATCACCTTTGTATTACATATATTATAAAAAGGAGGGGACATATTGAAACACGAAAAAGCAAAAGTTAAGATTATTCCTTTAGGAGGAATAAATGAAATTGGTAAAAATATAACTGCAATTGAATATAAAAATGATATTGTTGTTATAGATTGCGGACTTAAATTCCCAGATGATGATATGTATGGCATTGATTTAGTCATACCTGATGTAAGTTATCTTATAAAAAATAAAGAAAAAGTTAGAGGGATTTTTTTAACTCATGGTCATGAAGATCATATTGGGGCCTTACCGTATGTTTTAAAACAATTAAATGTACCTGTATATGGTACAAAACTAACAATTGGTATTGTTGAAACAAAGCTTAAGGAACACGGCTTGTTAAGCTCAACAGAATTGATAAGAGTTAAACCAAGAGATGTTATTAAATTAAATTCAGTATCTGTTGAATTTATTAAAACTAATCATTCAATAGCTGATTCGGTAGCAATTGCAATTCATACTCCTCTTGGAGTAGTACTGCATACAGGAGATTTTAAGGTGGATTTTACTCCGATAGATGGTGTACCTATGGATTTTGCGAGATTTGCTGAAATAGGTAAAAAGGGAGTATTAGCTATGATGGCAGATTCAACAAATGTTGAAAGGCCTGGATATACAATGTCAGAAAGAGTTGTAGGTGAAAATCTCTTTAAGCTATTTTCAAAAGCGAAAGGTAGAATAATAGTAGCTACTTTTGCATCTAATATTCATAGAATACAGCAAATATTAGATGCTGCAAGAGCTTTAAATAAAAAAGTTGCTGTATCAGGTAGAAGTATGGAAAATATTGTTGCTGTTGCTAAGGAATTGGGTTATTTAGAGTGCGAAGATGATGTTTTAGTAAGTATAGATAATATAAATAAATATAATAATAACCAAGTAGTTATTATTACAACAGGCAGTCAAGGAGAACCAATGTCAGCTTTAGCTAGAATGGCTAATGCAGAACATAGAAAAGTAGCAATAGTTGAAGGAGATACAGTAATATTATCAGCAACTCCTATTCCAGGAAACGAAAAACTTGTTTCTAAAGTAATAAATCAGTTATTTCATAAGGGAGCAGAAGTTATTTATAAATCTTTAGATGAAGTTCATGTATCAGGGCATGCTTGTCAAGAAGAATTGAAACTTATGTTATGTTTAGTTAAACCTAGATTTTTCATTCCTGTACATGGTGAGTACAGACATTTGAAGCAGCACTGTGAGCTTGCAGTATCAGTAGGAGTATCAGAAAATAATGTATTGATACCTGAAAATGGTGCAATAATTGAAGTCAATAGAAATGGAATAAAGAAGAATGGCAATGTTACAGCAGGTCAAGTTTTTGTTGATGGATTAGGTGTTGGTGATGTTGGAAATATTGTTTTAAGAGATAGAAAGCATTTATCTCAAGACGGAATTTTAACAGTAGTAGTGACAATATCAAGAGAAGATCAAAAAGTTATAGCTGGTCCAGATATTATTTCAAGAGGCTTTGTATATGTAAGGGAATCAGAAGGATTAATGGATGAAGCTAAAGAAATAGTTAAGAATGTTTTAAAGGAATGTGAGGAAAAGAATATTACAGATTGGGCTAGTTTAAAAGGAAGAGTAAGGGATGAATTAAGAAATTATCTTTACGAAAAAACAAAAAGAAAGCCTATGATATTACCTATTATTATGGAAATATAATCTGAAGGTTGACATTCTAGCTTAAAAAACTTACAATGTATTATAGTATTTAATATGGTTATATAAAAAAATTGGATACAGGTGTATCCAATTTTATTTTGGGTAAAATAATCTATAGGTTTACATTAGAACTTTTAAAATGGAGGAATTTAAATGGAATTAATTACAAGAGATGATATAAGAAATATAGCTATAATAGCTCACGTTGACCATGGTAAAACTACATTAGTAGATGCTCTTTTAAAACAAAGCCACGTATTTAGAAATAATGAAAAGGTTGAAGAAAGAGTAATGGACTCAAATGATTTAGAAAGAGAGAGAGGAATAACAATCCTATCAAAAAATACTGCTATAATGTATAATGATGTAAAAATAAATATTATAGACACTCCTGGACATGCTGATTTTGGTGGAGAAGTAGAACGTGTCCTTAAGATGGTTGATTCAGTACTATTAGTAGTAGATTCTTATGAAGGACCAATGCCTCAAACAAAATTCGTATTAAAAAAGGCTTTAGAACTAGAACTTAAACCAATTGTTGTTATTAATAAAATAGACAAACCTAATGCAAGACCAGAAGAAGTAATTGATGAAGTTTTTGATTTATTTGTAGAATTAGGTGCTAATGATGAGCAGTTAGACTTCCCAGTAGTTTATGCTTCAGCTAGAGAAGGTATTGCAAAGTATGAAGTTGAAGATGAAAACAGTGATATGACTCCTTTATTTGAAACTATTATAGAAAAGGTAGAAGCACCTAAGGGGTATATAGATGAGTCTTTCCAAATGCTTGTTACAACTTTAGATAATAATGAATATGTAGGAAGAATAGCAATTGGTAAAATTCATAGAGGAACCATAAAGAAAAATCAAACTGTAGCATTAATAAGAAAAGATGGAACAAAATCAAATTATAAGATTTCAGCAATATTTACATATAGCGGATTAAATAAAATTGATGTTCAAGAAGCTTCAATGGGGGATATAGTGGCTCTAAGTGGGATACCGGATTGTAATATAGGAGAAACCATTGCAGATTCATTACAACCTGAAGCTTTACCTTTTGTAAATATTGATGAACCAACTTTAAGTATGAATTTTATGGTAAATGATTCTCCGTTTGCTGGACAAGAAGGAGAATATGTTACATCAAGGCATTTAAGAGATAGGTTATTTAAAGAATTAGAAACAAATGTTAGTTTAAGAGTAAAAGAAATAACTCCAGAATGTTTTGAAGTATCAGGAAGAGGAGAACTTCATCTTTCAATTCTTATAGAAACAATGAGAAGGGAAGGCTATGAATTTCAAGTATCAAAGGCAAATGTTATATTTAAAGAAGAAAATGGTAAAAAGTTAGAACCTATAGAATTTTTAACTATAGATGTACCTGAAGAATTTATGGGACCAGTTATGGAAAAATTAGGACCTAGAAAAGCTGAAATGGTTAATATGACATCAGCAGTTAACGGGTATACAAGATTAGAATTTAAAATTCCAGCTAGAGGACTTATAGGTTTTAGAAGTGAATTTATGACAGATACAAAGGGAAATGGTATTATGAATCATGTTTTTCATGGATATGATGATTATAAGGGTGAAGTACCAGGAAGAAGCAGAGGCTCATTAGTATCTTTCGAAGAAGGAGAGTCAATTACATATGGTTTATATAATGCTCAAGAAAGAGGTACTTTATTTATAGGTGCTGGAGTTCCTGTTTATGAAGGAATGATAGTTGGTGAATGTTCTAGAGCTGAAGATATAGATATAAATGTATGCAAAGGTAAAAAACTAACTAATACAAGAGCATCAGGATCAGATGACGCTTTAAAATTAACTCCTCCAAGAAAAATGACTTTAGAACAATGTTTAGAATTTATTAATGATGATGAACTTGTAGAAATTACTCCAAAAAATATCAGAATGAGAAAAAGAGTATTAAATTCAAGTGAAAGAAAGAAAATTATAAGCAGAAAGAAAAAATAACTAAATAATAACTTTATTACTTGAAGGAAAAGTATTATAATAAGGTAAATAGCCTAATGGCTATTTACTTTATATGTAGGGGGTTTTTATGAGAAAAATTAAATTAAAAACTTATCCCGTAATTGTTATTTTTATAGTTATTTTTGGTTTCTTTTTGATGTATTTTAACGTAGTTAATAGCCCAATAAAAAGTAAAGATGATCTAGCTATAGAAATAAAAGAAGGCGATAGTTTTTACAGTATAATAGATTCTTTATCAAAAGAAAAAGTAATAAGAGGAATACCGTTTATAAAATTATATATTTTATTAGCAGATGAAACTATTGAGGTTAAGCCTGGAAGCTATATATTAAGTAGTGAATTAAGTCTGAAAGAATTAATTAGTTTATTAACTACTGAATCAACTTTAGGAATAGTAAAATTTACAGTGCCTGAAGGCTATACAATAGATGAAATTGGTGAAAAGCTTGAAAGTGAAGGCGTTTGTAGTAAAGAGGATTTTATAAAATCTATTAATAATTATGATTTGCCTTCATATGTAAAAAATAATGGTAATAAAAAATATAATTTAGAAGGATACCTATTTCCAGATACATATTCATTAAAAAAGGGTATGAAACCTAAAGATATTGTTACTATAATGATTGAAAGATTTGAAGAAGCATTAAATCAGGTTACTTCTGAGTTAGGCTTAGATGTAAAAGATTTAAATGTAGAAGAGATTATCACAATAGCATCGATGATAGAAAGAGAAGCTGTTTTAGATGAGGAAAGACCTATTATTTCTTCTGTAATAAGAAATAGGTTAAGTCAAGAAATGAAGCTTCAAATAGATGCTACAGTAATATATGCTTTAGGAGATCATACTGAAGTAGTTTTACATAGTGATTTAGAAGTTGACTCTCCATACAATACATATAAAAATTATGGTTTACCAGTAGGTCCAATTTCAAATCCAGGTATTCCATCTATTAGAGCTGCCCTTAAGCCGGCTGAAACAGATTACATCTTTTATGTGTTAGAAAACGAAACTGGATCCCATTATTTCACAAATGATTATGAGGATTTTTTAAATAAACAAGAAGAATTAGGTTATTAGGGTATATTTTTTATACCTAATAGTTATTGGAGGAAAATTATGAGTGGAATAACTTATGATTATATGCAAGAATATCTAAGAAGTCTTATACCTGAGAGTAGCGGTAAATATTTAGAATTAGAGAAATTTGCAGAAGAGAATATGGTTCCAATAGTTCAAAAGGAAACTGCAAAATTTTTAGAATTCATAGTAAGTATGAAAAAACCCCTTAGAATTTTAGAACTTGGAACAGCAATTGGATATTCGGCAATTTTAATGTATGAAGCTTCAAAAACTAATCCTAAAATTACTACTATAGAACGTGATAAGAATATGATAGAACTTGCAGAAAAGAATTTTGAAAAATACGGACTTACTGAACAAGTTGAAATAAAAGAGGGAGAGTGTTTAGAAGTTTTAGAAAGCTTAAATGAAGCTTATGATTTAATTTTTATGGATGCTGGTAAAGGTCACTATAATCACTTTCTGCCTCATTGTTTAAGGCTTTTGGCAGAGGATGGCATAATAGTTGCAGACAATGTTTTATTTAGAGGAATGGTTGCAACTGATGAATTAGTAAAGAAAAGAAAGATAACAATTGTAAAAAGAATGAGAGAATATTTAGATATAGTATCAAAAGATAAAAATTTAATTACTTCTGTAATACCAATGGGGGATGGAATTGCAGTGACAAAAAGGAGGTAATAGTATGAAAAAACCAGAAATTTTAGCGCCAGCAGGAAGTTTGGATAAACTAAAAATTGCCGTAGATTTTGGAGCTGATGCTGTTTACATAGGTGGAGGTAAGTTAAACTTAAGAGCTTTTTCAGATAATTTTACAAATGAAGAAATGGCAGAGGCTGTAAAGTACTGCCATGATAGAGGAAGAAAATTATACGTAACTATGAACGTATTTCCTAGGAACTTTGATTTAACTGGTGTGGAAGAATACATTGTTGGTTTAAAGGATTTAGGAATCGATGCAATTATTGTTGCAGATCCTTCTATAATTATGGCAGCAAAGAAAGCAGCACCAGATCTTGAAATACACATAAGTACCCAAGCTAATACAACAAACTGGATGGCGACAAAGTTTTGGCATGAAGCAGGAGCTAAAAGAGTTGTTTTAGCTAGAGAATTAACATTAAAAGAAATTGCAAAAATTAAAGAAAACATTCCAGAAGATTGCGAAATTGAAGCCTTTGTTCATGGTTCAATGTGTATTGCATATTCAGGAAGATGTCTAATATCAAATTATATGCTAGGTAGAGATGCTAATAAAGGTATATGTTCTAATGCATGTAGATATAAATACTATTTAGTGGAAGAAACTAGACCTAATGAATATTACCCTGTTATTGAGGACGATCAGGGAACATATATTATGAATTCAAAAGATTTATGTATGATAAAATACATACCTGAATTAGTTAAAGCAGGAATTGATTCCTTTAAAATAGAAGGAAGAATGAAAAATGAATTTTATGTAGCTTCAACAGTTAAGGCTTATAGAGAAGCTGTTGATTCATATTTTGAGAATCCTGATAATTATGAATTCAAAGAAGAATGGATGGATATGCTATTAAAAATTAGTCATAGACAATACCATACTGGTTTCTTTTTTGGGAGAATGGGTGAACAATGCTATGAAGAATCTTCTTATATAAGAGATTATGAAATAGTTGGTATAGTTCAAGATTATAATGAAGAAACAAAAGAAGCTACTATTCTACAAAAAAATAGAGTTTTTGAAGGCGACGAAGTAGAAGTATTAAGAGCAAAAACTCCATATTTTACAATAACTTTAAATGATATGTATGATTTAGATAAAAAAGCTAAAACAAATGTAGCAAATAGAGCACATATGTTATTTAAAATAAAGGTTGATAAACCATTAAAAGCAAAAGACATGTTAATTAAAGGAAGAAAAGTTATTAATCTTTAATCCTATGAAGGGGGAACTATAAATAATGAAAAAGCCAATACTAATTGGAATATCTGGTGGAACTGGATCAGGGAAAAGCAGCATAGCAGATGCTATCTATTCAAGCTTCTCAAATGAATGTATAGCAATGATACAACAAGATATGTACTACAAAGATCAAAGCCACCTAACTATGGAAGAAAGAGTTAAAACTAATTATGACCATCCTCAAGCTTTTGATAATGATTTGCTAATTAAGCATTTGAAAGATTTATGTAATGGAACTCCAATTGAAAAACCTATTTATGATTTTTCTGTACATAATAGGGCTAAGGAAACAATAAGAGTTGAACCGAAAAATATTATAATTGTTGAAGGAATATTAGTATTAGAAGATCCTAGACTGAGAGATATGTTAGATATAAAAGTTTATGTTGATACTGATGCTGATATTAGAATATTAAGAAGATTAACAAGAGATATAAATGAAAGAGGTAGGACATTAGAATCTGTAATAGATCAATATTTAAATATAGTAAGACCTATGCATATGCAGTTTACTGAACCAACTAAGAGATATGCAGATATTATAGTTCCCGAAGGTGGACAAAATAAAGTAGCTATTGATATACTTGTAACAAAAATTAAAGATATATTAAAATAAATATTGTATAGAAAATGCTTCTCAAGGCTAGAATTAAGCTTAGGGAGGCGTTTTTTATGTTTAGAGAGAAAAACAAAATAAGTGAAAAAAGAGTAACTATTTTGAATTTAAGTTATATAATATTTTTTATAGCATTAATTATTAGATTATCATTTCTTCAATTAAATCCTTCTGAAAAAGTTTCAGGAGAAATGAATAATTATCAGTTAGAAAATTTATCTCAAATGAACTATAGAATATTTGATATAAATGGAAAGGATCTTTTAGATTATAATAAAAAGTATGTTGTTGTATTAGATACAAAACCATTTATGTTGAATAATTATGAAGAAACATTAGAAGATCTTATGGCCTTAAATTTTATTATGAAGTCAGAAGTAGGGGATTTTAACTATTCAGATGTAATGAAAAATGAAGGGAAAATATATTATACTGTTAATGAAGAAACTTTCAACAAAGTAAATAAGTTAAAAAATATTAAAGGAATATATACATATGTATATGATGAAATAGATAATAAAGAAGCATGGACAACGAGTAATTTTTTATCACAAATTAATGAAGAAAATGTAGTGGCAAATTCTTTAGAATTTGATTTATATCAATATATAAAAGATAATGAGTTTCCGCAAGGCAAATTTTACATGGATGATGGAGCTGTTTATGATAAAGGAATATTATTAGCAAATGATAAAAATAATAATATTAAACTAACAATAGATCAATCTTGGGAAAAGAAGATCAGGGAAGTATTAAAAAAAGAGGAATATTCTTTTCTTAATAATGTAGGTGTTGTAGTATCAGAAGCAGAAAGTGGAAAAATTAAAGCTATGGTACAGAAAGATGAAACACAGGCTAATGTAAATTTAGGAATAGGACAGTTAGGTTATGAACCTGGTTCTATTTTTAAAACAATAGTTGAAACAGTAGCTTTAGATTTAGGCTTGATAACTCCAGATGACGTGTTTACTTGTACAGGTGAGATATGTCAAAAGAATGGAAAACCTTATGGTCATGGAACTCTTTCAGTAGAAGATGCCCTTAAAATATCCTGTAATGATGTGTTTGCTAAGGTAGGAAATTTAATAGGCTATGACGAAATTATGAAATACCTTGAAAATATGGGCTTGTTTACACCTGTATTAAATTTAAAGGGAGAAAATAGAAATGAAGCGACTGGAAATAAGCCTAAAATTGAAGATAGCATGAATAATATTTCGATTGGGCAAACTATTTTAGTAACACCAATACAAATGGCAGGATTATATAATACTATAGTAAACGATGGAGTTTATATAAAGCCATCTATAGTTGAAGCTATTGTAGATAATAATGACAATGTAGTAAAAGAATTTAAGGAGAAAGAAAAAAGAATTTTTAGTGAAACTGCAGCAAAATTAGCACAACAATCTTTGCAAAAAGTAATTTCTGAAGGATCAGGCTTTGAAGCAAAAGTAGAAGATGTCTTAGTGGGTGGGAAAACAGGAACTTCAACTGGTAATGCTGGTACTAATCATGGATGGTTTGCAGGTTATTTTGAAATGAATAATAAAAAATATACTATTGTAGTAATGGCTCCAAATATTGGAGAAAAACATCCGGATGGAAGAGAACTAGGTGGTGGAAATACTGGAGCTCCAATATTTAGAGATGTTGTAAATTCATTAACTAGTAATGATTAATTCTTAAATAAATATTTTTATGACTGCGTAAAGCAGTCTTTTTTTATTTAAAGATATTAAATGAACGATATATAAAATTCACTTTTATTTAAAAAATCACAAGCAATATTTTTGAATTTCATCATATTATATAATAAGCACTACTAGGAGGAAGTTCTATGTTTTTTTTATCTAATATTATAGAACTATTATGTAATTCTGTATTTTTAACAGGTTATATTACAGGAAATAATACATTTCCTAAACCATTAGATGAAGGAGAAGAGGAATATTATTTAAATCAACTGAAAAAGGGAGATAGAAATGCTAAGGGTGTATTAATTGAAAGAAATTTAAGACTTGTAGCTCACATAGTGAAAAAGTATAATTTTCCTAATAAGGATATTGATGAATTAATATCTATAGGGACAGTAGGATTGATTAAAGCTATAGATTCTTTTGATTCCTCAAAGGGAACTAGACTAGCTACTTATGCTTCAAGATGTATAGAAAATGAAATATTAATGCTTTTTAGAAATAACAAAAAACAAAGAAATGAAGTATACCTACAAGATCCAATAGGTGTTGACAAAGAGGGGAATGAAATATGTTTAATCGACGTATTAAGCAGTGAAAAGGACTCAGTCTTAGAAAAAGTAGAAAGTAATTTACAAATTAAGCAGTTATATAATAAAATAGGAATTTCCTTAACTGAAAGAGAAGGTAAAATACTAAAAATGAGATATGGCCTTGTTGATGGAAGATGCCGTACCCAAAGGGAAATAGCCGCGTTACTAGGAATATCTAGATCCTATGTATCTAGAATTGAAAAAAAAGCTCTCAAAAAATTAAAAAAAGAATTATACAGTAAGTAGAAAAATGAATGAATTTGCAATATAATTGAATAAAAGAAGGAAATAAATATTTTTTATAGAATATTTAAAAAAGAGAGCAAGTAGTAACATGGAGGATAAAAATTAATGTATGCATTAAAAGATCTATTAAGCAAAACTATAGAGATAGGAGCATCAGACTTACATTTAACAGTTGGATTAGCTCCAACTGTAAGAAAAAATGGTACTTTAGAGAAAGTAGGTGATCATAAATTAACTCCTAGTGAATTAAGAGAATTTGCAAAAGAAATATTAGCAGAAAAGTATGCTGAATACAATGAAGTGGGAGAAATCGATACTTCCTACTCAATTTCTGGAGTTGGAAGATTTAGGGTAAATATATTTAAACAAAGAAATAGTGATGCTATTGCAATAAGAGTAATTGCATTAAAAATTCCTACTCTAGATGAATTAAAACATCCAAAAGTTATAAAAGAAATATTAAAAAAACAAAGGGGATTAGTTTTAGTAACAGGGCCAACTGGTAGTGGTAAAAGTACTACCCTTGCGGCTATAATAAATGAAATAAATAATACAAGAGAAGCACATATTATAACGTTAGAGGATCCTATCGAATATCTTCATAAGCATAATAAATCAATTATTAATCAAAGAGAAATAGGAAAAGATAGTAGAACTTATGAAAGTGCATTAAAAGCTATTTTAAGAGAAGATCCTGATGTTATCCTTGTAGGGGAGATGAGAGACCTGGAAACAATATCTATTGCCTTAACAGCGGCAGAAACAGGACACTTAGTTTTCTCTACATTACATACAATAGGGGCAGCTAAGACAATAGATAGAATAATAGATGTTTTTCCGCCGCACCAACAGCAACAAATTAGAATCCAGCTTGCAGCAGTTTTACAAGGAGTAATATCGCAACAATTAGTTCCTACTCAAAAGAATAATGGAAGAGTTGCTGCTTTAGAAATTATGGTCACAACTCCAGGTATTCAAAATTTAATAAGAGAAGGAAAAACATATCAAATAGAATCAGCTATTCAAACTGGTGGAAAATATGGTATGAAAACAATGGATATGGCTCTAGCTGAACTATATAAAACAGGACAAATAGATTTAGATACTGCTTTAAGTTATTCTGTAGATAGGGAAACTTTAAAAAGAATTATAATGATTTAAAAAACAGAGTACACTCTGTTTTTTTTATTAATTTTCTGAATAATTAAGAGGAAATAAAAAAAATTTGTTGAATATATTTTTAAGAATAATTATTTATTTTACATAATTTAAATTATTGCAAATTTATTATAAAATTAAGTAAACTGTTGAGTTATTTAGCTATAGATGATAAAATATAATTGAATAATATTAAATATTATGATAAAAATAATGACTTTTTTTATAAAAAAATTATAATTTTACATTATTTATCATAAAATAACCAAATTTTAAGACGATATAATAAAGAGTGAAATAATTATTTGAATATACTAAAGCATCGTTATAAAGAATTCTATGATGAAGATTAGTGTATTGTAAGTAGATTATATAACTGAAATTAAGAAGAAAATAATCAAAGTATAAAATTACTAGTAGCTATTTTCTAAAGGAGGAATTATTTTGTTAGATTTCGAAGTGGATATGCAAGAATTAACTAATATTAAAGTAATTGGTTGTGGTGGCGGTGGTGGAAATGCCGTAAATAGAATGATTAAAGAAGGCTTAAAGAACGTTGAGTTTATTGCCGTTAATACAGATAAACAAGCATTAATGCTATCTCATGCAAATGTAAAAATTCAAATTGGAGAAAAATTAACTAAAGGTTTAGGGGCAGGTGCAAATCCTGAGATAGGAAAGAAGGCTGCTGAAGAAAGTAGAGAAGAAATTGCAGAAGCAATAAAAGGTGCTAATATGGTGTTTATTACTGCCGGAATGGGTGGTGGAACTGGTACTGGTGCTGCGCCTATAGTTGCTGAAATAGCAAAATCATTAAACATATTAAC
>ERZ773359.843-NODE-843-length-44047-cov-18.872113_pt1 | contig 44047 bp, 57 predicted proteins | sample MGYA00374955_ERZ773359 | MGnify/ENA primary metagenome ERZ773359 (study PRJEB29098, sample SAMN04486028) | biogas fermenter metagenome | study: EMG produced TPA metagenomics assembly of the Biogas fermentation microbial communities from Germany - Plant 4 DNA1...
TGACTTCCAAATATTGGAGAGGGAGCTCTCCCCCACTTATGCTTGACTCACTCAATCTGCGTTGCATTATTGACAACGGTACACAAGTTGGCTATAATAACATCTGCATTAGCTCAGCCGGCCAGTGTAGCTCAATCGGTAGAGCAGGGTCCTTGTAAGGCCAAGGTTGGGGGTTCAAGTCCCCCCGCTGGCTCCAGGCAATCTAACCATTGAGGGGTTGACTTCCCGGGCTAATGATGCTACAATGCAACGGGTGGAACAATTGAACATCACCAGCCCTTAGACGGGCACAATCGTGGAGGGATTCCCGAGTTGGCCAAAGGGGGCAGACTGTAAATCTGCTGGCGATGCCTTCGTAGGTTCGAATCCTACTCCCTCCACCATTTATTTGTCCACCACAATACAGCGCGGGGTGGAGCAATTGGTAGCTCGTCGGGCTCATAACCCGGAGGTTGTTGGTTCAAGTCCAACCCCCGCAACCATGCCGGCATAGCTCAGTAGGTAGAGCGCATCCATGGTAAGGATGAGGTCACCAGTCGTCGGGCTCATAACCCGAAGGTTGTCGGTTCGAATCCGGCCCCCGCAACCAATATTTGAGCCGGCATAGCTCAGTAGGTAGAGCGCATCCATGGTAAGGATGAGGTCACCAGTTCGATTCTGGTTGCCGGCTCCATTAAAATTCCTCTCGCTTACGGGAGGATTTTTTTCGTACATACCGAATAACATTTAAGGTTTTTCGCTTTGCAATCGGCATCAAGACCGGTGGGAAAGGAGTTGGCCGAATATGGCGAAACAAAAGTTTGAAAGGACCAAGCCTCACGTTAACGTAGGGACCATCGGGCACGTAGACCACGGCAAGACTACGTTGACCGCCGCCATCACCTTGGCTTTGTCCAAGTTCGGTGGAGCCCAAGTGAAAAAGTATGATGAGATCGACAACGCTCCGGAGGAGAGGGAGCGGGGGATCACCATCAATACCTCCCATGTGGAGTATGAGACGGAGAACCGCCATTACGCCCACGTGGACTGCCCAGGCCACGCGGACTACGTCAAGAACATGATCACCGGTGCAGCCCAGATGGACGGGGCCATCCTGGTCGTGTCGGCTGCCGACGGGCCCATGCCCCAGACCCGGGAGCACATCCTGCTGGCCCGCCAGGTAGGGGTGCCCAGCATCGTGGTGTTTTTGAATAAGGCCGACATGGTCGACGATCCGGAGCTTTTGGAGCTAGTCGAGATGGAAGTGCGGGAGCTGCTCACCGAGTACGAGTTCCCGGGGGATGAGATCCCGGTAGTGGTCGGCTCGGCCCTCAAGGCCCTCGAGTGCGGCTGCGGCGAGTGCGATTGGTGCAAGGCCATCTACGAACTGATGGAGCATGTGGACAGCTACATTCCCACCCCTGCCCGGGAGAAGGATAAGCCCTTCCTCATGCCTGTGGAGGACGTATTCTCCATCACCGGCCGCGGGACTGTGGCCACCGGCAGAGTGGAGCGGGGAACCATCAAGGTTGGAGATGAGGTTGAAATCGTCGGTCTCGTAGAAAAGACCCGCAAGACCGTAGCCACCGGCGTTGAGATGTTCCGCAAGCTCCTCGACCAGGCGGAAGCCGGGGACAACATCGGCGTGCTGCTCCGGGGCATCAACCGGGATGAGGTGGAGCGGGGTCAGGTATTGGCCAAGCCTGGTTCCATCACGCCCCACACCAAGTTCCATGCGGAAGTGTACGTCCTGTCGAAGGAAGAGGGAGGCCGGCATACGCCCTTCTTCAACGGCTATCGGCCCCAGTTCTACTTCCGGACCACCGACGTGACCGGCGTCATCCAGCTGCCGGAGGGGACCGAAATGGTGATGCCCGGCGACAACGTGAACCTGATTGGCGAGCTCATCACCCCCATCGCCATGGAAGAGGGTCTGCGCTTTGCTATCCGGGAAGGTGGTCGGACCGTCGGAGCCGGCGTTGTCACCAAGATCCTAGCCTAATCCCCAGATTTGTTGACAGCCCTGGGGAAATGTGATACATTTTAAAAGCGATTTTGCTGGCAAGCCTTCGGATAGCGGGCAGGTGGAGGTGGAAGGATGCGCGTGGGGATCACTTTAGAATGCACCGAGTGCAAGAACCGCAATTATCGGAGCGTCAAGAATAAACGCAACGATCCCGATCGATTGGAACTGAAGAAGTTCTGTAAGTTTTGCCAAAGACACACCCCCCACAGGGAGACCAAGTAGCATATTCCCCTCGGGAAAGGGTAAAACTTACCAGAGCGAGACGCAACATGCCCTTCTAAGGATGTGACATGCAGATGGCGGTGACTGTGGGGAAAACTGGGCGGCTAGTCAAATTTCTGCGAGAAGTCAGGGCGGAAATAAGAAAAGTAGTCTGGCCCAATCGCAAGGAGCTCACCACCTACACTGGAGTAGTAATTGTGGCCGTTGCTGGGGTCGCCATCTTCTTTGGGTTAGTCGACTTCCTCATATCCCAGGTACTGGCATTACTCATGAAATAGGGAGGTGAGGGGCCCTCAGGGGCCCCTTTGGTGATGACAGAGGGAAGACAGTGGTATGTAATCCATACCTACTCCGGATATGAGAATAAGGTCAAAGCGAACCTAGAGCGCCGCGTGGAGTCCATGGGGATGGAGGATAAGATCTTCCGAGTATTGGTGCCCACCGAAGAGGAGATCGACTTCAAAGACGGCAAGAAGAAAGTCGTCAAGCGCAAACTCTTCCCGGGCTATGTGCTGGTGGATATGATCATGAGCGATGATTCCTGGTATGTTGTCCGCAACACGCCGGGAGTTACGGGCTTTGTCGGCTCCGGGAGCAAACCGAGTCCTCTGAAAGAGGAGGAAGTAAGGGGCCTCCTGAAGCAGGCCGACGAGGATGAGCCTAAGCCTCGGGTCGCGTACCAGGTAGGGCAAGAGGTCAAGGTCATCTCTGGACCTTTCGTCAATTTTACCGGCATCATCGAAGAAGTGAACATGGAGCGGGGCAAATTGAAGGTCATCGTGTCCATGTTCGGCCGGGAAACGCCCATGGAGTTGAATTTCGGTCAGGTGGAGAGAATTTAAGACGGGGAGGTGGGAACAGTGGCGAAAAAAGTAGCAGGGATCATCAAGCTCCAGGTCCCCGCAGGGAAGGCCAACCCGGCGCCGCCGGTGGGTCCTGCCCTAGGTCAGCACGGGGTAAATATCATGGAGTTTTGCAAAGCCTTCAATGAACGCACGGCCAATCAAGCTGGCATGATCATCCCCGTGGAGATCACCGTCTATGAAGACAGGTCCTTTACCTTCATCACCAAGACGCCTCCAGCCAGCATCTTGCTGAAGAAAGCTGCTGGGATCGAGAAAGGTTCGGGGAATCCCAACGTGCAGAAGGTGGCCCAGCTCTCCAGGGACAAGGTGAGGGAAATCGCCGAGTTGAAAATGCCCGACCTGAATGCCACAAGCCTCGAGGGGGCTATGCGCATCATCGAAGGCACAGCCAGGAGCATGGGCATCGTCATTGTTGACTGAGGACTGACTGTGGGAGGACTTATGTCCGCTGGACCACAAAGGAGGAAAGCACATGCCAAAGCGAGGCAAGCGTTATCAAGAAGTACTTAAACTGGTGGACAAGGAGAAGGCCTACACGCCGCGCGAAGCCATCGAACTGGTCAAGCGGACCGCAACGGCCAAGTTCGACGAAACGGTGGAGGTGGCCTTGAAGCTGGGCGTCGATGCACGGCACGCCGATCAACAGGTGCGGGGAACTGTCGTGCTGCCCAACGGCACCGGCAAAGAAGTACGGGTCCTCGTCTTTGCCAAAGGGGAAAAGGCCAAAGAAGCTGAAGAGGCGGGTGCGGACTTTGTCGGCGCGGAGGACCTGGCAGAGAAGATCCAAGGGGGCTGGCTCGACTTCGATGCCGCGGTGGCAACGCCCGACATGATGAGCATCGTTGGTCGCCTGGGACGGATCTTGGGTCCCCGGGGCCTCATGCCCAACCCTAAGACGGGCACCGTCACCTTCGATGTGGGCAAAGCGGTGCGCGACTTCAAAGCCGGTAAGGTGGAATACCGGACGGACAAGTCGGCCGGCGTCCATGTGATCATCGGCAAGGTGTCCTTCACCGAAGAACAGCTCCTGGAGAATTTCAAGGCGCTGATGGAAGCCATCGTCAAGGCGAGACCCGCAGCCGCGAAGGGCGCCTACCTAAGGTCGGTCGCTATGTCCGCCACCATGGGGCCGGGGATTAAGATTGCACCCCAGGAAGTGACGGCTCTGCTCGCGGAAAAATAGATGGCTACAAAGGAATAGCATAAGCCCATGACCGTAGACAGCAGGCGGCGCAAGCCTTAATGGGAGTAATCCCGCCAGCCGAGGTTGGAGCACAGGCAGGTCTCCGAGCGCGTCTACGGGGGCCAGTTTTTTTAGATGCCCTTGTGGAGGAGGTGAAACTTGTGCCAAGACCTGAGAAGGTGGCAGAAGTAGAACGGATAGCTGACATGCTCCGGCGGACTCAGGGGGCTGTGTTGACCGACTATCGGGGACTGAACGTCAAGAGCATCAACGAGCTTCGCCGCCGCCTGCGGGCGGAAGGCATTGAATACCGGGTGGTAAAAAACACCTTGACCAAGCTTGCCGCGGAAAAAGCAGACCTGCCCGAACTTGGTCAATACCTGACCGGTCCGACCGCGATCGCCTTTGGCTACGACGATCCGGTCTCGCCGGCCCGGATCATTGCGGGCTTTGCCAAAGAGTCGCGGGTGCTGACCATTAAAGGCGGTGTGGTGGACGGTAAAGTGATCGACGCTGCCGGCGTAGGTGCGCTGGCTGACCTGCCCAGCCGCGAAGTCCTGCTGGCCCAAGTGGTGGGAGGGATACAGGCTCCCATTAGCGGTTTCGTTAATGTGCTGCAAGGCACCATCCGCAGTCTCGTGTATGCCCTCGATGCGGTGAGACGTCAGAGGGAAAGCGCTTAGAGCAAATTGAGGGAGGAAGATTAGGATGACAAAAGAGGAAATCCTGCAAGCTATCGAACAGATGACTGTTTTGGAACTGTCTGAGCTGGTGAAGGCATTGGAGGAGAAGTTCGGCGTCAGCGCCGCCGCCCCGGTCGCCATGGCTATGCCCCAGGCGGGGGCCGTCGCCGCTGCCGAAGCTGAAGAGGAGCAGACGGAGTTCGATGTGGTCCTGGCCAGCGTTGGCGACAAGAAGATCCAGGTCATCAAGGTGGTCCGGGAGATCACCGGCCTTGGTCTGAAGGAAGCCAAGGAGCTTGTGGACGCTGCCCCCAAGGCCGTCAAGGAAGGGGTCAGCAAGGACGAAGCCGAAGACATCAAGGCCAAGCTGGAGGAAGCTGGCGCAACTATCGAAATCAAGTAAGTCTGGGCGGGGAGTTTCCTCCCCGCTCAATCACCCCAGAGACTCCCACCTTTTCCAGTATCCGCCTTGATCGGGCGAGATACCCGGGATGAAACCCTGACCCTGCTGTCCCATCCCCCGCAATTCTAGTTGACAGTCTTTAGAGTCCATGGTATCATTAAGCAGTGTCTCATTGATGAGGCCTTGCTCACGGGCCCTTTCAACGAGCGTGCTGGCAAAGGGGAGGCCTTATTAAGGGAGTCCCTCCCTAAAAAGTGATCAACCTGATGCAGCAGGGTATAACTGCCAGTAAGGTGACAAATAATATATGTTGTGACGCATTTCCGTGCCTTAGATAATTGTGGAAGCGAGGCTTATAAGGGGGCTCTTGTAGGCCTTGCTTTTCGTCATGTTAACGGCGCTGTGGGTTGGGTGGCTCACAAACTGGACAGAGGAGTGATGCCAGGTGGCCGTCTCTTATGCTGTGGCAAAAAGGGAAAGGTACAATTTCGGCAAGATTAAAGAGATTTTGGACATGCCGGATCTGATCGAGATCCAGCGTCGCTCCTACAAGTGGTTCCTGGAAGAGGGGATCGCGGAGACCTTCCGAGACATCTCGCCGATTCAAGATTTCACGGGAAACTTGGTCCTGGAATTCATTGATTTTACCTTTGGCGAGCCAAAATACGATGTGGAAGAATGCAAGGATCGGGACGTTACTTATGCCGCGCCGATGAAGGCGAAGGTAAGACTCATCAACAAGGAGACCGGCGAAGTCAAGGAGCAGGAAGTCTTCATGGGGGATTTCCCCTTGATGACGGAGCAGGGAACCTTCATTATTAATGGAGCGGAACGGGTTGTGGTCAGCCAGCTGGTTCGCTCCCCCGGCGTCTATTTCAGCCGGGAGCGCCACACCAGCGGGAAATACCTTTACCAAGCCAGCATAATCCCCAACCGCGGCGCCTGGTTAGAGTTTGAAACGGACGTCAACGACGTCATCAGCGTTCGTGTCGATCGCACCCGCAAGATCCCCGCAACAGTCTTGTTGCGGGCCATGGGGCTGGGCACCAACCAAAAGCTGATGGAGGTCTTCGGAGAAGACGTCGTCCTGCGCAACACCATTGAGGGGGACACAGCGAGTACGGAAGAAGAAGCTCTAATCGAGATCTATAAAAGGCTGCGGCCTGGCGAGCCGCCAACGCCCGAAAGCGCCCGGGGCCTCTTCGAAAGCCTCTTTTACGATCCGCGGCGCTACGATCTGGCCCCCGTTGGCCGCTATAAACTCAACAAGAAGCTCCGCCTCGGGGAGCGGATCGTTGGCGGCGTGTTGGAAGAGCCGGCCGTCGATCCCGAGACAGGGGAGATCTTGGCCGATGGGGGAACCCGCATCGATCGCCGGCTGGCCATGAAGCTGGAGGCAGCGGGGGTGCCCACCGTTCTCCTCAAGGGAAGGGACGGGGGAAGCTCGGTGAAGGTCCTGAGCAACAGCCGTCCGGAGGGCAGGACCATCACCGCGGAGGATGTGGTCGCGGTGGTGAACTACATCAGCAACCTCATCCACGGCATCGGCAACGTCGATGACATCGATCACTTGGGCAACCGGCGCTTGAAGGCCGTCGGGGAGCTCCTCCAGAATCAATTCCGGATTGGACTTTCCCGGATGGAGCGGGTCGTCAGGGAGCGGATGACCATCCAGGATGTGGATATCATCACTCCCCAAGCCTTGATTAACATCCGGCCCGTCGTGGCCGCCATCAAAGAATTTTTTGGCTCAAGCCAGCTTTCCCAGTTCATGGATCAGACCAACCCTCTGGCGGAGCTGACCCACAAGCGAAGGCTGAGCGCCTTGGGTCCCGGGGGACTGAGTCGGGAGCGGGCAGGCTTTGAAGTCCGGGACGTGCACCACTCCCACTATGGGAGAATGTGTCCCATTGAGACCCCGGAAGGTCCCAACATTGGCCTCATCGGCTCTTTGTGCACCTATGCCCGGATCAACGAGTACGGGTTCATCGAAACCCCTTATCGGCGCGTCATCGACGGTCAGGTGACCGACGAGATCGTCTATCTCACTGCCGACGAAGAGGACAACTACGTGGTGGCCCAGGCCAACGAGCCCCTCGACGATGAAGGGCGCTTTGTCAACAGCCGGGTGGCGGCCCGCTACAAGGACCAAATCCTCATCGTCCCGGTGGAAGAGGTCGACTATGTGGACGTTTCGCCTAAACAGATCGTGAGCATTGCCACTGCCTTGATTCCTTTCCTGGAAAATGATGATGCCAGCCGGGCCTTGATGGGGGCCAACATGCAGCGGCAGGCCGTCCCCCTCCTCAAGGCGGAAGCCCCCTTAGTTGGCACGGGGATGGAATACAAAGCGGCCATCGATTCAGGCGTCTGCCTTGTGGCTAGACATGGGGGGACAGTGGAGAAAGTGACCGCGGATGAGATCCGGGTCCGCCGGGAAGATGGCAACGTCGATACCTATCATCTGCTGAAATTTGTCCGTTCCAACCAGGGCACTTGCATCAACCAAAGGCCCCGGGTGAGCCGCGGTCAATGGGTGGAGAAGGGCGATCTCCTCGCCGATGGACCGTCGACGGATCAAGGGGAGCTGGCTTTGGGACGCAACGTCCTCGCAGCCTTCATGCCCTGGGAAGGCTACAATTACGAGGATGCCATCCTCATCAGCGAAGAACTAGTCAAGCACGATGTGTTTACTTCCATTCACATCGAAGAATATGAATGTCAGGCCCGGGACACCAAGCTGGGACCGGAAGAGATCACCCGGGACATCCCCAACGTGGGGGAGGATGTCTTAAAGGATCTCGACGAGATGGGCATCATCCGCATCGGTGCGGAAGTCCGTCCCGGGGACATCCTCGTGGGCAAGGTCACCCCGAAGGGGGAGACGGAACTGACCGCGGAAGAGCGGCTCCTCCGGGCGATTTTCGGCGAGAAGGCTAGGGAGGTCAGGGATACTTCCCTGAAAGTCCCCCATGGCGAGTCGGGCATCGTCGTCGATGTGAAAATTTTCGAGCGGGATGCCGGCGATGAGCTGCCGCCGGGGGTGAACCGTCTGGTCCGGGTCTACGTGGCCCAGAAGAAAAAGATTTCCGAAGGGGACAAGATGGCGGGCCGCCACGGCAACAAGGGCGTCATCGCCAAGATCCTGCCCCAGGAGGATATGCCTTTCCTGGCCGATGGGACGCCGGTGGAGATCGTCCTTAACCCCTTGGGGGTCCCCTCCCGGATGAACCTGGGCCAGGTCCTGGAGACCCACCTGGGCTGGGCGGCAAAGGCCCTGGGCATGCACATGGCCACCCCCGTTTTCGACGGGGCGACGGAAATGGAGGTCCTGGAGACCCTGACGAAGGCCGGTTTGCCCGACGATGGGAAGACCGTCCTCTATGACGGCCGGACGGGCGAACCCTTTGACAAACCGATAACGGTGGGCTACATCTACATGCTCAAACTGGCCCACCTGGTGGATGATAAGATCCATGCTCGGTCGACGGGGCCTTACTCCCTCGTCACCCAGCAGCCCCTCGGGGGCAAGGCCCAGTTCGGCGGGCAGCGCTTTGGGGAGATGGAGGTATGGGCTCTGGAGGCCTATGGTGCGGCCTACACCCTCCAGGAGATCCTCACGGTCAAATCCGACGATGTGGTTGGCCGGGTGAAGACTTACGAGGCCATCGTCAAGGGGGAGAACATCCCCGAACCGGGTGTGCCCGAGTCTTTCAAGGTCTTGATCAAGGAGCTGCAAAGCCTTGCGCTGGACGTGCGGGTCCTGACGGAAGAGGCCGACGAGATTGAAATCAAAGAAGAAGAGGAAGACATCAGCGAAATGGCCCGGGAGCTGGGCATCGATATTCACGGTCGGGACGAGGAAGAGGAGGATGAAACCTCTGCTGTCGATGATGAAGAGCCGGACGAAGAGGATGGTTTTGAAGATGAAGAGGAGGACTTGGAACTGGATGAGGATCTGGTCGACGACTTAGAAGATCTTTGATGATGGGCCCAAAGGTCCGCACAGGTTGTCGGTCTAAAACGGGTAGAAGGGGGAACGACCCTTGTTGGACGCTAACAACTTCGACCGGATTCGAATCGGATTAGCATCGCCGGAGCAAATCAGAGCTTGGTCCAGCGGTGAGGTAAAAAAACCGGAGACCATCAATTACCGCACCTTGAAGCCAGAGCGGGAAGGTCTCTTTTGTGAGAAGATCTTCGGGCCTTCCCGGGACTGGGAGTGCCACTGCGGCAAGTACAAGCGGGTGCGCTACAAAGGCATCGTTTGCGATCGCTGCGGCGTTGAAGTGACCAGGGCCAAGGTGCGCCGGGAGCGGATGGGACACATTGAACTAGCCGCGCCCGTATCCCACATTTGGTATTTCAAAGGGATCCCCAGCCGCATGGGGCATATCCTGGATATGTCGCCCCGGGCCTTGGAGCGAGTCCTCTATTTTGCATCATATGTGGTTATCGATCCGGGGGATACCCCGCTGACGAAAAAACAGCTGCTGAGCGAGTCGGAATACAGGGAGTACCGGGAAAAGTACGGTGACCAGTTCAAGGCGGGTATGGGGGCCGAAGCCATCAAGAAGCTGTTGGAAGAGCTGGATCTTGAGGAGATGGCGCGGGAGCTGCGGGAGGAAATCGCAACTTCCGGCGGGCAGCGCCGCAATCGGGCCCTCCGCCGGCTCGAGGTCGTTGAGGGCCTCCGCAAGTCGGGGAATCGGCCCGAGTGGATGATCCTGGAGGTCATCCCGGTGATCCCCCCTGAGCTGCGGCCCATGGTCCAGCTCGACGGCGGCCGGTTTGCCACCTCCGATCTCAACGATCTTTACCGCCGGGTGATCAATCGCAATAATCGGCTAAAGCGCCTGCTTGAGCTTGGCGCCCCCGACATCATCGTCCGGAACGAAAAACGCATGCTCCAGGAGGCCGTGGACGCCTTGATCGACAACGGCCGGCGGGGCCGCCCGGTAACTGGGCCGGGGAACAGACCCCTCAAGTCCTTGAGCGACATGCTGAAGGGCAAACAGGGTCGGTTCCGTCAGAACCTTTTGGGCAAGCGGGTGGACTACTCTGGGCGGTCGGTGATCGTCGTCGGTCCCCAGCTGAAGATGCACCAATGTGGTCTTCCCCGGGAGATGGCCCTGGAGCTGTTTAAGCCCTTTGTCATGAAGAAGCTGGTGGACAAGGGATTTGCCCACAACATCAAAAGCGCCAAGCGGATGGTCGAACGGGTGCGGCCGGAGGTTTGGGACGTCCTCGAGGAAGTAATCAAGGACCACCCGGTCCTCCTCAACAGGGCGCCCACCTTGCACCGCCTGGGGATCCAGGCCTTCGAGCCGGTCCTCGTCGAGGGCAGGGCCATCCAGATCCATCCATTAGTCTGCGCCGCTTACAACGCCGACTTTGACGGCGACCAGATGGCGGTCCACGTGCCCTTGTCCGCAGAGGCCCAAGCGGAGGCCAGGACCTTGATGCTCTCCGTCCATAACCTCCTCCTGCCGGCAAGCGGCCGGCCCGTGACCACCCCGACCCAGGATATGGTCATCGGGATCTACTATCTGACCCAGGTCCGGGATGGGGCCAAGGGCGAGGGGAAGGTCTTCGCGGATGCCAATGAGGTCCACATGGCTTACGATAAAGGAATTGTGGAGCTCCATGCCAAGATCAAAGTCCGCATGAACGGCCGGTTGATCGAAACGACCCCGGGACGCATCTTCTTCAACGAGATCATCCCCGAGGAGCTCGGCTTTTACAACAAGGTCATCGATCGGCGGGAGCTGGGCCGGATCGTGGACCGACTGTTCCGCAAGTATGGGAATACCCATACGGCCAGAGTTCTCGACCATATCAAAAACCTGGGCTTTAGGTTCGCCACCCGCTCCGGCACCACGGTGGGCATCACCGATGTGACGATCCCGTCGGAGAAGAAGCAACTCGTCGCCGATGCGGAAAAGCAGGTGGAGTTGGTTGAACAGCAGCACCGGCGGGGGCTTTTGACCTCCGAGGAGCGGTACCAGCGGATCTGCGACATTTGGACCAGGGCCAAAGAAGAAATCACCCGGAAGATGATCGAAGGCATGGACAGCTTCAACCCTGTCTACATGATGGCCACTTCCGGAGCCCGGGGTAATGAGTCCCAGCTCAGCCAGCTGGCGGGCATGCGGGGTCTAGTGACGGACCCGACGGGCAAGACCATCGAGATTCCCATCAAGGGCAATTTCCGCGAAGGCTTGACCGTCCTCGAATACTTCATTTCCACCCACGGCACCCGGAAAGGTCTGGCCGATACTGCCCTGCGGACAGCGGACTCAGGGTACCTGACCCGCCGGCTGGTGGACGTTTGCCAGGACGTGATCGTCCGGGAGCAGGACTGCGGCACAGAAGACGGCATCATGATCACCGCCCTGAAGGAGATCAGCGGCGGAGTGGAAGAGATCATCGAACCTCTAAGGGAGCGGTTGGCTGGCCGAGTGGCCGCTGAGACCGTGAGACACCCGGCGACAGGGGAAGTCCTCGTTGAGCGGAATCAGCTCATCGATGAGGAAATGGCGGCCATGATCGAGGAAGCCGGCATCGAAGGGGTGAAGATGCGCTCGGTTCTCACCTGCCGCACCCGCTACGGGGTGTGCGTCGCCTGCTACGGCCGGAACCTGGCCACCGGCCGTCCGGTGGAGGTCGGGGAGGCCGTCGGGATCATCGCCGCGCAGTCCATCGGCGAACCTGGCACCCAGCTCACCATGCGCACCTTCCACACCGGGGGCGTTGCCGGCGAGGACATCACCGCAGGTCTGCCTAGGGTGGAAGAGCTCTTTGAGGCCCGCAAACCTAAGGGCGAGGCCATCATCACCGATATCGACGGTGTTGCCCAGATCGTGGAGAGCAAAGGGGTGCGGAAAGTCATCGTCCGCGGCGAAGAGGAAGAGCGAACCTATAATATCCCCTACGGGGCGCGGCTTCGCATCCGGGACGGCGCAGCCTTGTCGGTGGGCGATCGGATCACGGAAGGTCCCATCAATCCCCATGACATCCTGCGGGTGAAGGGAGTCCGGGGCGTGCAGCTGTATCTGGTCCAAGAGGTCCAAGAAGTCTACCGGTCCCAGGGTGTTGATATCAACGACAAGCACATCGAAGTCGTCGTCCGCCAGATGACCCGCAAGGTGAAGGTTGAGGATCCAGGGGATACGGAGCTTCTGCCCGGCGGATTGGTGGACCTTTTCGAACTGGAAGAAGAGAATGCCCGGGTGACCCAGGAAGGCGGCAGACCCGCGGTGGCCCAGCCGGGGCTGCTGGGGATTACCAAGGCTTCCCTGGCTACCGACAGCTTCCTGTCCGCGGCATCCTTCCAGGAGACGACCCGGGTGCTGACCGATGCGGCCATTAAGGGCAAGACCGATCCTTTGCTGGGGCTTAAGGAAAACGTCATCATCGGCAAGCTGATCCCTGCTGGCACAGGCATGTCCCGCTACCGCAACATCAAGGTCTATCCGGTGGAAGAAGCGGCTTATCCCGCCGGCGACAGTGCCGAGGAACCAGTGGAAGAAGCAGCGACCGTGGAAGTAAATTAGTGGATGCCCTGGCGCCTTTCTTGACACACCGGGTGGAGGGTGTTACAATTTCAGGGTGTGTGGTGCCAGGGCTCGCCTTTCCAAGGAGGTGCCCGCCATGCCCGGGAGGATACGGGCGACGAAAAAGCGTGCGGTAGGCAGCAAGCAGACTGCCAGAGCCATCGAAGAAGGTGCCGCTGTCGTGGTCTATGTGGCCAGGGATGCGGCAGGGTGGGTCGTCGACCCCATCATCGAGGCTTGCACTGCCAAAGACATTGAACTGGTTTATGTAGATTCCATGCGGGAACTCGGGGAAGCTTGTGGCATCGATGTGGGGGCAGCATCTGCTGCTGTATTGAAATAGGGAAGATAAGGTAGAAGGGAGGTAGGAGAATGCCAACTGTCAATCAGCTAATCCGTAAAGGCAGAAAGCCCATCCGCAAAAAGAGCGGTGCACCTGCCCTGCAATACATTCAAAACACCCTAAAAGGGCAGACACTAAGGACGACAGGCTCCCCCCAAAAGAGGGGTGTTTGTGTCAGGGTGTCGGCGATTACCCCCAAGAAGCCCAACTCCGCATTGCGGAAGGTGGCTAGGGTGAGACTTACCAATGGGATTGAGGTCACCAGCTACATCCCCGGGGAGGGCCATAACCTGCAGGAGCACTCGGTGGTGTTGATTAGGGGCGGCAGGGTGAAGGACTTGCCTGGCGTGCGGTACCACGTAATCCGTGGCACCTTGGATGCGGCGGGAGTGGCCGATCGCCGGCAGGGTCGCTCCAAATATGGTGCCAAGCGGCCCAAGTAAGTGGAAAAGGAGGGACGTGGATGCCGCGCAGGGGTAATGTACCGAAACGAGAAGCTGCACCCGATGCTATCTACGGCAGCGTGTTGGTGACCAAGCTGATCAACAACGTCATGTTGGACGGAAAGAAGAGCTTAGCCGAAGGGATTGTGTACCAAGCCCTAGAGACTGTGCGGGACAAGATGGGCAAGGACCCCGTTGAGATTCTCGACCAGGCCTTGAAAAACATCATGCCCGTCTTGGAGGTTAGACCAAGGCGGGTGGGCGGTGCCACCTACCAGGTGCCCGTCGAAGTCAGGCCTGAACGGCGGGTGTCCTTGGGACTGCGCTGGCTGGTCCGGTTTGCCCGGGCTAGGGGCGAAAAGACGACGGTGGAAAAGTTGGCGGGAGAAATAATGGATGCTGCCAACGGTACCGGCGGAGCCGTTCGCCGACGGGAGGAAACCCATCGCATGGCCGAGGCCAACAAGGCCTTTGCCCACTATCGTTGGTAGGAAGAACTGGGTATCCAGTCCGTGTCACACTGTACAGGAGGGAAGGAAGTGGCCAGGGAATTTGCCCTTGACAAAATTCGCAACATAGGTATCATGGCCCATATCGATGCGGGCAAAACAACCACCACCGAGCGGATCCTATTCTACACCGGCCGGGTGCATCGGCTCGGGGAGGTCCACGACGGTGCGGCCACCATGGACTGGATGATCCAGGAAAGGGAGCGGGGGATCACCATTACCTCCGCCGCGACGACCTGTTTTTGGAAGGATCATCGGATTAACATTATCGACACGCCCGGGCACGTGGACTTCACCGTCGAGGTGGAAAGGTCCCTGCGGGTGTTGGATGGCGCCGTTGCCGTTTTCTGTGCCGTGGGTGGAGTGGAGCCCCAATCGGAGACGGTATGGCGACAGGCGGATAAGTACGGGGTGCCCCGGATCGCCTTCGTCAACAAGATGGATCGGGTAGGCGCCGACTTTGGCCGGGTAGTAGCCATGATCAGGGACCGGCTGCAAAGCAACGCCATCCCCGTTCAGCTGCCCGTCGGCAGCGAAGATGACTTCACGGGAATGGTGGATCTAGTGCGGATGCGGACCATCAAGTACGTGGATGATTTAGGCACCCAAAGCCTGGAGACGGAAATCCCCGCGGAGCTGGTCGATGAGGCGGCTAAGGCCCGGGAGGAGCTCCTGGAAGCGGTGGCCGAATTCGACGAGGAGCTGTTGGTCAAATACTTGGAAGGGGAGGAAATCGCCCCGGAAGACATCCGCCGCGCCTTGCGGAAAGCCACCTTGGCAACGGCACTGGTGCCTGTCTTTTGCGGCTCGGCTTTCAAAAACAAAGGTGTCCAGCCCCTCCTTGACGGAGTGGTAGACTACCTGCCCTCGCCCTTGGATCTGCCGCCGGTGGAAGGTACGGGGCCCGATGGGAACAAAGTCCTTTGTCCCCCTTCGGATGATGCACCCTTCACCGCATTAGCCTTCAAGATCATGGCCGACCCTTACGTGGGGAAGCTGGCCTATTTTCGGGTCTACTCGGGAGTGCTAAAGAGCGGCTCTTATGTGTACAACGCCACCAAAGGCAGGAAAGAGCGGATCGGGCGGCTGTTGCAGATGCACGCCAACCACCGGGCGGAGATCGATGAGGTCCATGCAGGGGAGATAGCAGCTGCGGTAGGTTTGAAGAACACCTCCACGGGCGATACCCTTTGCAGCGAAGACCAGCCGGTGATCTTGGAAGCCTTGACTTTCCCCACCCCGGTGATTTCCCGGGCCATCGAGCCGAAGACCAAGGCCGATCAAGACAAACTGAGCCTCGCCCTATCAAGGCTGGTGGAGGAGGATCCCAGCTTCCACGTCCATACCGATGAAGAGACGGGGCAGACCATCATCGAAGGGATGGGCGAGCTCCACTTGGAGATCATCGTGGACCGTCTCTTGCGGGAAGGCCGGGTGGAAGCCAATGTGGGCAAGCCCCAGGTGGCTTACCGCGAGACCATCGCCAAGCCGGTGAAGATCGAGGGCCGGTTTGTGCGTCAGACAGGCGGACGGGGGCAGTATGGGCATGTAGTTTTGGAGATCGAGCCGAGGGAGCGGGGAGTTGGGAACCTCTTCGAAAGCAAGGTCGTGGGAGGCGCTGTGCCTAAGGAGTTCATCCCAGCCGTTGAGGCCGGCGTCAATGAAGCCCTGCTCAACGGGGTCCTCGCTGGCTATCCTGTTGTCGATGTCCTCGTGCGTTTGGTGGATGGTTCGTATCACGAAGTGGACTCCTCGGAGCTGGCCTTTAAGATCGCAGCCTCAATCGGCATTAAAGATGGGCTGCAAAAAGGAAGCCCAGTGCTCCTCGAGCCCATCATGAAAGTAGAAATAGTCACCCCTGATGATTTTCTGGGAGATGTCTGCGGGGATATTAACGCTCGGCGGGGGCGGATCGAAGGCATGGAGAGCCGCGGCAAGACCCAGATCGTCCGGGCGGTGGCGCCCCTGGCGGAGATGTTCGGCTATGCGACGGATTTGCGCTCCATGACCCAGGGTCGGGCCCACTACGTGATGCGGTTTGATCATTATGAAGAAGTGCCAACGAATGTGGCCCAAGTAATCGTGGCTCGGGAAGGCTATAGTTAACCATTAGAGGAGGAGATGAAAAATGGCTAAGCAGAAGTTTGAAAGGACCAAGCCCCACGTTAACGTAGGGACCATCGGGCACGTAGACCACGGCAAGACTACGTTGACCGCCGCCATCACCTTGGCTTTGTCCAAGTTCGGTGGAGCCCAAGTGAAAAAGTATGATGAGATCGACAACGCTCCGGAGGAGAGGGAGCGGGGGATCACCATCAATACCTCCCATGTGGAGTATGAGACGGAGAACCGCCATTACGCCCACGTGGACTGCCCAGGCCACGCGGACTACGTCAAGAACATGATCACCGGTGCAGCCCAGATGGACGGGGCCATCCTGGTCGTGTCGGCTGCCGACGGGCCCATGCCCCAGACCCGGGAGCACATCCTGCTGGCCCGCCAGGTAGGGGTGCCCAGCATCGTGGTGTTTTTGAATAAGGCCGACATGGTCGACGATCCGGAGCTTTTGGAGCTAGTCGAGATGGAAGTGCGGGAGCTGCTCACCGAGTACGAGTTCCCGGGGGATGAGATCCCGGTAGTGGTCGGCTCGGCCCTCAAGGCCCTCGAGTGCGGCTGCGGCGAGTGCGATTGGTGCAAGGCCATCTACGAACTGATGGAGCATGTGGACAGCTACATTCCCACCCCTGCCCGGGAGAAGGATAAGCCCTTCCTCATGCCTGTGGAGGACGTATTCTCCATCACCGGCCGCGGGACTGTGGCCACCGGCAGAGTGGAGCGGGGAACCATCAAGGTTGGAGATGAGGTTGAAATCGTCGGTCTCGTAGAAAAGACCCGCAAGACCGTAGCCACCGGCGTTGAGATGTTCCGCAAGCTCCTCGACCAGGCGGAAGCCGGGGACAACATCGGCGTGCTGCTCCGGGGCATCAACCGGGATGAGGTGGAGCGGGGTCAGGTATTGGCCAAGCCTGGTTCCATCACGCCCCACACCAAGTTCCATGCGGAAGTGTACGTCCTGTCGAAGGAAGAGGGAGGCCGGCATACGCCCTTCTTCAACGGCTATCGGCCCCAGTTCTACTTCCGGACCACCGACGTGACCGGCGTCATCCAGCTGCCGGAGGGGACCGAAATGGTGATGCCCGGCGACAACGTGAACCTGATTGGCGAGCTCATCACCCCCATCGCCATGGAAGAGGGTCTGCGCTTTGCTATCCGGGAAGGTGGTCGGACCGTCGGAGCCGGCGTTGTCACCAAGATCCTGGCTTAAAAAGGGAGGGCGGAAGCGGCCGCCCTCCGCTGGGCGATGAAGTGGGAGGTTGCCGGCAAAGCCGGGGAATTCTCATGGAGCATGTCCGGGCCTAAAGGGCCAATAATCGGGCGATAAGGAGGAAAAGAAGTGGCAGGGAATCAAAAAATCCGCATCCGCTTGAAGGCTTTCGATTACCGAGCCTTAGACTCTTCCGCGGAAAAGATTGTGGAGACTGCCCGGCGCACGGGAGCTAGGGTGGCAGGACCTATCCCACTCCCGACGGAAAAGAACGTCTTCACGGTGCTCCGGTCGGTGCATATCCACAAAGACTCCCGGGAGCAGTTTGAGATGCGTACTCATAAGCGCTTGATCGACATCATGGATCCCACACCCAAAACGGTGGATGCCCTGATGCGTTTGGACTTACCCGCCGGCGTTGATATTGAAATCAGACTGTAAGGGTAGGGAAGGGCTCTGCCTGAAGTAAGCCAGACGGGTGAGCCGAGGAGGTATGCAGATGCCCAAGGGTATACTTGGAAGGAAGTTGGGCATGACCCAAATCTTCACGGAGACGGGGGTCTTGCTGCCGGTGACGGTGATTGAAGCCGGCCCTTGTCCCGTGGTACAAGTGAAAACGGAAGCGAGCGATGGCTACAACGCCATTCAAATCGGGTTTGAGGAAAAGCCCGAGAGAAGGACGACGAAACCGCTCCAGGGCCATTTCGCCAAGGCAGGGCTGAAGCCTTGCCGCGTTCTCCGGGAGCTGCGGGCTGAGGATGCCGCGGAGCTCGATGGGGTGAATGTGGGCCAAGAGATCACCGTGGACATCTTCGAATCAGGGGATTACGTTGATGTGACGGGCATCTCCAAAGGAAAAGGCTTTGCCGGGGTCGTCAAACGCTGGAATTTCGGCAGGGGCCCCATGAGCCACGGGTCCATGTACCACCGGCGGGTAGGCTCCCTGGGGGATACGGGAGCGGCCCGGGTTTTCAAAGGGCGCAAGCTCCCTGGCCGCATGGGCGGCGAGCAGGTGACCATCCAGGGTCTGCAGATAGTGCGGGTGGATCCCGAAAGGAATCTGCTCTTGGTGCGGGGTTCCGTTCCGGGACCGAAGGGCGGGGTAGTCCTCGTGCGCGAGAGCGTTAAGCGAAGGAAGAAGAAAGGGGCCTGAGGGCCTAGCAGGAAAGGAGGCGGCGTGGGTGCCTAAAGTTAGCGTATACAACATAGCTGGCGAGCAGGTAGGGGAAATCGATCTGGACGATGCGATTTTCGGTGCCGAGGTCAACGAAGACCTGCTCCACCAGGCGGTAGTCATGTACCAGGCGCGGAAGCGGCGGGGCACGGCCGCCACGAAGACCCGCGGCCTAGTTGCCGGGGGCGGGCGGAAGCCCTGGAGGCAAAAGGGAACGGGCCGAGCTCGGCACGGCTCCATTCGCTCTCCCATTTGGGTGGGGGGTGGAACGGTTTTTGGGCCCCAGCCCCGCAGCTACAAGTATTCTATGCCTAAGAAGGCAAGGCGGCAGGCTCTAAGGTCGGCCCTGTCCGCGAAGGTCAATACGGGGAACCTGATCGTGGTCGACGAGTTGAAGCTTGCCGAGCCCAAGACCAAGACGATGTACGGCATCCTTCAGAATCTGAATGCCAGCGGCTCCACCTTGCTGGTCACCGCCGGGCCCGATGATAATGTGCGCCTGTCCGCCAGGAACATCGCCAAAGTAAAGGTGCTGCCGGCCAATGAGCTGAATGCCCTTGAGGTCCTGTCCTACCGGCGGCTGCTTTTGACCCAGGATGCCGTGGCCAAGGTGGAGGAGGTGCTGGCATAGTGGACCCGCGGGATATTATCATCCGACCGATCGTCACGGAGAAGAGCATGGCCTACTTGCAGGAGGGGAGATATGTCTTTCGCGTTCCTCTCAAGGCCAACAAGACCCAGATCAAGGATGCGGTCGAAGAGATTTTCAATGTCAAAGTGAAAAGCGTCAACACCATGCGCGTCAGGGGAAAGATGAAGCGGATGGGTAGGCATGTGGGACGCACGCCTGATTGGAAAAAGGCCATCGTCACTCTGCAGCCGGGAGAGACGATTGAGCTCTTCGAAGGCATCTAAGTCCTTCAGGGGAGCTGAGGGAGGGAAAGATTGTGGCGGTTAAGACATACAAACCCACCTCGCCGGGACGGCGGAGTATGACCGGGTCCGACTTTTCCGGCCTAACGAAGAAAAAGCCGGAAAAGAGCTTGCTGGCGCCCTTGACCAACAAGGGCGGTCGCAATGCCCAGGGTCGGATCACCGCCAGGTACCGGGGTGGTGGACACAAGCGAAGATACAGGTTGATCGACTTTAAGCGGGATAAGGACAATGTGCCGGCAAAGGTAGCGGCCATTGAATATGATCCCAACCGGTCCGCACGGATCGCGCTCCTCCACTATCTCGACGGGGAGAAGCGCTACATCATTGCTCCGTTGGGACTAGAGGTTGGGCAGATGGTGGAGTCGGGGCCCGATGCCGACATCAAGGTGGGCAATGCCCTGCCCCTCAAAAACATCCCCGTGGGGACGACGGTCCATAACGTGGAGATGCAGCCGGGCAAGGGCGGGCAGTTGGTCCGCTCGGCAGGGGCTGGTGCCCAGTTGATGGCCAAAGAGGGAGACTACGTGACGTTGCGCCTTCCCTCGGGGGAATTCCGCATGGTCCATCAGAACTGTCGGGCCACGATAGGTCAGGTGGGCAATGTGGAGCACGAGAACATCACCATCGGCAAAGCGGGTCGGAGCCGCTGGCTGGATCGGCGGCCGCGGGTTCGGGGCGTTGCCATGAATCCGGTGGACCACCCCCACGGCGGCGGCGAAGGACGTTCACCAGTGGGCAGGCCAACCCCTGTTACGCCTTGGGGCAAGCCGACCCTAGGCGCCAGAACCCGCAAGAAAGGCAAGAAGTCCGATGACTTGATTGTGCGCAGGAGGAAGCGGTAAAGGGGGTATTCTGGTGGGAAGGTCAGCGCGAAAGGGACCCTACGTTCATCCTAGTCTGCTGGAGAAGATTAAGGCGTTGAATGAGAAGGGCGAAAAGAAGGTCATCCGCACTTGGTCGCGGGACTCGACGGTACTGCCCGAGATGGTCGGCCATACCATCGCCGTCCACGACGGTCGCAGACACGTGCCCGTCTACTTGACGGAAGACATGGTCGGCCACAAGCTGGGGGAATTTGCCCCGACCCGGACGTTCCGGGGTCACGGCGCCCATACTGAAAGATCGAGCGCCCTGAAGTAAGGGGCGGTCCGGGGAAAGGAGGTTGGGGAAGCGATGGAGAGCAGGGCACAAGCCCGCTTTGTAAGGATAGCGCCCCGCAAGGCCCGACAGGTAATTGACCTCATCCGGGGCAAGAGCCTCGATGAGGCGCTCCGCATCCTGACCTTTGTGCCGAAACGGGCAGGGGGCATCGTTCAGAAGGTGGTCCAGTCCGCGGCTGCCAACGCGGAACACAATTACGGGATGGACCGGGATGATTTATACGTGGCCGCGGCCTTCGTGGATCAGGGGCCGACGATGAAAAGGTTACGGCCCAGAGCTCGCGGAGGATGGGGCCGAATTCGGAAGCGAACTAGCCATATTACCGTCATCTTGAAGGAAAAGGAGGGGTGATGAGTGGGGCAAAAGGTGCACCCTATCGGTCTTCGCATAGGCATTATTAAAGATTGGGAAAGCAAATGGTATGCCGGCAAAAGGGAGTTCGCCGAGCTTCTCCATGAGGACTTGATGATTCGCAAATACATCAAGGAGCGGTTCAATGCCGCCGGCGTATCCCGCATTGAGATAGAGCGGGCCGCCAACCGGGTCCGGGTGACGATCCACACCGCCAGGCCCGGGATGGTCATCGGACGGGGAGGAACGGAAGTCGAGTCCGTCCGCAAGGCCTTGGAAGAGAAAACAGGCAAGCAGATTCAGGTCAATATCGTTGAGATCAAAGTGCCTGAACTTGATGCCCAGCTAGTTGCGGAGAACATCGCCAGTCAGTTGGAACGACGGGTATCCTTCCGGCGGGCGATGCGCCAGGCCCAGCAGCGGGCCATGCGGCTCGGGGCAGAAGGGATTAAAATATCAGTGGCCGGTCGCCTTGGGGGAGCGGAAATCGCCCGCACCGAGTGGAATCCGGAGGGGAAGATTCCCCTGCATACCCTGAGGGCTGACATCGACTACGGCTTCGCTGAGGCAGCGACCACTTATGGGCAGATCGGCGTGAAAGTGTGGATCTACAAAGGAGAGGTTCTGCCGTCTAGATCCCAAAGTTCAGAGTCGGCAGAAGGGGGCAGATAACCATGCTGGTACCCAAGAGGGTCAAGTATAGAAAGGTGCAGCGGGGTCGGCGCAAGGGAATGGCCCTGCGGGGTTCGGAGATTACCCTGGGCGAATTCGGGCTGCAGGCAACCGAACCCGGGTGGATCACCAACACCCAAATTGAAGCGGCTCGCGTCGCCATGACCCGACACATCAGGCGGGGCGGCAGGGTATGGGTAAAGATTTTCCCTGACAAACCGGTGACGGCCAAACCTGCCGAGACCAGGATGGGCGCCGGCAAGGGGAGCCCTGAGTACTGGGTGGCGGTAGTCAAGCCGGGCCGGGTTATGTTTGAAATCGCTGGGGTAAGCGAAGAGCTGGCCCGGGAAGCCCTGCGGCTGGCCAGCCATAAGCTGCCCGTTAAGACTAAGTTCGTCAAGCGGACGCAGGCGGGTGGTGAAGCGCATGAAGGCTAGAGAAATACGGGACCTGACGACAGAAGAACTCCACCATCGCTTGGGGGAGCTGAAGGAGGAGCTGTTTAACCTCCGCTTCCAGTCGGCCCTCGGCCAGCTCGAGAACCCCATGCGGGTAAGGGAAGTAAGGAAGAGCATCGCCCGGATCAAGACGGTCCTGCGGGAGCGGGAACTAAATATTCGCATGGCGTAATCGAGGCGGGAGGAGGGAAGCTCGGTGGAAGAGCGGCGAAGGCTGCGCAAGACTAGGGAAGGCGTTGTGGTCAGCGATAAGATGGATAAGACAGTGGTGGTCGAGGTGGAGCGGCTTGTCCGGCACCCCCTTTACGGCCGGACCATGCGTCGCACCGCCAGACTGAAAGCCCATGATGAGGGCAACGTCTGTCGGGTAGGCGACCGGGTGCGGATTGTGGAGACCCGTCCCTTGAGCAGAGAGAAGAGGTGGCGGGTGGCGAGCATCATCCAGCGCGCCGAATAACCCGGCGGCAAGGGAGGAAGACCAGGATGATTCAGCAGGAAACAGTGCTCAATGTGGCTGATAATACAGGAGCCAAGAAGATCCTTTGCATCCGTGTCCTGGGGGGCTCAAGGCGCCGCTATGCCCGTGTCGGGGATATCATCGTGGGCACGGTGAAGGAAGCCGCGCCGGGCGGCATGGTGAAGAAGGGCGACATCGTGAGAGCGGTTGTCGTGCGCACCAGCAAGGAAATTCCCCGGCCGGATGGCTCTTACATTAAGTTCGATGAGAATGCAGCAGTTATCATTACCGACGCGAAAGAGCCCAGGGGCACCCGGATTTTTGGCCCTGTAGCCAGGGAACTAAGGGAGAAACAGTTCATGAAGATCGTCTCCCTGGCTCCCGAGGTGCTCTAGGTGCCCGAAGGGAGGTCAAGGAGCTTGGCCGTACGGAAGATTCATGTTAAGAGAGGCGATATGGTCCGGGTGATAGCCGGCGAAGACCGGGGCAGGACCGGGAAAGTCCTGCGGGTTTTGCCTGCCAAAGGTCGGGTGATCGTTGAGGGCGTTAACATCGTCAAGAAGCATCGGCGGGCGACCCGGAACGTGGAAGCGGGGATTGTCGAACAGCCGGCGCCCATTGACAGTTCCAATGTGATGCTCATCTGTCCCAGCTGCAACCAGGCTGGACGATTTGGGGTTGACCGGTCTGGTGATGGCAAAGCCGTGCGGGTATGCAAGAAGTGCGGTAAACCCATCGACTAAGACGGATGGAGCTGGGAAAGGAGGGGGATGTCATGTCGCGCTTGGAAGAACGTTACAAGAACGAAGTAGTGCCAGCTCTGATGGAGCGGTTTGGATACAAGAACATCATGGAAGTGCCCAAGATCGAAAAAGTGGTCGTCAGCATGGGCGTTGGCGATGCCGTTGCCGACAGCAGGGCATTGGATGCGGCCATGGAGGACCTGAAGATCATCACCGGGCAAAAGCCGATGGTGACCAGGGCCAGGAAGTCCATCGCGGCCTTCAAGCTGCGGGCCGGAATGCTGATCGGCTGCAAGACTACCTTGCGGGGCGAGCGCAAATGGGCCTTCCTCGACAAATTGCTGAATGTGGCCCTGCCACGGATTAGGGATTTCCGCGGGGTGCCCGCCGGCTCACTTGACGGCAGGGGGAACTACTCCTTGGGAATCCGGGAGCAGCTCATCTTCCCCGAGATCGATTACGACAAGGTTGAGAAGGTACGAGGGATGAACATAACCATCGTCACTACCGCCAAGACCGACGAAGAGGCTTATGAGCTGCTGCGGCTCCTTGGCATGCCGTTTCGCAATTAAGGAGGGATAGTGTGGCCAAGAAGTCCTTAATACTAAAGGCACAGCGGCCGCCTAAGTACAGCACCCGGCGAGTAAATCGCTGCCGCGTCTGCGGACGTCCCCGGGGCTACATGCGGCGCTTTCAATTGTGCCGGATATGCTTCCGGACTCTAGCCCATCGGGGCCAGATCCCAGGGGTAACCAAGGCCAGTTGGTAAGCTCTTGGTTGCCCGAGCGAGAGAGGGGGTATTGTCGTGGGTATGACCGATCCTGTAGCGGATATGCTGACTAGGATCCGCAATGCCAGCTTTGTCTATCATGAGACGGTGGATATCCCGGCTTCCCGGTTGAAGACGGAAGTGGCTCGCATCCTGAAGGAAGAGGGATACATCCGGGATTATAAAATAATTGCCGAAGGCAGCCAGAACATCATTCGGATATTCCTCAAGTATGGGCCGAACAAGCAGCGGACCATCACGGGCCTGAAGAGGATAAGCAAGCCGGGTCTGCGGGTATATGCCAAGAAGGATGAAGTCCCTAAAGTGATGAGGGGCTTGGGAGTTGCCATCATATCCACCTCCCAGGGAGTCATGACTGACCGTGAGGCCCGGGAGAAGGGCATTGGCGGAGAAGTCCTCTGCTACGTCTGGTAATAAGCTCGTGTGGAGATAGGGGTGAATGAGATTGTCGCGGATAGGGAGAATGCCCGTCGTCATTCCACCGGGTGTGGAGGTGGACCTGGCCGGCAGGACCATCACGGTCAAAGGACCCAAGGGCCAGCTTTCCCGGGAGCTGCATCCTGAGATGAAGCTTGAGATGGACGACGGGAAAATCATCGTGAGCCGTCCTTCCGATAACAAAAGGCACAAGTCTCTCCATGGCCTGACCCGGACCCTGGTTGCCAACATGGTCGAAGGCGTAGTCAAAGGCTATGAGAAGAACCTGGTGATCAGCGGCGTGGGTTACAGGGCAGCGAAGCAGGGAACGAAGCTAGTGCTGACCGTAGGCTATTCCCATCCGGTGGAGATCGAACCGCCGGCGGGGATCGAGATCGAGGTACCAGCTCCCACCCGGATCACTGTCCGGGGGATCGACAAGGAAATGGTGGGGGAGATCGCAGCCAAGATTCGTGCGGTCCGCAAACCTGAACCCTACCTAGGCAAGGGAATCAGGTACGAGAACGAACAGATCCGGCGGAAGGCCGGCAAAGCTGGGAAGGCAGGATAAGGAGAGGGGGAGGCCTGATGGCACGATTTGACCGGCAAAGTGCCCGGGCGAGGCGCCATGCGCGGGTGCGCAAACGAATACAGGGAACACCGGAGCGTCCCCGTCTAGCAGTGTACCGGAGCCTGCAACATATTTACGCGCAAGTGATCGATGATACAGCTGGCCAGACCCTAGTTTCCGCCAGCACCCTCGATCCTGAATTGAGGGAGCAAGTTGCAGGCCTCAGCGGCAAGGAAAAAGCGAAGGCTGTTGGCGAATTAGTTGCCCGGCGCGCCTTGGCCAAGGGAATCGACCAAGTAGTCTTTGACCGGGGCGGCAATATCTACCATGGACGGGTGGCAGCCCTTGCCGATGGAGCTCGTTCGGGTGGACTTAAGTTTTGACGCGGGGCAGAAGGAGGGAATCGAGTTTGGCCCATAAAATCGACCCTGATCAACTAGAACTGCAAGAGAAGGTAGTCAGCATCAATCCCGTCGCCAAGACGGTGAAGGGCGGCCGCAAGCGCAGTTTCAGCGCCCTCGTCGTCGTTGGCGATGGCCAAGGCCATGTTGGCGTGGGCCTTGGGAAGGCCCGGGACGTATCGGGGGCCATTCGCAAAGCTGTGGACGACGGCAAGAAAAACTTGATTGAGGTGCCCGTTGTGGGAACCACCATCCCCCATGAGATTACCAGCGATTATAGCGGCGCGAGGGTGTTTCTGCGGCCGGCCGCTGAAGGTACGGGCGTGATTGCGGGGGGACCTGTCCGGGCGGTGCTCGAGCTTGGCGGGATCAGAGATATTTTGACCAAGTCCCTAGGCTGCAATAACCCGATCAACGTTGCGCGGGCGACCCTTGAAGGTTTGAAGGCTCTGCGCACCGCGGAGGAAGTAGCCCGGATACGGGGCAAGAGCGTGGAAGAAATAGTGTGAATGGGGGTAACCGAGGGTGGCTGGCAAACTCAAGATCACCTGGGTAAAAAGCGCGATCGGCTTTTCTGAAGACCAGAAGGCCACCATTGCCGCTTTAGGTCTACGTAAACTTAATCATAGCGTCATCCAGGATGATACCCCTGTCATTCGGGGGATGCTTGACAAGGTGCAACACCTAGTCAAAGTGGAGGAAGTTGAAGACTAAGCTCGAGGGAGGTGAGTGGGTTGCAGCTGCATGAACTGAGACCGAGCCCTAGACAACAAAGAAAGAGGGTAGGCCGCGGCATCGGCTCGGGCCTAGGCAAGACGGCCGGACGGGGCCATAAAGGACAAGGAGCCAGGTCCGGGGGCGGCAAAGGTCCCGGCTTCGAAGGGGGTCAGACACCTCTCCAGCGGCGCTTGCCCAAGCGGGGCTTCAAGAATCCTTTCCGGAAAGAATATGCTGAGGTCAATGTCCAGGATCTCAACCGCTTCCCCGCCAAGACGGTGGTAACGCCTGAGCTGTTGGTCGAGAGCGGACTGGTCAAGAACATGAAAGATGGCATCAAGATCCTGGGGATGGGCGAACTAGACCGGGATCTGACTGTGCAGGCCCACAAATTCACTGGGGGAGCCCGGGACAAGATCGAGGCTGCCGGTGGCAAGGTAGAGGTGATATAGGTGTTTGAGCCCGTCCGGAACGCCATCAAAATTCCCGAACTACGACGAAAGATCCTCTACAGCCTGGCCATGCTGGTACTCTTTCGCGTCGGGTCCTATGTACCTGTTCCCGGGGTGGACTCGGCTGCTTTGGCCAGGCAGTTAGGGGTAGACAGGGGTAATATTTTTGGCTTCCTGGATCTGTTCGCTGGGGGCGCGCTAAGTCGCTTTAGCGTCTTCGCCATGGGAGTAAGCCCCTATATTACCTCATCCATCATTTTGCAATTGTTGACCATCGTCATCCCCCAGCTGGAGGAACTGGCGAAAGAGGGCGGCGTGGAAGGCAGGCGCAAGATCGCCAACTACACCCGCTACGGCGCGGTGGTGCTCGGCCTCATCCAAGCCTTTGGCATCACCATGCTGGCCCGCAACTACAACGTCTTGGTGACCGGCGGGACCTTCGATATGGTGCTGATCGTCATCACCTTGGTGGCGGGCACGACTCTGTTGATGTGGATGGGCGAGAAGATATCGGAGAATGGAATCGGCAACGGGATATCCTTGATCATCTTTGTGGGCATCGTTGCCAGCATGCCCTTTGAGCTGCTCCAGGCGATTCAAGGTGTCATCCGGGGCGTCATCAGCCCTCTGAGCCTCCTGGTGTTCCTAGTGCTGGCAGTCGCGGTGGTGGCGGGCGTTGTGATGATCCAGCAGGGTCAGCGCCGCATTCCCGTCCAGTACGCCAAGCGGGTTGTGGGCCGGCGGATGTATGGCGGCCAAAGCACCCATATTCCCTTGAGCGTCAACCAAGCAGGGGTTATACCAGTCATTTTCGCCTCATCGGTGCTGGCTTTTCCCTTGACCCTGGCCCAGTTCATTCCGGCCCTGGAGGGGCTGTCCCGTGTTGTGGGATATGGAACAGTGGTGTATAATATCCTGTATGCCCTCTTAACCATGTTCTTTACCTACTTCTACACGGCGGTGACCTTCGACCCCCGAGAAGTAGCCGATAACATGAAGAAGTGGGGCGGCTTTGTCCCCGGGCTGCGGCCGGGACGTCCTACAGCCCAGTACCTTGACCGGATTCTGACGAGGATAACCTTGGTGGGGGCAGTGTTCTTGGCCGTGATGGCCGTTTTGCCCTACATCATGGCCGGAATTACCAGGATGCCTCCCGGAATGCTGTACTTTGGCGGAACGAGCGTCTTGATCGCTGTAGGCGTGGCCTTGGATACGGTCAAGCAAATTGAAGCCCATCTGCTCATGCGGCACTATGAAGGCTTCCTCAAGTAGCCGGGTGACAAAAGTTGGGAGGAATGTCGCCGTGCGTCTTGTCATCATGGGTTTGCCCGGCGCAGGGAAAGGCACCCAGGCGGCCCTGTTATCGGAGGAGTTTGGCATCCCCCACATTTCGACGGGAGCCATGTTCCGCGCGGCTAAGGGGGCAGGGGGCCCTCTGGCCGACAAGATAGCCCAGTACATCGACCAAGGTGAACTGGTGCCCGATGAGCTGGTCCTGGCCATCGTCAAGGCTAGGTTGGAACAGGAAGACTGTCGTGATGGCTTCATACTGGACGGGTTCCCGCGAACGGTGAGTCAAGCTGAGATGTTTGACCAGCTGTTGGACGAAATGGGACTCAAGCTCGATGCGGTCATTGATATCATCATCTCTGCCGATGAAGCTGTCCGGCGAATCGTGGAGCGCAAGACGTGTCCCCGCTGTGCGGCAACGTACCCTGGGGGGACGGAGAAGTGCAGCGTCTGTGAAGTGCCGCTGGCCAAGAGGGATGACGATGATGAACCAACGGCCCGCAAGCGCTTAGTCGTTTACGAAGAACAGACATGGCCGTTAGTTGAGTTTTACCGAGAACGTGGACTGCTCCTTGAGATCCACGGTGAAGGCCCCATTGACGAGGTGTTTCAACGGATCCTGACGAGGATAAGGGGGCTGCAGGCGGACGAGGTGCTAGGATGATTATCCTCAAGTCAACAAGTGAAATAGCCGCCATGAGGCGGGCAGGGCAAGTCGTCGCCCGGGCCCATGAGCTCCTCAAGGCCCATATTAAACCGGGCGTGAAGACGAAGGAGTTGGATGCCCTCGTGGAGGATTTCTTCCGGAAGGAAGGGGCTATCCCGGCCTTCAAAGGGTACCGGGGGTATCCGGCGTGCATCTGCGCGTCGGTGAACGATGAAGTGGTCCACGGCATTCCGGGAGAGCGGGTTCTGAAAGAAGGAGACATCATCGGGGTGGATATTGGCGCCATCGTCGACGGATACTGCGGCGATGCGGCCTGGACCTACCCGGTGGGCCAGATCGAACCCCGTGCCCAGGACCTTTTAGAGGTTACTGAGCAGGCTCTCTACCGGGGGATTGCCCAGATGGTGGCCGGGAACCGTCTCACGGACATTTCCCACGCCATCCAGAGCTTTGTCGAGGAGCGGGGCTACTTTGTGGTACGGGACTTTGTCGGCCACGGCATTGGCCGGGCCATGCACGAAGAACCCCAGGTGCCCAACTTCGGGCCGCCGGGGCGGGGGCCGGTGTTGAAGCCGGGGATGACCTTGGCGGTGGAGCCAATGGTCAACAGCAGCGACTACCGGGTGCGGATTGCGCCCGATCAATGGACAGTCTACACCCTCGATGGGGGCCTTTCCGCCCACTTCGAACATACCGTCGCCGTTACGGAAGGGGAGCCATTGATTTTGACAGCCCTCTAGTGGGTAGGAGAGGACGTTGTGGTATAATTAAGCGGGCTGGCCTGAATGAACGGACGGGAGGGAGGAGCTTACTATGGTTCGACCTGGTCAACTGGTCACGTCGACAGCGGGGCGGGATCGAGGGAAACAGTATTTGGTGGTGGGCGTCTCTCCCGATGGTACGGCTCTGGTGGCTGATGGACAGGGACGGGGAATTGATCGTCCCAAACGCAAGAATCCTAAACACTTGGTGGTCCACCAACAAATCGCCGAGGAGATCGCGGCGAAGCTGGCAGAGGCTGGTACGGTCAGCGATGAAGAAATCAGGGAGGCCGTGATGAGTTTGACACAACGCCATCGGGGAGGGTTGTGAACATATGGCTAGGGATGATGTTATCGAAGTCCAAGGGACCGTTGTGGAACCACTGCCCAATGCGATGTTTCGGGTTGAGCTGGATAATGGGCATAAGGTTTTGGCCCATATTTCCGGCAAGATGCGCATGCACTTCATACGTATTCTGCCGGGCGATAAAGTGACGGTTCAGCTTTCTCCCTATGATTTGACGAGGGGAAGAATAGTCTATCGGTTTAAATGAAAGATGGTCCCTTAGAGGGGGTAAATGAAGATGAAAGTGCGTTCGTCAGTGAAGCCGATCTGCGAAAAGTGCAAGATCATTAAGCGCAAAGGCCGTGTGCGGGTGATTTGCGAGAACCCTAAACACAAGCAGCGACAGGGCTAGGGCGCTTGAGAGGAGGGAAAGGACTTGGCAAGAATAGCAGGGGTGGACCTGCCTAGGGACAAGCGAGTAGAAGTCGCCCTGACTTATATTTACGGCATTGGACGGAGCAGGTCCAATGAGATCTTGGCCAAAACCAACATCAACCCTGATACACGGGTTAGGGATTTGACGGAAGACGAAATCTCCCGCCTGCGGGAGACCATCGACCGGGAGTACCATGTAGAAGGGGACCTTCGCCGGGAAGTGGCCATGAACATCAAGCGCTTGATCGATATCGGCAGCTATCGAGGCTTGCGCCACCGGCGGGGACTTCCCACCAGGGGCCAGCGGACGAGGACCAATGCCCGGACCCGCAAAGGACCCAGACGGACGGTGGGAGTGCGGCGAAAGAGATAGTCTGAAGGGAGGCAAGAAGGATGGGTAGATCCAGAAGAGGCGCGAGGCCCAGGCGCAGAGAGCGCAAGAACATTGAAAGCGGCATCGCCCATATCCGCTCGACTTTTAATAATACCATCGTCACCATTACCGACAAGCAGGGGAACGTGGTGGCCTGGTCTAGTGCCGGGAACATGGGCTTTAAGGGTTCCCGCAAAGGTACGCCCTTTGCCGCGGGCATGGCGGCGGAGGAAGCAGCCAAGACAGCCATGGAACACGGGATGAAGTATATCGAGGTCTACGTCAAGGGCCCCGGTTCCGGGCGCGAGGCGGCTATCCGGCAGCTGCAGGCGGCAGGCTTGGATGTTACCATGATCAAAGACGTCACACCTATACCCCACAACGGCTGTCGTCCGCCGAAGCGGCGTCGGGTGTAATAGGGATAGTTGGAGGTGATTAGTGATGGCTAGATATACCGGTCCCGTCTGCCGGCTGTGCCGGCGGGAGGGCACGAAGCTGTTTTTGAAAGGTGAACGCTGCTATACGCCCAAGTGTTCCGTAGATCGCAGGGGCTACCCACCAGGCCAGCATGGTCAGGGGCGCAAGCGGGTGTCAGAATACGCTTTGCACTTGCGGGAGAAGCAGAAGGCCCGCCGCACCTACGGCGTATTGGAACGGCAATTCCGTCGCTACTACGATCTGGCCGCGCGGCGGCGGGGCATCACCGGTGAAAACTTGCTGCAGCTTCTAGAAACCAGGCTTGACAACGTGGTTTATCGACTGGGCTTTGCCTCTTCTCGTCCTGAGGCGAGGCAGTTGGTTTTGCACGGGCACTTCAGCGTCAATGGACGCAAGGTAAGCGTTCCTTCCTACCAAGTCCGTCCCGGTGATGTCGTTGCGGTCCGCGAGGGCAGCCGGAACTTGGATAAGTTCAAGGCGAACCTGGAGGTAGGTCGCACCCCGCCTCCCTGGATGACCCTGGATGTGGAGAAAATGGAAGGCGAGATCTTGTCCCTGCCGACGCGGGACCAGATCGATGTTCCCGTACAGGAGCATCTGATTGTCGAATACTATTCGAGGTAGGCTCCACAAGACCCTCAGCAAGAGAGTTCGGGTCGGATCCTTCGCCGGACCCCGTCTAGCGGATGATTCTTGCTCTGCAAGGAGGAGGGTGTCTAGATGATTGAAATGGAAAAGCCGAAGATTGAAACCCTGGAAAAGGGCAATAGCTACGGCCGATTCAAGGTGGAGCCTTTGGAGCGGGGGTACGGCATTACCCTCGGGAATTCCCTGCGCAGGGTTTTGCTCTCTTCTCTCCCCGGAGCCGCGGTGACCTCCATCCGCATCGATGGAGTGCTCCACGAGTTCTCGACTATTCCCGGTGTTGTTGAGGATACGACGGAAATTGTCCTGAACATGAAAGGGCTCATCGTCAGGCTCCATACCGATGAAGAGGTGGTGGCCCGCATCGAAGCTGAGGGGCCGGGGATGGTCACCGCAGCCGATATTCAAGTGGGCAGCCAAGCCGAGATCCTCAACCCCGATCTGCATATCGCCGAGCTGGATGAGGATGGCCGCTTAAGCATGGAGATCACCATGCGCAAGGGCCGGGGCTATGTACCCGCGGAGCAGCTGAAAAAGCCCGACCACCCCATTGGGCTCATTCCCGTCGATGCTCTGTTTTCCCCAGTGGTGCGGGTGAATTATGTGGTGGAAGACACCAGGGTGGGGCAGGTAACGGACTACGACCGGCTGGTCTTGGATGTATGGACCGATGGGACCATCGCTCCGGATGAGGCGGTGAGCCTGGCGGCTAAGATTTTGACTGAGCATTTGCGGCTGTTCATCGGGCTAACCGAGCCCGATGAGACGGTGGAGATCTTGGTGGAAAAGGAAGAAGAGGAAAAGGACCGGGTCTTCGATATGACTATCGAAGAGCTGGATCTTTCGGTGCGCAGCTACAACTGCCTGAAGCGGGCCGGGATCAACACCGTTGAAGAGCTGACTAAGCGCACCGAACAGGACATTATGAAAGTCCGCAACCTGGGGAAGAAATCCCTCCAGGAAATCAAGGAGAAACTGGCGGCCCTGGGGCTGTCGTTGCGTCAGGCAGACGAATAGGGTAGGGAGGAATCGCGGATGCGGAAAAGGAAGCTAGGGAGGACCACGGCCCATCGGCGGGCCTTGTTTGGCAGCCTGGTGACTGCGGTCATGCTCCACGACCGGATTGAGACGACTGAGAGCAAGGCGAAGGCGGTCAAGCCCTTTGTGGACCGGATGGTAACCTTGGGGAAACGAGGGGATCTGGCGGCCCGCAGGCAGGCAGCTGCTTTCCTGAAGAAGCCGGAAGCAGTCCGGCGGCTCTTTGCCGATGTGGCCCCTCGCTATGCCGATCGCCAAGGGGGCTACTGCCGGGTGGTGAAGACCGGTTTTCGCCGGGGCGATGGGGCGCCCATGGCCATTTTAGAGCTTGTCTAGGCAAGAAGTGGAAAGGTGTTGCCAAGTGGTGAAGGATTCCGCGCCATTGATTCGCCTGCAAGATGCTGCTTACAGCTACGGAGAAGGGGAAGCAATGGCCTTGAAGGACATCAATTTAGCCATCCATCAAGGGGAATTCGTCTCCATTATTGGCCACAACGGCTCAGGGAAATCAACCCTGGCCAAACTTTTCAATGCATTGCTCTTGCCGACCCGCGGCGATGTAATCGTGGGGGGAAAGAACACAAAGGATGGGGAAAAGTTGTGGGCCATCCGCCAGCAGGTAGGGATGGTCTTCCAGAATCCCGATAATCAGATCGTGGCTACAACCGTCGAAGAAGATGTGGCTTTTGGCCCGGAGAATCTGGGGCTGAGCCCCGATGAGATCGGCCGCCGCGTCGATGAAGCCCTGGCCCTGGTGGGGATGGAGGAGCACCGCCACCGGGCCACACACCTTTTATCGGGGGGACAAAAGCAGCGGGTGGCCATCGCTGGCGTCATCGCCATGCGTCCGTCCTGCATCGTCTTGGACGAACCAACCTCCATGTTGGACCCTGTCGGACGCCGGGAGGTGCTGGAGACAATCCAGCGGCTCAACCGTCAAGAAGGGATCACCGTGGTCTTGGTCACCCATTTCATGGAAGAGGCGATCCTTGCCGAGCGGGTGCTCGTCATGGCCGAAGGGAGCCTCGTCTTGTCAGGACCTCCGGCGGACATCTTCAGTAAGGGGGAGCAAATGCGGCAGCTCAGGCTGGATGTCCCCCAGATCCTGCAGCTGGCGTGGGAACTTCGCCGAAGCGGCATCCCCGTACCCCAGGAGATCTTCAGTATCAATGAACTGGTGGATTATTTATGTCAATACGCGTAAACGATCTGGTGCATATTTACCAAGCGGGAACTCCCCTGGCCACGGAGGCCTTAAGGGGGGTAACCTTGGAGATCCAGGAAGGGGAGTTTTTCGGCCTCATCGGACAGACAGGGTCGGGCAAGTCCACCTTGATCCAGCATTTGAACGGCCTCCTCAAACCTACCCGGGGTTCGGTGGAGGTAGATGGTCAAAACCTCTGGGAACGGGGGACGAACCTGAAGGCCATCCGGCAGAAGGTAGGCCTCGTATTCCAATATCCGGAGCATCAGCTCTTTGAAGAGACGGTTTTCGCCGATGTGGCCTTTGGCCCGCGGAACATGGGTCTGCCTGAGGAGGAAGTGAAGGAGCGGGTCGAAGAAGCCTTGGCGATGGTGGGATTGGACGGGGAGATAGCCGACAGGTCGCCCTTCGAACTGAGCGGCGGCCAGAAGAGGCGGGTGGCCATCGCCGGGGTGCTCGCCATGCGGCCTAAGTACCTGATTCTCGATGAGCCAACCGCGGGCCTTGACCCCATGGGTCGGCAAGAGATCCTCGGGGAGATCAGCGCCCTGCAGCAGCAGGGGGTAACAGTGGTGTTAGTATCCCATAACATGGAAGAGGTAGCCCGGCTGGTCAGCCGTCTCGCCGTGATGCACGATGGGCGGCTCATTGCCCAAGGAACCCCTGCGGAAGTCTTCAGCAAAGGGGAACTGTTGGAAGAGGTGGGCCTGGCTCTACCCCAGATCGCCCAATTGATGCATCGGCTGCGGGAACGGGGCCTGGACATCCCCGTGGATATCTATACGGTCGAAGAGGCGCGGGAAGCAATCCTGCGGGTACTGGGCCCAAAACAGGGCAAAACGGCCCGTTTTTTGACCTTGTAGGGGGAGAGAGATGGCCTTGTTGCGCGATATGACCCTCGGGCAGTACATACCCGGTGAATCCTTCGTCCATCGTTTAGATCCCAGGACGAAGATCATCGTCACCATGCTCCTCATCATCCTGCTGTTTCTGATTGACACCTTTCAGGGTTACGGACTTGTCGCGCTTTTCATCGGCGGGCTGATTCTCCTTGCCCGTTTGTCGCCCCGCTTTGTGCTGCGGGGGATCCGCCCTATGCTGGTGATCATCCTCTTCACCCTGGTCCTCCATGTCTTCCTGAGCCAAGGGGAGGTCATCGGGCAGCTGGGGCCTTTGAAGGTGACCAGGGAGGGGCTGGTCAAGGGCGGCATGATGGTGACGCGCCTTCTCCTTTTGATCATCGGCGCTTCCCTGCTCACCCTCACCACCTCGCCCATCGCATTGACCGATGGCATCGAAGCCATCTTGTCTCCGGGAAAGAGGTTTGGGCTGCCGGCCCATGAACTGGCGATGATGATGACTATCGCCCTGCGGTTCATCCCGACCCTCCTGGAAGAGATGGACAAGATCACCAAGGCCCAGATGGCCCGGGGAGCCGACTTTGAGACGGGCAACATCGTGCAGCGGGCAAGGAGCCTTCTGCCTTTGCTGGTGCCCCTGTTCGTCAGCGCTTTCCGGCGGGCCGACGAACTGGCCGTGGCCATGGAAGCTCGCTGCTACCGGGGAGGAGAAGGCAGGACGAAGATGAAACAGCTCTTCTTCACCTGGCGGGACTACACGGTCATTGGCCTGACCTTGGCCTTTGCGGTGATCGTCGGGGGTCTTCTTTAGGGGGTGGGCCGGTGCGGAACATCAAGCTCATCATGGCCTATGATGGCAGCTCCTACTACGGTTTTCAGGTGCAAAAGCAGGGCCCAACGATCCAGGAGGTTTTGGAAAAGGCCCTGAGGGAGCTGACGGGGGAGAGGATCCGGGTCACTCCCGCGGGCCGGACCGATGCGGGGGTCCATGCCCTCGGTCAGGTGGTCAATTTCCGCACGGAATCATCCATACCTCCCGAACGCTTCGCTCCCGCCCTAAACACCTGTCTACCCCGGGACATCCGCATCAAGCTTTCCCGGGAGGTCCCAGACGACTTCCATGCCCGCTATGATGCCATCGGCAAGGTTTACACCTACAGGATCTACCAAGGACCCTATCCGTCCCCTTTCCTTCGCAATTATGCCCATTTTGTCCCCAAACCCTTGGACTGGGGGAAAATCCTTGAGGCAGCGGCTATTCTTCAGGGACGGCATGACTTCAAGAGTTTTCAGGCGGCAGGGTCCAAAGTGAAAGACACCGTCCGGACCTTGAACAGGGTGGAGCTGGCCAGGCGAGGTCCCTTGTATCAGCTGACCTTTGTCGGCGATGGGTTCTTGTATCATCAGGTGCGGAACATGGTGGGCACCCTCCTCGAAGTGGGGGCGGGACGCCTACAGCCCGATGATGTTGAGGGTATACTAAAGGCGCGGCGGAGGGAATGCGCGGGTCCCACCGCGCCCGCTGCCGGTCTATTCCTTTCCAGGGTGCTCTACCCTTGACAGTAGGGTGCCTAGGGATTAGAATAATGCTTGATGGCCGAAGATAAGCTTGAGGCCGTGTGCGTGAGAATTCCCCGCGGAGCCACAAGCCCCGGATCCGAGGGGGTTCGAGCCGACGGTATGCAACTAAAAGGGGGATATGCCCACGATGAGGACGACCTACATGGCCAAGCCCCAGGAGGTCTCCCGCACATGGTATGTGGTTGATGCCGAGGGGAAAACCCTGGGTAGATTGGCTTCGCGCATAGCCCACATTCTGCGGGGAAAACATAAACCGATTTATACGCCCCATGTTGACACGGGTGACTACGTGATCGTGATCAACGCGGAGAAGGTGCGTCTCACCGGCAAGAAGCGTCAGAACAAGTTGTACTATCGCCATACCCTATACCCTGGTGGCCTGCGGGTGCGGACTGCCGAGGAATTGTTGGCGACTAAGCCGACCAAGGTCGTGGAACTGGCAGTTAAGGGGATGCTGCCCCGCAATCGACTGGGGCGGAAAATGTTCAAGAAGCTGAAGGTCTATGCTGGACCGGAACATCCCCACGCAGCGCAACAGCCCCAAGAGCTTAACCTGTAACGGGAAGGAGGGTGTGGATTGGCCGTTGAACTGAAAGTTCCCCTTCAACATTACTATGGAACAGGACGGAGGAAGTGCTCTGTCGCCCGGGCGCGGGTGTTCCCCGGCACGGGACGGGTGGTTATCAATAAACGGGATCTAGAAGATTACTTCCCCCGCGGCATCCTGCAGAATGCGGTCTTAGAGCCCCTCAGGGTGTGCGGGGTCGAAGGCAGATACGATGTGGTTGTCAACGTGAAAGGCGGCGGGACGACCGGGCAGGCAGGCGCCGTCCGCCATGGCATCGCCAGGGCGCTCCTTCAAGTGGACGATGAGTTTCGTGCTCCCTTGAAGAAGGCTGGTCTGTTGACCCGGGATCCGCGGATGAAGGAGAGACGCAAGTACGGGTTGAAGAAAGCCCGGAAAGCTCCCCAGTTCTCCAAACGGTAACGATTCGGCGGCAGCTCCGCTACGGGGCTGCTTTTTCATTTGTAGGGGCTTCGCGGTCATTCTGTGGGGTCTCCTCAGGGGGGGTCGGCATCGGCGGCGGCGTTGGTTGGAGGGGCTCCTCCGGGACAGGGGGAGGCTCCTCGGGGGGTGCTGGGGGCATTTCTTCTACTGGCTCCTCCGGCTGCTCTGGTCCCTCAGGGGGTTCTTCCGGCTCTTCCGGCGGCTCCTCCGGTTCTTCCGGGGGAAGCTCCGGCGGCTCCTCGGGAGGTACTACCGGAGGGCTTTGGGGCGGCTGCTCCGTCTTGGGCGGCGCAGGACTTAGCCGCCGGGACGGCGTCCTTCGCGGAGGCCTGTAGTGGAGGGGGCAAAGCTCCGTTGGCTCAGTTCCGTCGATGAACACATCGACCTCGGTAATCTCACAGCCAGGCACCACCAGGCCACCGGAGAAAATGTCGACTTCAATTCCCGTGACCATCCCCTCCGGCAAGGGGAAATCCGCCGGGGGCAGCTCACCTAGGGCCGCTTCCATGAAATCGGCCCAGATGGGACCCGCCGCGGTCCCCCCATAGCCCTTTACGGGCGTTCCATCATCATTGCCTACATAAACGCACGTCACCAGCTGGGGGGCATAACCGACAAACCAAAGGCTGATAGAGTTGTTCGTCGTGCCCGTCTTGCCCGCGGTCGGTCGATCGATGGCGGCCGGTTGCCCTGTCCCGTACTCCATCGCCGCCTTTAGCATGTCCGTCATGAGATAGGCCTGCTGTGGAGTTAGGACCTGGCGGCCTTTCCCGGGAGCTTCTTCCAGTATGCGGCCTTCCTTGGTGGACACCCGGCTGATGCCGCGGGGCTGATAGTAGAGTCCGCCGTTGGCGAAGGGCACAAAGGAAGCGGCCAAGGCAAGGGGGGTCACTCCCTTAGTCAGCCCCCCTAGGGCCATGCCCAGGTGCCGGTCCTCCGGGACGAGGGTGCCGATGCCGAGATCTTCCGCCATGGCGATGGCCGAGTCGATGCCGATCTCGCTTAAGGTCCAAACGGCGGCGTTGTTTAAAGATAAGGCCAGGGCGTGCTTCATGGTCACTGGACCCCAATAGGCTTCATTGTAATTCTCCGGCTCCCAATCGCCGATGCGCCTGGGGATATCTTCGACAATGGAATTGACCCGCCAGCCTTCTCGCAAAGCCGCAGCGTAAATGATGGGCTTGAAGGCGGAGCCTGGCTGGCGGAGGGCCTTCGTCGCCCGGTTGAACTGGCTCTCCCGGTAGTTTCGCCCTCCCACCATCGCCCGGATGTGGCCAGACTTGGGGTCAATGGCCACGAGGGCGCCCTGCAGCTCTGGGTTCCAAGCCTGCTGGGCCTTTCGCTGCATGTCCAGGTCCAGGGTCGTTTCAACCTGCAATTCTCCTCGAAAGACCATGTTTGGACCATAGCGGCGGACCAGCTCATCGGTCACATAGTCGATGAAGTAAGGGGCGATGCCGCCAGGCCTCTTGGCCAGTTGGACCTCCTCTTCCAGGGCCCGGTTCAAGGCGCCTTCCGAAATGTAGCCTTGGCTTTCCATCTGCCGCAGCACCAAGTTCCGCCTCTCCAAAGATCGCTGGCGATTGACATAAGGAGAGAGGGTCGAGGGGGCCCGCAGGATCCCGGCGAGCAAAGCGCTCTCCCCAAGGGTCAGGTCCAAAGGTTGTTTGCCGAAATAGGTCTGAGCTGCGGCGTGGACGCCGTAGGCTCCTTCGCCGAAATAGACCTCGTTCAAGTAGCGCTCTAGGATTTGGTTCTTGTTGAAGCGCTTCTCCAGCATCAAAGCCAGCATGGCCTCTTCGGCTTTGCGGGCCAAGGTGCGCTCCGTCGTCAAGAATAAGTTCTTGGCTAGTTGTTGGGTGATGGTGCTGGCTCCTTGCACAGTCCGGCGGGATTTTAGGTTGACTAGGGCCGCCCGGACGATGCCGATGGGGTCTAGACCGAAATGCCGGTAGAAACGGGCATCTTCAACGGCAATGACCGCCTGTCTCAAATGGGCAGGGATTTCTTCCAGGGGGACGTAGACCGCGGGGCCTTCTTTGCCTAGGACGGTGATGACCCGCCCTTGAGCATCCAGGAGGGTTGCCCCTTGGATTGGCCGCTCCCGTTCAAACTCCCGCAGCAAAACATGCCCCCGCCAATAAATGGGTATGAGCGGGAGCAGGAACAGAAGTATCACCGCGATGATGGTTCGCTTATATTGCTGAAGAAACTGCCTCGCCCCCATAGACTACCTCCCCGCTAGATAGTATCCGCCTTCGGGGGCGGTTCCTATACCACCCCAGGTATACGTCCCCCAATCCCTCCATAGAGTAGTACTGGGGAGGTGGCGGGGTTGGGCTGGCAGCTTTGGTTTCCTCTAGCGGGGATGCTCCTGGTGGGAGAAGTGGCAGGTGTTGGCTGTTGTCTTCTCTACTTTGCGCTAGCTTCCGCCGCGGCAGGGCTCTTCGCCCTGTATGATCCGTCCTTGGAGGCGCAGCTTGCATGCTTCTTGGTTATCAGCGGCCTGCAGCTAGTCGCCGGGCGACTTAGGCGGAGGGTTCGGCAAGCCCCAAAAGGGCCTTGAGCTCCTCATCCCAGTTTTTCGGATCCTGACTGTCAACTTGGCCCGACCAGCGCACCTGACCTGCCTGCAAGAAGACTAGATTGGCTGCCAGACGGCTCATCTGCTGTCTGCTATGGGTCACCATCAAGGCCGTCATGCCCCGGCGCTCAACTTGCGATGCGACCATTTCTTCTACTAGATGGCGGTTGCGAAGGTCAAGATAGGTGTCTGGTTCATCGATGAACATAATCTCCGGCTCGTAGATTAGGCTTCTAGCCACCGAAACCTTCTGGGTCTCGCCTCCGGACAGCTCGTTGGGCCATTTGCGCAGGAGGCGGCCAAGATTGAACATCTCCGCATACTCTTCCACCTTGGCTCGGATCTGCTTCCTATTCCAGCCCCGCAGCCTCAAGGCCAAACCAAGATTATCGGCGACGCTCATGGCAAACAAAGCTGGTCGCTGCCAAATAACGCCCATTCTTCGCCGTAGGGCCAGGCGCTGCTCCTCATCCTCGGGAACAGGCTGTCCACCCAGCAAGATGGTGCCTCGATCTGGTTCTTCCAGGAGGGCCAAGATGCGGATCAAGGTAGTCTTGCCGGCCCCGTTAGGTCCCATGACGACGGTGATCTGACCCCTGGGGATGGACAAGGCGTCCAGGTCCAACACTGTTAGTCCATTATAGCTCTTACGCAAATCCTCGACGTGGAGAATTGTTTCCATGATACGCCCCCCGATGCTTGACTTGCTGGAAGTAGTGGACCAGGATGTTCACCACAAAGGAGATCAGGAGGAGGATGATCCCTAAAGCCAGGGCAAAGGCAAACTCCCCCTTGCTCGTCTCTAAGGCAATGGCCGTTGTCAACGTACGTGTATATCCTTCAATATTGCCCCCCAGCATCATGGCCGCGCCAACTTCAGCAATGACCCGGCCAAAACCGGCAACTAGCGCTCCAAAGACTGCAAACCGGGCTTGCAGCAAAAGGAGCCATGCCATCTGGACTCGGGATGCACCCAAGGAAAGGGCAGTCAGTTGCAGATCCCGATCTAAGGAACGGGTGGCATTCATCGTCAAGGCGGTGACAATGGGAGTGGCCAGGATGGTCTGTCCGATGATGATGGCCCAGGGGGTGAACAGCAGGCCAAATCTCCCCAAAGGACCCCGCCGGGAGATGAAACTGTAGACGGCAAGTCCCACCACCACTGTCGGCAAGCTTAGAAGGGTGTTGACGATGCTAGTGAGAAAAGAACGTCCGGGAAAGTCATAGACGCCTAAGATGAAGCCGATGGGAATGCCGATGGCGGCGGCAATAATGATGGAGATGGCTGAAAGCTTGATGGACAGCCAGGCGATTTCCATCACCGCCGGATCAAGGGATAGGATCAGGTCAACGGCCCTGCGCAGGGCGCCAACAATATAGTGCAATGGTTGAAACCCCCCAACTTCAGGTGGTGATAGGGCGCGGCTGGGGACGCTTAGGTCCCCAGCCTGCACCTGAAAGGCGTGCCCTTATCTGTACAGATAGAAGAGCTGGTCGCCTTCCATCTTGTAGGATTCGATCAGGGCCCTGCCTTCATCGGATGTCAGGAATTCAATGAAGTTCATGGCCTGCTCGTAGTTGACGTGGGGATGCAGCTCGGGGTTGACCGCGATCACTCCGTAGGGATTGAACAAGATCGGGTCGCCTTCGAAGACGATGACCAGGTCGGTCTTGGTCTTGTAGGAGATATATGTTCCTCGGTCGGAGAGGACATAGCCGTTTTGCTCACCGGCGATGTTGATGCAAGGCCCCATGCCCTGACCAACGGGCATGTACCATGGAGCTGCAGGCTCGATGTTGGCCTCTGCCCAAATAGCCAGCTCTTTCTTATGGGTGCCCGAATCATCACCCCGGGAGACAAAGGGGGTCTTGGCCTTGGCGATGAGGCTGAAAGCTTCCACCGCGGACTTGGCGTTTCGCACACCGGCCGGATCGGAGTCAGGCCCGAGGATTATGTAGTCGTTGTACATCACATCTCGCCTGTTGACCCCATAGCCTCCCTCGACGAAAGCGTCTTCCGACACCCGGTCGTGGACCAGGACCACATCGGCGTCACCGTTTCGGCCCAGCTCCAAAGCTTTGCCTGTCCCCACCGCGATCACGTCGACCCGAACATTATACTTCTCCTCAAAGGGCGGCAGCAAATGGGCGAGAAGCCCGGAGTTTTCCGTGCTTGTCGTTGTTGCCAGGATCAACCGTTCGGCGGCTAGGGCTCCTGACGCGGCCATCAGGACTACCATCATGACTAAGACCAGTTTTCGCAGCCTTCCAGACATCGTTCCATACCTCCTCAGGAAAAATAGTTAGGACCATGGCGTTATGCTAGTCCAGTCATAACCATCATTCGTGGCCCGGGTCCATCTCTCCTTCTTCTTCGGGCAAGAAAGAAGGGAGCTGATCCTAGCGAGTCAACTTTGGATATGCTATAATGGCTCTGCCAAAACTGCAGTCTTTAGGAGGCATGCCAACATGGAAGGAAACCTTATTGTCCATCTGACCAGCGGCAATTTCCAAGCCGAGGTCTTGGATAGCGAGCTGCCGGTCCTCGTTGACTTTTGGGCCGATTGGTGCGGCCCTTGCCGGCAGATTGCCCCTGTAATCGACGAGGTCGCCAAAGAGTATGAGGGACGGATGAAGGTGGGCAAGGTGAACGTCGATCAGGAGCAAGACCTGGCTGTTCGCTACGGCGTGATGAGCATCCCCACCTTGGTCATCTTCCAGAAAGGACAAGCAGTCGAACGGCTAGTTGGCGCCATGCCGAAAGAAGCCCTGAAACGAAAGCTAGATGGACTCCTTTAGCTGACAAGGGGAGCTGCTTGAGGCTCCCCTTCATCAATTCTCAAGCCCGCCTAAGTAATCCAAGCCGATGATTTTTCATTGAGAATAAACAGAATAAAAGTGTATGACAGGACATAGAGACAACAGAGGACAAATAGAACATAAATGCAGTTTGTCCAAAATGGGGGGGTATAGGTTAAAATCTGATCATAGGGAATTTACAAATGCTTGTATACAAGATGTAACATGGAGACCGGTTCTGGAGGGAAAGAAGTGTCCTTGATCCCCATCAAGAAGTCCACATCCGTCACCCAGCAGGTCTATGATCGTCTGTTGGAAGCGATGATGTCGTTGACTTTGCCTCCAGGACAGATGGTTTCCGAAAACAACCTGGCGGAACAGCTGATGGTCAGTCGCACTCCTGTACGGGAGGCCCTCAAGCGTTTGGAGCAGGAAGGGCTGGTACAGACGACGCCCCAGAAGGGCACACAAGTACTCAAGCTGTCTGCTGTCCAATTGGCTGAAGCAGCTGAGCTAAGACGCATTTTGGAGCTATGGGCGGCGGTGACTGCGGCTGACAAACTGAACGGGAACGATATCGACAGAATGTGGCAGGCCCAACAGACAGTCCAGGACGCGTTCAACGTTCAGGATTATATTCGGCTACTGGAGTGGGATGCGCTTTTTCATGAAGTCTTCCTAAGAGCTGCGGGGAATAGCAAGGTGGTACAAACGGTCAATCTGATGAACTTCCAGATTTGGCGGTTTCGTTTGCTCTGGCTGAGGACGGGAGAGGGAACGGAGCGCATGCTAGTAGAGCACGAGGAACTGGTGCGTGCCTTGGAGAGGCGGGATTTGTCTGTGTTGCCCACGATTATGAGGCAGCACATTGATTTCGCGGAGCATATTCCCAGAGTTCGGAGTGTGTGGCCGGACTACTTTGAATAGAAGGGGGTGGAAGGGGTCAACAACGTGCTCCAAACATGCTTAGTCTGAGGAGGGATGAAGAATTGAAGAAGACAGTTGGGATTCTGCTGTTTCTGATCCTGGTGCTGTCGACTGGGGTCGCCGCGAAGAGTGTGATCACCTTCTCCGGGGTCTATGCCGTAGGGGAGGCGGCCGTGGATGTCCAGTACAAGTTCAAGGAGCTCCTAGAAGAACGTTCAGGCGGCAGATACGAGGTCCGGGTGATCATAGGAAGTGCCATGGGCGGAGAGAGGGACCATATCGAAGCTGCTAGTGCCGGGGCCTTGGAGCTCA